>ENA-OQJM01000174-OQJM01000174.1-human-gut-metagenome-genome-assembly--contig:-NODE-174-length-18518-cov-4.963787_pt1 | contig 18518 bp, 17 predicted proteins | sample MGYA00242607_ERZ504773 | MGnify/ENA primary metagenome ERZ504773 (study PRJEB26092, sample SAMD00036355) | human gut metagenome | host: Homo sapiens | study: EMG produced TPA metagenomics assembly of... | reverse complement strand
GCAGGTCCAGATTGATTACTAGGAAATAAAATAAAAAAGAAATTGAAGCTGTAAGAAGTAACGGATATGAAAATACTGATATTGTCAATATGAGTGAGACTTATTTTAAGATGGCTGATGATACTGTGTCTGCAGCGGAAAATTATTCAGAAAAGATTGCTACAAAGATCCGCACGATAGAGCTTTTGTCTGTACTTGATATGCTGTGTCTTGTTATATTGATTATTGTACAGACCATAATGGCAATGAAGATGGCAAGGCAAAATAAACTGTTAGAGCAAAGAGCATATACTGATGCCCGTACAGGATTGCCTAATAGAAGTGCCTGTAAAGAAATTCTGAACAATAATGAGATAATCAGTTCACCTACGGCATGCATTATTTTTGACTTAAATAATTTGAAGTTTATTAATGATACAATGGGGCATTCGGCAGGAGACCGGCTGATAGTAAAGTTTGCCGGACTTTTGCGCAGCGTATTTCCTGAAAAAGATTTTGTGGGAAGATATGGCGGCGATGAATTTATGGTAGTCATTTATGACACAGATAAAGCGGAGGTTGATGAAATCCTGAAATGCTTATGCCTGGAAAAAGATAAATTAAACAACACCGGAAATGAACTGCAAATTGATTACGCTTGCGGATGGGCGATATCGGAGGATTATAAGGAGAGTACATTACAAATATTATTTGATAGTGCTGATTCTTATATGTATGAAAATAAACAGTTATGTAAGAAGCAAAATCAATGAGTAAAAGCAGATACCATAATTACCGCTGATGCAGTATACTTATCTTTACCGGTCCGTTATTGTGCTTTATCAGGTGTCTGTATATCACAATCCCTGCGATTATGAAGCAGCCAATCTGGATTGAGGCTATTTTTATAGTCAAAAGGACATTGAATGCAAAAAAACCAAATGTCAGAATAGATCTGAGCGAATGTGGATTTATTATTACTACAACTGAAAAGAATATAAAGAAAAATGCCAAATAGACAGCCGGATGCAATTCCGGAAACAGGCCCAAAAGGACTCCGAAGGAGGCGGTAATAGCTTTACCGCCTTTTTCTTTTTTGTAGAAAAGGAAATGCATGTCCAAAGACAGGTGCGACTAAAACCGGTACGAACGGCAGGGAGTTAATATCTAAATATTTCTGACCCAGATACACCGGGATAAATCCCTTTGCAAGCTCACATATGAGTGATAGTATTCCGCATAAAAATCCACCATACATAAATGCGTTGCTCACACCCGGATTGTGGTCATCGGGAAGTGTGCAGATATCAATGTTTTTTAATAGTTTTGGTATCCAGTAAGCAAAGAGAGTGCTTCCGAGTACGAAGCCTAAGAGTGTAAATAAAAAATATAGCATGATAATTTCCTTATAGTTTTATAGTTACATGGTTTTATAGTCAGTCAGTTGTATTAGTGTGAGTCAGTTCTTCGAGCAGACCAACAATCTGTATGGCAGCATAGGGCTTTCGCTCACGGCGCTGTGCACGTATCATTTCTGCATTTAGCTCTTTATTTTCTATCATTATTTTCCCAAGCTCAATCTGCTTTGACAGACGCTTTGATGAGACAGACAGATGACGTTTTTTGAAAAATGCAACATTTGCTGCCTCGCATCCGGGGATTGGAGCAGTGTGTACAATCGGTATATTTTTTACAAGTGCCTCAGTTGATGTGAGGCCGCCTGGCTTTGTATAGATTACATCACAGGCATCCATGAAAAGTGAAACCTGATTGGTGTAGCCTATTACGTGTACACGTTTGTTGAACTTAAACTCATTTTGCAGTATGCGTTTTATTTTAGTATTGTTGCCGCAAATGATTACAATATGCTCATCATTATGGCATCTTATTGCAAGCTCTGCAGCAAAGACAGCAAGCTTGCCAAAACCCATGCTGCCACTCATCACAAGAAAGATAGGCACATCGGATGGCAGATGTAATCTTGTTCTTGCAGCAGCTTTAGCAGTCCTTGTACAGAAGGCCTGTCGTACCGGGATGCCTAATGGCAGCAGCTTGTTTTCAGGAATACCACGTTTTGCAAATTCATCTGTCAGATCATCGTGTGGAATAACATAATAATCCACATTTGTCTCTTCCCAGAATGGGATACAGGTGTAGTCGGTTCCCACAGCGACGGCAGGGATATGAAGCAGATTTTTTCGCTTCATGCAGCTCAGAGTCTCAGCAGGGTACAGATGAGGTGTGACGACAGCATCAAAGCCGTTTGATTCAATGTATGCTGATAGCTTTTTACAAAGCAGGGCATTGGCAAAATAGACAGGGGATTTACGTTTATCACTCGATATCAGCATGCCAACCTTATAGAGTAGTCCGAAGAAAAACGGAATATGCTTTACAATGCCTATATATGCTCCTGATACTGCGTGCGATGTTCCTTTACCCGATAAGAGAAACATATCTATCATTGTCACAGAATGTCCTTTATGCTCTGCCGCTTCTTTTATAGCTTTACCGGCACTGTTGTGTCCCTCGCCAGTGTCACAGGATAAAATAAGAATTTTCAAACCGTTTAATTCCTTCCTAAATAAAATATGCGATAAGTGTACCATAATTTTTTAAAATAATCTACAGTGCAATAAAAGGTTGACATATCTAAGTTCAAAGCTTATTGTGGTAGCTGGAATATACAAAATAGTATAATTATAAACTATAGATTACTGATATGACGGAGGCTTAATTTGAGATGGAAAATTTAATGTTTTGTCTAAATGCCACAGGACCTATTTTTCTGATGATGGTGTTTGGACTTTTTCTTCGCAAGGTGGGGATTTTGGACGAAGACTTTGCAAACAGGATGAATAAGTTTGTGTTTAAGATACCTTTACCTTTTTTACTGTTTAGTGATCTTGCGTCAGTTGATTTTTCAAGGGTTTGGAACATTAAATTTATAGTATTCTGCTTTGTGGTTACGTTGATAAGCATCACAATCTCAACGCTCATATCATGTCTGTGGAGGGATAAATCCATACGGGGCGAGTTTATACAGGCCTCATACAGAAGCAGTGCGGCACTGCTTGGAATTGCCTTTATCCAGAATATTTATGGAAACGCAGGCATGGCACCTGTCATGATTATAGGAAGCGTACCGCTTTACAACGTGATGGCTGTTATAGTGCTTTCATTTTTTAAGCCGGGGCAAAACGGCATAGACAGGGCAGTGCTCAAAAAGACATTTAAGGGAATAGTGACCAATCCTATTATTTTAGGAATTGTTGCAGGACTTCTGTGGTCAGCTATTGGTCTGCCGTTTGCGGGAATACCGGCAAAGGCAGTGACAAGCATTGGCAATATGGCAACGCCTATGGGACTTATGGCCATGGGTGCCACCTTTGATTTGAAAAAAGCATCAGCAAAGGCAAAGCCTGCATTTGCAGCCACATTTATCAAGCTTGTAGGCTTTGTGGCAGTATTTCTTCCTATTGCGGTAGCCTTCGGGTTCAGGGACAGTGAGCTTATTGCAATTCTTGTGATGCTTGGCTCAGCTACTACAGTAAGCTGCTTTGTCATGGCAAGAAATATGGGGCATGAGGGCGTTATCTCATCGACCACGATAATGCTCACGACACTGTTCAGTGCGTTTACGCTGACTCTCTGGCTTTATATAATTAAAAGTCTGGGGCTTGTATAAAATGGAAGAACATAACTGTTGATTTGGTGGATAATTCCTCTTTACTTTAGCGTGATAATTTGCTAATATGTTAAAAGGTTGTAGTTATTGGATGATTTTGAATAATTACAATGATTATTTAACATATGGAGGAAATGAGCATGAGAAGAGGATTAGCACTTCTTTTGACAGCAACTTTAGCACTTTCAATGACTGCCTGTGGTGGCAGCAAGGGTGCGGGAACACAAAAAAGCGAAAAGGGCGACGGCATGACCTACGCAGTTGAGGCAGGCTCAGCAGGAGAGGCTGTGGCAAAGGAAAAGGGCTTTAATTACAATTCGGTTTCATCACAGGCTGATGCGCTTATGGAGGTTAAATCAGGTACATCTGATGCGGCAATCATAGACCTTTTAATGGCAGGAGCCATGATTGGAGAGGGCACAAGCTACCCTGATTTAGTACATACAACAGAGCTTACATCAGAGAAGTATGGTGTCGGATGCCGTAAGGGTTCTGATCTTGCTTCATATATCAACAGTGTATTCGCAGAATCATATGCTGACGGCAGCGCGCAGGAGATTGCAAAGAAATACGGAGTACAGGATTCACTTCTTGAGCAGGAGCCTTGCGAGTTCAAGCAGTCTGACAGCGACAGTGATGTGGATTATATCAAGTCACAGGGCAAGATGATTGTCGGTATCACAGAGTTTGAGCCTATGGATTACAAGGATAAGGATGACAAATGGATTGGCTTTGATGCTGATATGGCAAGACTTGTCGGTGAGAAGCTCGGTGTGGATGTTGAATTTGTAGTTATCGACTGGGACAACAAGGTTATGGAACTTGATTCAAAGAAGATTGACGTTGTCTGGAATGGTATGACACTCACAGATGAGGTTACAAAGTCTATGGAATGCACAAATGCATACTGTAACAATGCACAGGTAGTTGTTGAGCGGGAGAAATAAAATGTTCTGGAATGTTACACAAGCACTAATGAGTGGTCTGTGGACCACCTTTGAAATATTTATACTGACACTTATATTTTCACTGCCACTGGGGCTTATATTTGCATTTGGGCTTTTGAGCAGGTTTAAGCCTGTCAAGGCTGTCATGAATGTGTTTGTATGGGTTATCCGCGGCACACCGCTTATGCTTCAGCTTATCATTATATTCTACGGACCGGGTTTGTGGCTTCATCAGGCTATATGGAGTGGTGACGAGACCGGACGTATTACAGCGACGGTTGTAGCGTTTGTCATCAACTATGCATGTTATTTCTCTGTTATATTCAGAGGTGGCATAGAGGGTGTTCCGGCCGGTCAGAGAGAGGCAGGACAGGTGTTAGGCATGACAAAGCAGCAGATTTTCTTTAAAATCACTCTGCTTCAGATGATCAAGCGTGTTGTTCCGCCTATGTCAAATGAGATAATCACTCTTGTAAAGGATACTTCTCTTGCCAGAATTATTGCGGCATACGAGCTTACCTTTGCGGGAGCGGCGTTTATGAAATCTGACGGACTTACATGGCCGCTGTTTTATACAGGTGTATTTTATCTCGTATTTGTCGGAATCCTTACACTTTTATTTAATTATATCGAGAAAAAGCTGGATTATTTCAGGTAGGAGGAAGACATGGCAATTTTAGAGGTTAGAAATATAGAAAAACACTTTGGAAGGACTAATGTGCTTAAGGATGTCAGCTTTTCCATGGAGGAGGGCAATGCTCTTGCGATAATCGGTTCATCAGGCTCAGGAAAGACTACGCTGTTACGGTGCCTTAACTTCCTTGAGAGACCTGACAGTGGCCAGATTATTGTAAATGGTGAGACTCTTTTTGATGCTTCCGAAGCGGGCAAGGATAAAGACGCTGAGCTTCGCAAAAAGAGGCTGCATTTTGGTATGGTGTTTCAGCAGTTTAATCTTTTTCCACAGTACACAGCACTTGAGAATGTCACTCTGGCAGAGCGCCTTCTGGCACAGGAGACACCTGAGTTTAAAAAGGATAAAAAAGCAATCCTTACACGTATTGATGAGCATGGAAAGGAGCTTCTGGACAGAATGGGGCTTGCTGAGAGGATGAACCATTATCCGCATCAGCTCTCGGGTGGACAGCAGCAGCGTGTAGCTATAGCAAGGGCACTGGCACTTAAGCCTGATATACTCTGCTTTGATGAGCCTACTTCAGCTCTTGACCCGGAGCTTACCGGAGAGGTGCTTAAGGTCATCCGTTCCCTTGCGCAGCAGAATACCACAATGATTATTGTCACGCATGAGATGGCCTTTGCGCGTGATGTTGCGGATCAGGTGATCTTCATGGACGGTGGTGTGATTGTTGAGCATGGCGACCCACATGAGGTGATTGACCATCCGAAGGAGGAGCGTACCAGGCAGTTTCTCACCAGATATGCGAACGGCTGATGTGTGGGAAATATATTATACATGTCGAAAAAGTGTGAAATAAGTGTAAATTGAAAAGTAGATATTGATTTTTTTTTAACAAACATATATACTAACAAAAGAAATGGATGTAAATCCATAATTTATAGAAAAGAGGTTTATTCAAATGGCAAATGTTGATTTAACAAAGTATGGCATTACCGGAACAACAGAGATCGTTCACAATCCTTCTTACGAGACATTATTCGAGGAAGAGACAAAAGCCGGCCTTGAGGGTTACGAGGTTGGTAAGGAGACAGAGCTTGGTGCAGTTAACGTTATGACAGGTATCTACACTGGACGTTCTCCTAAAGATAAATATATCGTTATGGACGAGAATTCTAAGGACACAGTATGGTGGAATACACCTGAGTATCCAAACGACAACCATCCAATGAAAGAGGATGTTTGGGCAACAGTTAAGGATCTTGCTAAGAAAGAGCTCTGCAACAAGAAGCTTTTCGTAGTAGATGCATTCTGTGGAGCAAACAAGGATACACGTATGGCAGTTCGTTTCATCGTTGAGGTTGCTTGGCAGGCTCATTTCGTAACAAACATGTTCATCCAGCCATCAGCAGAGGAGCTTGAGAACTTCGAGCCTGATTTCGTAGTATACAATGCTTCAAAGGCTAAGGTTGAGAACTACAAGGAGTTAGGTCTTAACTCAGAGACATGTGTTGCATTCAACATCACATCAAAAGAGCAGGTTATCATCAATACATGGTACGGCGGAGAGATGAAGAAGGGTATGTTCTCTATGATGAACTACTTCCTTCCACTCAAGGGCATCGCTTCAATGCACTGCTCAGCAAACGCTGACATGAACGGAGAGAACACAGCAATCTTCTTCGGTCTTTCAGGAACAGGTAAGACAACACTTTCTACAGATCCTAAGCGTCTTCTTATCGGAGATGACGAGCACGGCTGGGATGACAACGGCGTATTCAACTTCGAGGGTGGATGCTACGCTAAGGTTATCGGTCTTGACAAAGAGTCTGAGCCTGATATCTACAACGCAATCAGAAGAGATGCTCTTCTTGAGAACGTTACAGTTGCTGATGATGGAAAGATTGATTTCGAGGACAAGAGTGTAACAGAGAATACACGTGTATCTTACCCAATCAACCACATCACAAATATTGTTAAGCCAGTATCTTCAGCACCGGCTGCAAAGAACGTAATCTTCCTTTCAGCAGATGCTTTCGGAGTACTTCCACCAGTATCTATTCTTACACCTGAGCAGACACAGTACTACTTCCTTTCAGGATTTACTGCAAAGCTTGCAGGAACAGAGCGTGGAATTACTGAGCCAACACCTACATTCTCAGCTTGCTTCGGACAGGCATTCCTTGAGCTTCATCCTACAAAATACGCTGCAGAGCTCGTTAAGAAGATGGAGAAGTCAGGCGCTAAGGCATACCTTGTAAATACAGGATGGAACGGAACAGGAAAGAGAATCACAATCAAGGATACAAGAGGAATCATCGACGCTATCCTTTCTGGTGATATCCTTAATGCTCCAACAAAGAAGATCCCTATGTTCGATTTCGAGGTTCCTACAGAGCTTCCTGGAGTTGATTCAGGAATCCTTGATCCTCGTGACACATATGCTGATGCTTCTGAGTGGGAGGCAAAGGCTAAAGATCTTGCAGAGAGATTCAACAAGAACTTTGTTAAGTACACAACAAATGAGGCTGGTAAAGCACTTGTTGCAGCAGGACCACAGTTATAATATATTACATCAGAATTATATTAGATAATTCTAAAGCCGGGCGGTGTATGTCGCCCGGCTTTTTTTTGAAGATACTGTATAAAACAGGCATTTATCGAGGTTATGGATGTATAAATATTGTTATTGATAATATGAATTTAAGTTATATTAACGATATTGCTTGACAAATACAGATTATAGTAATATTATCATCATGTGAACAGAAATAATAGAAATTGTGAGGAAGGTTTTTCGATGAGAAGACAGGCATTATCTCTTTTAGTTGAGAACAATCCCGGAGTGACCAGTCGTATTTCAGGACTGTTCAGTCGCAGGGGATTTAATATTGATAGTTTCTCTTCAGGGGTTACAGCAGATCCGCGCTACACACGTATCACAATTGTTGCAAGCGGTGATGAGCAGGTGCTTGAGCAGATAGAGAAGCAGTTGGCGAAGCTTGAGGATGTACTTGATATCAAGAAGCTTGAGCCGGGACTCTCAGTGTGCAGGGAGCTTATTATGATAAAGATAAGAGCACTCGATACACAAAGACAGGCAGTTATGAATGTGACTGAGATCTTCCACGGCAAGATAGTTGATGTCACTCATGACTCTATGATTATTGAGCTCATAGGTACACAGGACAAGCTTGATAAGTTCATAGACTTACTTAGCGGCTATGAAATATTAGAGCTCGCAAGAACGGGAATCACAGGACTTACCAGAGGTTCCGATGATGTAGTTATGTTGGATTAGTCACAGGACAATCCTTACATATAAATAGTTTACTTAAATTAACAGGAGAAAACAAATGGCAGAACCAAGATTATTTATCAGGATGATTGTAACCTTTCATTATTAGAGGGCAAGACAATTGCCATTATCGGTTACGGCAGCCAGGGACATGCACATGCACTTAACTTAAAGGATTCAGGATGCAATGTCATCATCGGTCTTTATGAGGGCAGCAAGTCATGGAAGAGAGCAGAAGAGCAGGGCTTCAAGGTATATGTCGCTGCAGAGGCTGCAAAGCAGGCTGATATCATCATGATTCTTATAAATGATGAGTTACAGGCAGATATGTACAAGAAGGACATCGAGCCAAACCTTGAGCCGGGCAACATGCTTATGTTCGCTCACGGCTTCAACATCCACTTTGGATGCATTAAGCCGCCAAAGGATGTAGATGTAGCTATGATCGCACCTAAGGCTCCGGGACATACAGTACGTTCAGAGTACCAGGCAGGAAAAGGAACACCTTGTCTTATCGCTGTAGAGCAGGATGCTACAGGAAAGGCATGGGACCTTGCACTTGCATATGGTCTTGGAATCGGCGGAGCAAGAGCCGGACTTCTTGAGACAACATTCCGAACAGAGACAGAGACAGACCTCTTCGGTGAGCAGGCAGTTCTTTGTGGTGGTGTTTGTGCACTTATGCAGGCTGGTTTCGAAACACTTTGCGAGGCTGGTTATGACCCAAGAAACGCATACTTTGAGTGTATCCATGAGATGAAGCTCATCGTAGACCTTATCTACCAGTCAGGCTTCGCAGGTATGAGATACTCTATCTCTAATACAGCTGAGTATGGTGATTATGTAACAGGACCTAAGATTGTTACAGCTGAGACAAAGAAAGCTATGAAGAAGATTCTTTCTGACATTCAGGATGGTACATTTGCTAAGGAGTTCTTACTTGATATGTCACCGGCAGGACGTCAGGTACACTTCAAGGCTATGAGAAAGCTTGCTTCTGAGCATCCTTCAGAGAAGGTTGGTGAGGAAATCCGTAAGCTTTACAGCTGGAATGATGAAAGCGACAAGCTCATCAACAACTAATCTGTCAGATATATATGACAATAAGACCCGGGGCAGTGATGCACCGGGTTTTTTATATAGCAAAACTTGACAAAATATAGTGTGATGTGTAAAATTATGAATGTTAATCAGACGGATTAAAAATACGCCTTCGTCTCTTTGAGAGGCGGAGCGTTTTTGATATAAGGAGGCAAGTATGTCAGAACCATACAATCACAAGGCCATAGAGAAAAAATGGCAGGAATACTGGAAAGAACACGAGACATTCAAGACAGATGTTTGGGATTTTTCAAAGCCTAAATACTATGCACTTGATATGTTCCCTTACCCTTCAGGAGTAGGCCTTCACGCTGGACATCCGGAGGGCTATACAGCTACAGATATCATGTCGCGTATGAAGAGAATGCAGGGCTACAATGTACTTCATCCGATGGGATATGATTCATTCGGTTTACCGGCAGAGCAGTATGCTGTAAACACAGGTCATCATCCAAACGGTTTCACTCAGAAGAATATAGAGACCTTCTCAAAGCAGTTAAGAGAGCTTGGTTTTGATTATGACTGGTCAAAGATGATTTCTACAAGTGACCCTGAGTTTTACAAGTGGACACAGTGGATTTTCAAGAAGCTTTATGAGGCCGGATATGCAAAGCATATTGATATGCCTGTAAACTGGTGCGAGGAGCTTGGAACAGTTCTCTCAAACGATGAGGTTATAGATGGCAAGTCAGAGCGTGGTGGCTATCCTGTAGTCCGCAAGAACATGAAACAGTGGGTTATTGACCAGCCGGCATTTGCTGAAAAGCTCCTTGAGGGGCTTGATGAGATAGACTGGCCTGAGTCTACCAAGGAAATGCAGAGAAACTGGATTGGCAAGAGTACAGGTGTCGAGGTTAAATTCCAGATTGTAGGCGGTGGAGAGTTCTCTATCTTTACTACATGTATCGAGACAATATATGGTATCACATTTATGGTGCTTGCTCCGGACGGAGATATAGTAAAGGGTCTCATGGACAGAGTCGAGAACAAAGAAGAGGTTCAGGCTTACATAGATGAGACTGTAAAGAAGAGCGATATGGACAGAACTGAGCTTAACAAGACAAAGTCAGGCTGTGAGCTTAAGGGACTTCATTGTATCAACCCTGTAAACGGCAGGGAAGTGCGCATGTTCATCGGTGATTTCGTACTGGCAAGCTATGGTACAGGTGCTGTTATGGCAGTTCCTACCCATGATCAGCGAGATTTCGAGTATGCACAGGCTCATGATATTGAGATGATTCAGGTAATTGATGGTGCAGATGTATCAGAGCATGCATTTGAGAAGCATGATTATCTTGGAAAGGGCTGCAAGCTCATCAACTCAGAGGAGTTTACCGGAATGGTAGTTGAGGATGCTAAGGAGGCTATCACAGCCAAGCTTGAGAAGATGGGCGTGGCAAAGAGAACTGTAAACTACAAGTTCCGTGAGTGGATTTTTGCACGTCAGAGATACTGGGGAGAGCCTGTTCCATGTGTATACAAGGAGGATGGTTCAATCTATTTCCTTCCTGATGATGAGCTTCCGCTTGTCCTTCCTGAGCTTGAGGATTACAAGGGCAAGAATGGCAAGGCACCTCTTGAGAACGCTACAGAGTGGAAGCAGTATGACAGAAACGGCGTAAAGGGTACCCGTGAGACATCCACCATGCCTGGCTCGGCAGGATCCTCATGGTATTATATGAGATATATTGATCCACACAATGATAAGGAATTTGCAAATCAGGAGCTCTTAAAGCACTGGATGCCGGTAGATCTCTATGTTGGTGGACCGGAGCATGCGGTAGGACACCTCATGTATTCAAGAATCTGGAACAGATTCCTCTTTGATCAGGGCTTATCTCCTGTAAAGGAGCCTTTTAAGAAGCTCGTACATCAGGGAATGATCCTTGGATCAAACGGTATCAAGATGGGCAAGAGATTCCCGGAGTTCGTAGTAAATCCTAGTGATGTAGTCGAGGAGTACGGCGCTGATACACTTCGTCTCTACGAGATGTTCATGGGACCACTTGAGGTTTCAAAGCCTTGGAACGACAGCAACGTACAGGGAGCAAAGAGATTCATCACACGTGTATGGAATTTCTTTACAGAGCCTGAGAATATTATCGAAGAGGATGACGGAAAGCTCACAAGAATCTACCATCAGACAGTAAAGAAGGTCACAAACGACTTCGAGGCACTTGGCTACAATACAGCTATCAGCCAGATGATGATTTTTGTCAATGAAGTATACAAGGCAGGCAGATGTCCTAGAGAGTTTGCAGAGGGACTTATCAAGATGCTTTCTTGTGTATGTCCACATGTTGGTGAGGAAATCTGGCAGAGAATGGGACATGACGATACAATCGCATTTGAGCCATGGCCGGTATACGATGAGGCAAAGACTGTTGAGGATACAGTAGAGATTGCTGTACAGATCAACGGAAAGACTAAGGGCACTCTTGCAATCGGAAAACAGGATCCTAAGGATGAGGTTATCGCAAAAGCAAAGGATGTTATTGCAGATAAGCTTACAGGAAATATCGTAAAAGAGATTTATGTTCCGGGACGTATTGTAAACATCGTAATGAAATAAAAATTACCCGGTATTTTGCACAGCCACTAGACGGCCGGCAGAATACCGGGTGATTTATTTTTTGAGAACATGTGGTGGAAGAGATGGATCACTTCCGCGAAGCTTCTGCATACCGCGCTGGATCGCATCCTTGGAATTTTTCCAGTCGGCATCTTTATTTTATAATCATATTTTTCGATGAACCATGCAACATCTTCATATATGCGGTTCATGTTTTCGTGCATTAGTGGGAGCACGATATCGTAAAATTCTTTGCGCTTATCACCTTTTAAATAAGTGTCGGCTCCTTCCAGAACCACTTTCAGGTGATCGAGACAAAATCCCTTTGTGTTCTTTAATTTTTCTTTTAGTTCAGGATCCTTTTCATACATAGTGAAGAATGTCTTCATGTATGCATTAAAGGTCTTGTTTACGCTGTCGCATATAAAGCAGGTTGATTCACGCCTGTTAATCCAGTCCACGATGGAATTGGAGGAGGCGTTTGCTTTTTTGAAAAGACCGCTCCTTTGCACTGAATCAGGCTTAAAGTTCTTAAATTCTTTGTCCATCTCCTCAATATGGCGCATGTACATGGTTTTTAGTATCCAGGCGTTTCCGAGTGAATTGCCATAGTCAAACATTTTTTTGAAATGTGCACGGCAGAAGCCCTCCTTATCGGTCATATCGCGTATGTCAGCCTCCATGTAAGAGGCACCATGACCAAGTACAAAATCCATGACGTGATCCTCGGTGCGTTTTTCTATATAGCAGAAGGGGCATTCGCCGGCATTGTCAAAGGCGTCTGATATAGGGATAGTGTGTATTTGTTCTTTCAAGGTAATACCTCCGGGGTCATATTTTGTTATTTAAAAATCCTCTGGTGTGTAGCTCTCATAAAACTTGATAAAGGTCTGTAAAGAGGTGGAAAGCTTTGAAGACTCCTTGTAAGCAAAGCCAACCTCACGCTTGTGGATTGGTATGCCGAGAGGAATTTCAATCAGGGTACCGTCAGCAAGCTCTTTTGAAACTATGCTTTTTATGACGCATGCCACACCTACGCCTATTTTGGCAAAGTCGATGAGCAGGTCCATATTTGATATATCTATAGAGTCCTTTACGTGTATCTGGTTCTCCTGCAGATAATCATCAATATATTTACGTGTCATATTGCCTTTATCGAGAAGCATAAGAGTAGAGTTTTGCAAAATCTCGCTCTTTTTGACACCACGGGCGCTTAAGTTGCGCAGATAGTCCTTTGTAGTGACAAATATATCCTCGATGTTGTCCAGATAATAGAAATTGAAAGTCTTAAGGGATGCTGGTTTTCCAATCAGACCTATATCTATTTTGTCATCATCGAGGAGCTTTAAGGTCTCATTGGTGGACTGACATTCGATTGAGATGCTTATATGAGGATTTCTGTGTATGAATTCCTTGAGATATGGCAAAAGCATATATTTGCAGAGTGTTGAGCTGACACCAATCTTAAGCTGGCCGACACCGAGCTCTATTGAGCGCTTCAGCTTTTCCTCACCCTCATTTAATGCCTCAAAGGCCTCGCTTACATGATCATAAAGAAGCCTGCCCTCATCGGTCAAGACGACACCTCTGGAGCTTCTGGAAAAAAGCTTGCATTCCAGTCCGTCCTCGAGCTTTTGAATTGACTTGCTGATGGCAGGCTGGCTGATATAGAGCTCCTTGGCTGCCTTTGATATATTGCCGGCATTGGCGACAGTATAGAAAATCCAGTAAGATGAGAGATTCTGGTTCATTTGTACCTCCTGTGGTTTGTACTTTTAATGGGCTGTAATCGTTGCTTGTCACAAAAATGTGTGAACATCAACAAATCTGTGTTTATTATACCATGAGATTTAGTTATGGTAAATATGTTTATTATGTATTTTTATTATGGTAAATCATATGTTATGATGTCTTAAGTAAACTTGATTCAGATACAATCATAATACAATATTTTTATATGCTAGGAGGAATATAAGCATGGGAATGACAATGACACAGAAGATTCTTGCTGCACACGCAGGCCTTGACTCTGTTAGTGCAGGACAGCTCATTGAGGCTGATTTGGATCTTGTGCTTGGAAACGACATTACCTCACCTGTAGCGATTCATGAGATCGACAAGATGAAGGTAGAGGGAGTGTTTAATAAAGATAAAATTGCACTCGTTATGGATCACTTTGCACCAAACAAGGACATCAAGTCAGCAGAACACTGTAAATGTGTTCGCGAGTTTGCCTGCAAAAACGAGATTACAAATTACTTTGATGTAGGAAAAATGGGCATCGAGCATGCACTTTTACCTGAGCAGGGACTTACCGTGGCAGGTGATGTGATTATAGGAGCCGATTCACATACATGTACATACGGAGCTTTAGGAGCATTCTCTACAGGTGTGGGAAGCACTGATATGGCAGCAGGAATGGCTACAGGCAAGGCATGGTTTAAGGTGCCTTCTGCCATCAAGTTCAATATCGTCGGAAAACCGGCTGAGTGGATCAGCGGCAAGGACGTCATCCTTCATATCATCGGTATGATTGGTGTGGATGGTGCACTTTATAAGTCAATGGAGTTTGTCGGAGATGGACTTAAATATCTTTCTATGGACGACAGATTTACTATCGCAAATATGGCAATTGAGGCCGGCGGCAAGAATGGTATCTTCCCTGTAGATGATCTCACAAGAGAGTACATGAAGGAGCATTCAAAGCGTCCGTTCACAGAGTATGAGGCTGATAGTGATGCAGAGTATGATGAGGAGTATACAATCGACCTTAGCACACTTAAGTCTACAGTTTCATTCCCACATCTGCCTGACAATACACGTACCATCGATGAGGTGGGTGATGTAAAGATTGACCAGGTAGTAATCGGTTCATGTACCAACGGCCGTATGAATGATCTGCGTATTGCAGCAAAGATTCTTGAGGGTAAAAAGGTTGCGGATGGTATCAGGGTTATCGTGATTCCTGCCACACAAAAGATTTATCTTCAGGCTATGGAAGAGGGCCTTCTTAAGACATTTATCGAGGCGGGTGCCATTGTGAGCACACCTACCTGCGGACCATGTCTTGGCGGATACATGGGAGTGCTCGCTGAGGGCGAGAGATGCGTATCTACCACAAACCGTAACTTTGTCGGACGTATGGGTCATGTGGATTCTGAGGTTTATCTGGCAAGCCCTGCTGTTGCAGCTGCAAGTGCCATTACAGGTAAGATTTCAGGACCAAAGGATGTTATGTAAAGATTGGAGGAAGCACAATGAAAGCAGCACACGGTCGTGTATTTAAATATGGAGACAATGTCGATACAGATGTAATCATTCCTGCAAGATATCTGAATTCTTCTGATCCTAAGGAGCTTGCAACACACTGCATGGAGGATATCGATAAGGATTTTGTAAATAATGTAAAGGCCGGAGATATCATGGTAGCCAACAAGAACTTCGGCTGTGGTTCATCAAGAGAGCATGCACCGATTGCCATCAAGGCTGCCGGCGTAAGCTGTGTTATCGCAGAGACATTTGCAAGAATTTTCTACAGAAATGCAATCAATATAGGTCTTCCTATTATTGAATGCCCTGAGGCAGCAAAGGCAATAAATGCCGGTGATGAGGTGACAGTGGACTTTGATTCCGGTATCATCACAGATGAGACAACAGGAGAGAAGTTTAAGGGACAGGCCTTCCCACCGTTCATGCAGAAGATTATCGACTGCGAGGGACTTGTAAACTATATAAATCAGAAGTAATTATAAAAATTCCCGAGGTTATATAACCGCGGGAGTTTTTAGTACAATATTAAAAATAATGGTAATATGCAAACTGTGGGATATGCGTTCTATAAATTAAATTGCTGCAGATACTGCACATATTTATCGGAAACTGTCACAGAAGTGTAAATATCCGCGTATTCCTTGCCTGATATACTTTCGATATAGTTTTCGGGATAGTTTTTTTCTATGCCATGTGCATGAGCCATATCGACAGCTTTATTGTATGCAATAGCGGCCTTTTCGATTGTGTTGTAGGTTCCTATGACAAAATTGCCGTTTATGTGTATGCGAGCTTTATATTTGTCGAGCCCTGCAGTTTTGACAATCTCTATACCATGGTATGGATTTAACAGCTTGATGTTTTCGTAGCGCATGTCGGTTGAATCGTTGTTTACAAATACATAGTCCCGTCCGCAAACAGCATGAGGCTGTATGCCATAGCGGCTAAGCAGGGTGACCTGCATGCCGTAGTCGTTGACGTACAGATGTCCCTGGCGTTTTAATATGCGATGCTCAGAGTAGTAAAACAAATCGTCTATATCGAATTTCAGCTCATGTGATATATCCAGATAGTAGCTGAAATAATTTTTGCGCAGATATATGGGCGTCTTTATGTACATGCCGTTGTCCCGGTAGTTAATAAGAGTTACAATTTTATCAAATGCAAGTGCATGGGTGTGAAAGTAAGAGTCCTCTATGCTGTTTGTTTCTTTTAATAAAATTGTCGATGCAGTGGCATAGGCGCGGCTTGCAGAAAGCTCACTGTCAAAGCTTCCGAGACTGATGTGTTTGCTTTTGTAGGTGATGTTGGACCTGTAGTAAATGGTGCCGTCTTTTCTGACAGCGGTGTAAACTCCCTGGAGCATAGATATAATTTGTGTTCCTTTCACATATATTTTTAATCATATATATATTATTGTAGCATTTTTGTTATTGATTTGATATATGAAATTTATTATACTATAAAGGATAATAATTGTCTGCATATAGAGATGTAGCAATATGGATTTAGAGATAAAAAGAGAAATGAGGTAAAAAATGGATTTATTATATTCAAGCACAAGAAACAGTGAAAAGAAAATAACAGCTTCACAGGCTATCCTTAAGGGCCTTGCCGATGACGGAGGATTATTTGTACCTGAGAGCATTCCGGCACTTGATGTTTCTATTGAGGAGCTTTCTAAGATGTCATACCAGCAGGTAGCATATGAGGTTATGAAGCTTTTCCTTACGGATTTCACAGAGGAAGAGCTTAAAAATTGTATCAACAGGGCATACGACAGCAAGTTTGATACTACTGAGATTGCACCGCTTAAGTTTGCTGACGGGGCTTACTACCTTGAGCTGTTCCATGGCTCTACAATAGCCTTCAAGGATATGGCATTATCCATTCTGCCTCATTTACTTATCACATCCGCAAAGAAAAACAATGTTAAAAACGAGATTGTCATCCTGACAGCCACATCAGGAGACACAGGAAAGGCAGCTATGGCAGGCTTTGCTGATGTTGAGGGGACACAGATTATCGTTTTCTATCCAAAGAATGGTGTCAGCCCGATTCAGGAGAAGCAGATGCTTACACAAAAGGGTGCCAATACTCATGTAGTGGGTATTCACGGCAACTTTGACCAGGCACAGTCAGCAGTAAAGGCTATGTTCAACGATAAGGAGCTTGCTGCGACAATGGATGCCGCAGGCTATCAGTTCTCATCCGCCAACTCAATCAATATAGGTCGCCTTGTACCACAGATTGTGTACTATGTATATGCTTACTCAAAGCTTTTTGCACAGGGAGCTGTCGCAAAGGATGAGAAGATAAATATCGTTGTTCCTACGGGAAACTTTGGAAATATACTTGCAGCATTTTATGCAAAAAATATGGGACTTCCTGTTGCAAAGCTTATCTGTGCTTCAAACGAGAACAAGGTGCTTTATGATTTCTTCACAACAGGAGAGTATGATAAAAACAGAGAGTTTATCCTCACAAATTCACCATCAATGGATATTCTCATCTCTTCAAACCTTGAGAGACTCATTTACCGTATCGCAGGAAATGATGCAAATAAGAATGCACAGCTTATGGCTTCACTTGCAAAGGAGGGCAAATACACTGTAACACCTGATATGAAGGCACAGCTTTCTGACTTCTATGGCAATTACACAAGCGAGAAGGAAACCGCAGAGGTCATCAAAAAGCTTTACGAGGATACAGGATACATAATTGATACTCATACAGCAGTTGCAGCAGGTGTATATAGCAAGTATAAGGAGGCTACAGGTGATACAGCCACAAAGACTGTTATTGCATCTACAGCAAGTCCATTCAAATTCACAAGAAGTGTGATGGATGCAATTGATCCTAAGTACGATTCAATGACAGACTTTGAGCTTGTAGATGAGCTTTCAAAGCTTGGCAACGTTAAGGTACCAAATGCCATCGAGGAAATCAGGGGATGCAAAGATTACTTCACAACACAGTCTGTGATGTGGATCAGATGGAAAACACTGTTAAGAAAATGACTCGGT
>ENA-OQJM01000169-OQJM01000169.1-human-gut-metagenome-genome-assembly--contig:-NODE-169-length-18624-cov-3.465589_pt1 | contig 18624 bp, 16 predicted proteins | sample MGYA00242607_ERZ504773 | MGnify/ENA primary metagenome ERZ504773 (study PRJEB26092, sample SAMD00036355) | human gut metagenome | host: Homo sapiens | study: EMG produced TPA metagenomics assembly of... | reverse complement strand
TTCTTTTGAAGAATCTTAAAAAATACAAAAACACCCAATTTTACATTCTTGGGTGTAAAAAAAGGGTGTAAATCTCGCAAATGCTTGATTTACACCCTTTATTGCGGAGAGACAGGGATTCGAACCCCGGGTACCTCGCAGTACAACGGTTTTCAAGACCGCCGCAATCGACCACTCTGCCACCTCTCCAAGACTTCTTTTCAGAAGTGCTTTCCGTTGAAAGCGTTGCAAAGGTACGACTTTATTTTAAATAAGCAAATAGTTTACCAGTTTTTTTGCTATAAAATTTTCAAATCGTATTTTTGCATACGAATAATAAACGAAAGAAATAAATCATGATATACCCTCAGAATTTCGAACAGAAAATAGGTTTCGATTCCATCCGTCATTTACTAAAAGAGAAATGTCTCAGCACATTAGGTCAAGAAAGAGTAGATGAAATGAACTTCTCAGAATCCTTTAAGGATATTAATGAATGGCTGGAACAGGTAATGGAATTCATACGCATCATACAAGAGGAAGACAGTTTTCCCGACCAATATTTTTTTGTATGTACGCCCATCACTAAAACGTATCCGCGTAGAAGGTATGTATTTGGATGAGCAAGAACTGTTTGATTTACGCCGTTCTTTAGAAACAATTCGTGATATCATCCATTTTCTGACACTGACCCCGAATGACGAAGAACAAGAAAAAGAAAACTCCCCCTACCCTGCCCTACAAAAACTGGCAGGAGATATTATCGTGTTTCCTCAACTCATTACGCGTATTAACAACATCTTAGACAAATTCGGAAAAATCAAAGACAACGCTTCTTCCGAATTATTACGCATCCGCAGAGAGTTGGCCTCGACAGCCGGAAGCATATCACGCAGTTTGAATGCAATTCTACGCAACGCTCAAGCAGAAGGTTATGTTGATAAAGATGTAACTCCTACCATGCGTGACGGAAGACTCGTCATCCCTGTCGCACCGGGATTAAAACGGAAAATCAAGGGAATTGTACACGATGAATCATCCACTGGCAAAACAGTTTTCATAGAACCGGCCGAAGTAGTGGAAGCAAACAATAGAATACGGGAATTGGAAGGAGAAGAACGCCGGGAAATCATCCGTATCCTGACAGATTTCTCTATCATAGTCCGTCCACAGGTCCCCGCCATCCTCCAGTCATACGAGTTTTTGGCAGAAATTGATTTTATCCGTGCCAAAGCCCATTTTTCAATTCAGACGAACGCCACCAAACCATCATTGGAAGACAAACAGATTTTGGATTGGACCATGGCCATACACCCACTATTACAACTCTCGCTGGCCAAGCATAATAAAAAGGTTGTTCCTCTAGATATAGAACTAACTCAAAATCAACGTATCCTAATTATATCCGGACCGAATGCCGGAGGTAAATCCGTTTGTCTGAAGACTGTGGGATTACTACAATATATGTTACAATGTGGTATGCCGGTTCCGATGCATGAACGTAGCCATGCCGGATTATTCGGCAGTATCTTTATAGACATAGGTGACGAACAAAGTATCGAAGACGATCTGAGTACCTACTCCTCACACCTTACCAACATGAAAACAATGATGAAAAGCTGTAACAAACGCAGCCTTATCCTCATTGATGAATTCGGCGGAGGTACAGAACCACAAATTGGAGGAGCCATAGCTGAAGCTGTGTTGAAACGTTTCAATGAAAAGGGCACATTCGGCGTTATCACTACTCATTATCAAAATTTGAAACATTTTGCCGAAGATCACGAAGGAGTGGTTAATGGCGCCATGTTATATGACAGGCATTTAATGCAAGCTTTATTCCAATTACAAATAGGAAATCCGGGAAGTTCATTTGCAGTAGAAATAGCTAGGAAAATAGGTTTACCGGAAGAAGTAATAGCCGACGCATCCGAAATTGTAGGGAGTGAATATATCAATGCTGATAAATATCTACAAGATATCGTACGTGACAAACGTTATTGGGAAACCAAGCGTCAGAACATCCGCAAACGAGAAAAACAGATGGAAGAAACCATCGCCAAATACGAAGAAGAACTACAGGAACTGGAGAAAAGTCGTAAAGAGATTTTGCGAAAGGCCAAAGAAGATGCGGAAAAATTGTTACAGGAATCAAATGCCCGAATTGAAAATACCATCCGTATCATCAAGGAAGCACAAGCCGATAAAGAACGTACACAATCGGCACGTCAGGAACTGACTGATTTTAAAAATCAGATAGAAGATATCGAGAAAAAGAACAAGGAAGATGAAATCATCCGGAAAATGGAAAAACTCCGTGAAAAACAAGAGCGGAAAAAAAACAAAAAGGATAAAGCCAAGGCGGAATACTTCCCAACTGTCAATACCCAAAGAACAGCCTATCACTGTAGGTAGTACTGTAAAGATCAAAGGTCAATCCAGTGTCGGAGAAGTACTAGGAATTAATGGCAAAAAATGCAATAGTTATGTTCGGAATGATAAAAACCAATGTAAAACTGGATAAGCTGGAACGTAGCACACCAATACAGCCCACCCAGAAAACAATGGTAAAAAGTACCTTCGTCAGCAGTGAAACACAAGATCGGGTATATGAAAAGAAACTAAATTTCAAACAAGATATTGATGTACGCGGTATGCGTGGCGATGAAGCTATACAGGCAGTAACTTATTTTATCGATGATGCCATACTATTGGGAATAGACCGTGTACGTATCCTTCACGGAACAGGTACAGGCATACTACGCACCCTGATTCGCAGCTATTTGGGAAGTGTTCCAGGAGTAGCACACTATCAAGACGAACACGTACAATTTGGTGGGGCAGGTATTACTGTAGTAGACTTAAAATAAACACATAGCGGATTTGCAAATTTAGGCAAAGCGTAGCGAATTAGCTGAAAAAGCGTTCGTTACGCTATATTTTTCTCTTGGCGAAAAGCCAAAGAAAACCACGATACAGCCAAACGGTGCAGAAGTTCAGTTACCACCTCATTACCCCCGTAACGGGTACGGATTTCTTGCTAAATGGTTCTTTTTCTGCGATTTGCGTAATTCTACATAGCTGTCGGTAACTCACTATAAACTAATTTTGTAACCCAAAAAAGGAGTGAGTTATGCGAAGTACATTCAAGGTCTTATTTTACGTGAAGAAAGGCAGCGAGAAGCCCAACGGCAACCTGCCTTTGATGTGCCGCCTTACGGTGGACGGAGAGATTAAACAGTTCAGTTGCAAGATGGACGTTCCCCTGCGGTTGTGGGACGTGAAGAACAACCGTGCTTCGGGCAAGAGCGTCGAAGCGCAGAGAATCAACCTCGCGGTGGATAAAATCCGTGTGGAGGTAAACCGACGCTATCAAGAACTGATGCAGACGGACGGGTATGTTACCGCCGCCAAGCTCAAAGACGCCTATCTCGGTATCGGCGTCAAGCAGGAAACCTTGCTGAAACTGTTCGAGCAGCACAACGCCGAGTTCGCCAAGAAAGTCGGGCACAGCAGGGCGCAGGGGACATTCCGACGCTATCAGACGGTTTGCAGCCATATTCGGGAATTTCTGCCCCATACCTACAAGCGTGAGGATATTCCGCTAAAGGAACTCAACCTCACATTCATCAACGACTTCGAGTATTTCCTGCGCACGAAGAAGAAATGCCGCACCAATACCGTGTGGGGCTACATGATCGTGCTGAAACACATCGTTTCCATAGCGAGGAACGACGGGCGTCTGCCGTTCAATCCCTTTGCAGGGTACATCAACTCGCCCGAAAGCGTCAATAGAGGCTACCTTACCCAAAAGGAGATACAGACGCTCATGGACGCACTGATGAAGAACACCTACCATGAACTTGTACGGGACTTGTTCGTCTTTTCTGTTTTCACGGGTTTGGCGTACTCGGACGTAAAGAACCTCACCGCCGACCGCCTGCAAACATTCTTCGACGGCAACCTATGGATCATCACCCGACGGAAGAAAACCAACACCGAATCGAATATCCGTCTTTTGGACGTTCCCAAACGCATCATCGAGAAGTATAGGGGACTGACAAAGGACGGTTGTGTGTTTCCCGTTCCGAGCAACGGCAGTTATAACAAGATACTCAAAGAGATAGGCAAACAATGCGGCTTCAAGGTGCGGCTGACCTATCATGTAGCCCGACACACGAACGCCACGACCGTACTTCTGTCGCACGGCGTACCCATCGAAACCGTGAGCCGCCTATTGGGGCACACGAACATCAAAACCACCCCAATTTACGCTAAAATCACCGTCCAGAAGATAAGCCAAGACATGGAAACCTTATCGTACAAGCTGGAGGAGATGGAGAAGAACATCTGCCGAGCCATTTAGTCACCTTTAAAACAGCATACCGATGAAAGAAGAAAGGAACATCATCACGATAGATGAATACGGCAATATCTCCCTGCCGACCGACATAGGCGCAACCGCCATGACCGAGTGGGAAATCTGCGAACTGTTCGGGATTGTCGCCCCGACGGTTCGGGCAAGTATAAAGGCACTCTGCAAGAGCGGAGTTTTGAGATAGGAGCAGCATAGAGGTTTACGACCTCGAAACGATAGCCGTCCTCGCTTTCCGTATCGAATCGTTCGGGGCGACGAAAGTCCGCAAAGTGTTGTTGGAGAGAATAACGCACCGGCGAAAAGAGAAAACGACGGTTATCGTATCTGTCGTTGCCGACACCGAGCCGAACCGCCGATGGATGGCGTAACGGTCTGTCGGTCGGGGTATCAGTCCGTCATACATTCATACGGTCATACCGTCGCACGGACGGAAAGGGGCTGTTTCCCGACCGAAAGGGGGAAATAATAAGGTGGGGTTATACGGGTAAGCAGGCGGCAGGGAGAGCTACCGCCGAAAGACCGCCGACACGCCGCAGGGTATTTACGGAGAAAATACCGTAGCTTATTAGGGAATTTTCCGAGCCGCAATACTCCGTATCGCTGAAAATTCCCCAATAAGGCAAGGGGCAAGCCCCTCTGCACACCCCATCGGGGACGGCTATTTGCCGCCCCCGAAGATACGAAGAATCATTGTTTCACAAGCTAAAAAAGAAAGGAATATATATGGGTTTCGTAGTATTGCACATGGAAAAGGCGCACGGCAGCGACAGCGGAACGACCGCCCACATCGAGTATTTCATCATCCCGAAGAACGCAGACCCGACACGGACGCACCTGAACCGAAAATTCGTTGCGTACCCCGACGGGATTAAAGACCGTTCGGCAGCTATACAGAGAAGATTGGAAGAAACGGGACTGACACGCAAAATCGGAAACAACCAAGTACGGGCAATCCGCATTACCGTGTCGGGAACGCACGAGGACATGGAACGCATCGAAAGGGAGGGGCGTTTGGACGAGTGGTGCGCCGACAATATGAAATACTTCACCGACACGTTCGGAAAGGAGAACATCGTGGCGGCGCACCTGCATAGGGACGAGGAAACGCCCCACATACACGTCACGCTCGTCCCCATCGTCAAGGGAGAGCGCAAACGCCGCAAACGGGAGGAACAGACAAAGAAGCGATACCGCAAGAAGCCGACCGACACCGTAAGACTGTGCGCAGACGATATTATGACACGACTGAAATTAAAGTCCTACCAAGATACCTATGCCGAAGCGATGGCGAAATACGGGCTGCAAAGAGGCATAGACGGCTCGAAGGCACGGCACAAGTCCACGCAGCAGTATTACAATGAAACGAAGAAACTCGCCGACAGCCTCAAAGCGGAGGTCGTGGATTTGCAGCGTCAGAAAGAAACGGCGCAGGAGGAACTCAAACGGGCGAAAAAAGAGATACAGACCGAGAAGCTGAAAGAGGCAGAGACCACCGCAGCCGCCAACATCGCCGAAAGTGTCGGTTATCTTTTCGGTAGTAACAAGGTCAAGACGCTGGAGAGGGAGAACACCGCCCTGCATAGGGAGGTGGCCACGCACGGGGAAGCCATCGAAGCCCTGCAAACCCGAATACAGACCATGCAGGCAGACCACAACCGACAAATGGCGGAAGTAGAGCGGAAGCACCGCAGGGAGATAGCGGACAAGGAAGCGAGGCACAAGCAGGAAATATCGTTTCTGAAAACGGTAATCGCAAGGGCGGCGGCATGGTTTCCCTATTTCCGTGAAATGCTCCGTATTGAAAACCTATGCCGCCTTGTCGGGTTCAGCGACGGGCAGATCGCAACGCTCGTCAAGGGAAAACCGTTGGAGTATGCAGGGGAACTCTACTCGGAGGAACACAAACGGAAATTCACGACCGAAAAGGCAGGGTTTCAAGTGCTGAAAGCCCCCACGGACGGGACGAAACTGGTTCTTGCCATCGACCGAAAGCCCATAACCGAATGATTTAAAAAGCAATTCGACAAGCTAAGGCAGAATATACATCGCCCCATGCAGCCGCAAAGGAAAGGCAAGGGGATAAAACTGTAATTCCTTCATTACATTAAAGTACAATAAAAAGTGCTGTTCATAAACGGCTAATGTGCGGTATTTTTGCTAATTTTACATCGAATATGAAGAATGAAAAGCAAAAGAGATATAAACACTATATGAAAACAAAGTGATTAATCTTACAGAATTAAATAATTGAAAATAACATCTTTACATAAGATGATTGAAGAGAAGAACTATTACGGAAACCTTTGTACAGAGATGTACGAAATCTTGCATGCAGAAGCACCGCAAGACGAATTGAATTTTTATCTTTCTTATGCTGAAAAAGGAAAAAAGATTTTAGAACCTTTATGCGGCAGTGGACGTTTTCTTGTTCCATTCGTGGAAAGAGGGCTTGATATAAGTGGCATAGACTTATCCAATGAAATGTTACAAAAGTTAAAACAGAAATTGCCTGAGGCAAAAGTCGTTCAAGCTGATATTATAAAATATTCTCCAAGAGAGAAGTTTGATTATATATTTATCAGCTCGGGCTCTGTGTCATTATTTACCGATACTGATTTGTGTAAACAAATCTTGTGCAGAATAAAAGAATGGTTGTCTCCAATGGGTAAGTTTGTATTTGCTGTTGATACAATCGCCAATAGATGTACAGATGACAATGATTATGCGATTGCGGTTTCTGTAAAGACAAAGGAGAATTTTGAACTGGTGTTAAAGTCGAAGAACCATTACGATGAACAAAGTCAGACCCAGCTCTCTCCCGGAATTTATGAAATGTATAGTGATACGAAATTGATTCAAAGCGAATTTATGGATTTCCAGACGCACCTTTATAAGTATGGTGAAATGGAAGAATATTTGAAAGAAGTCGGGTTTACTCAAGTCAAAACTTATTCTTCTTTTGACAAGGAAATAGCCATTAACGATCGATGTGAAATGTTTTTATTTGAATGCAGCTTATAATATGAATACCCCCACAATAAAAACTGACAGATTGATTCTAAGGAAATTTCTGGAAAACGATATAGAGGCTCTTTTCCTTATTTTGAAAGACAAAGAAGTCAATAAGTTCCTTCCTTGGTATTCTCTAAAAGATATCGAAGAAACCAAAAAATTCTATGCGGAAAGGTATGCAGCCAAATATGAACAACCTCAAGCATACGCTTATGCCATTTGTCTGAAAGACGACAATTTTCCAATAGGATATGTTAAAGTTGATATGGAAGAGCACCATGATTTTGGTTATGGGCTCCGTAAAGAATTTTGGCACAGAGGTATCGCTTCGGAGGCTGGCAAGGCTGTTGTCGAACAAGTAAAGAAAGATGGATTACCGTACATTACTGCCACACATGACAGGAACAATCCAAGAAGCGGTAATGTAATGCAGGCTTGCGGTATGAAATACTGCTACACGTATGAGGAATTGTGGCAACCTAAGAATTTTTTGGTCGCATTCAGAATGTATCAACTGAACTTTACAAAAGGGCAGGATTGGATATACCAAAAATATTGGGAGGAACATCCTAACCATTTTATTGAAGAGTTGTAACCCTATTGGATAGTGGGTTATTTTTGCTATATTAGTTATGATTATTTTGATTGCTGGTGACACGCATACGGGAAAAACCTTGCTTGCACAAAGACTGTTGGAGAAATACAAATATCCCTATCTGTCAATAGACCATCTGAAAATGGGACTTATTAGGAGCGGGCAGTGTGGTCTTTCCGCTGATAGCAGTGATGCAGAACTGACGGAATATCTGTGGCCGATTGTTCGGGAAATGATAAAGACCTGTATTGAAAATTCTCAGAACCAGATTGTGGAGGGCTGCTATATTCCGTTTGGTTGGGAAAAAGATTTCTCCCTTGAAGATTTGCGACAAATCAAGTATATCTGTTTAATATTCAGTAAAAAATATATAGAAACTCATTTGGATGATATTCTTCGATTTGAAAAAGTAATAGAGAAACGATTGTCTTCTGATGTAATCTTAGACGAGATAATAAAAACAAACGAGTATAACTTGGAACAATGTGTGTTACGACACTATAACCATATTCTGATTGATGATACTTATCAAATTGACATTGAATGCATATAGTTTTTTGATTGGAACATTGTAGTTTTGAATATTTGTTCTAACTTTGCATTTAGAAGGGTTTATTTGACAGCATAGCAACGCAAAACGCTGAAATTCGCACAGTTGCCAAATCGTTACCTCTATTTCTCAAATAATTCGCTAAAAGTTTATTCTTCAATCGGTTAAGTCAAACCGATAAAAATCTAAAATAATATTTTAATAGAATAAGAGGCTGTTTTTAATTAATTTTCTCTATATTCGCACTAAAATTAGAGAAAATTAAAAGCAAAGGTGGCAGCTGGAACTTCTCATACAACTATAAGTATTAAGCTCAATGAGCAAGGGTTTCATGATATTTTCAATAAATATTATGTAACTCTATGCTTATTTGCCAATCAATATACAGAAAATCAAGAAACTTCAGCAGATATTGTACAAGATTCATTTGCCAAACTATGGCAAATAAGAGAAGATTTTTTTTATCTGCACCAAGTAAAAGCATTTTTATATACAGCTGTACGCAATAAAGCACTCAACGAACTGGAGCATTCAAAAGTAGTATATGAATACGCTCAAAATGTCATCGAAAAGAAAAAGGATTCCTTTTTTCACGATACAATCGTTGAAGAGGAAACTTATCGTATCGTTTCTGAAGCCATAGATAAATTACCCGACCAAATGAAAGCCATTATGCAACTAGCTCTGGAAGGGAAAAAAATGCAGAAATAGCAGACAGACTAAACATATCTACAGAAACAGTCCATACATTAAAGAAAATAGCCTACAAGAAACTCAGAGAGAACTTGAAAGACTACTATTACTTCCTCTTGTTCTTTATATAAAAAGACATTAATTTGTTTTTTTTCAAAAAAGTCGTTTTATTATTCACCCAATTTTCAAACAGACTTGTTTTATTATAAAAGAGATAAAAAACAGGTCAAAATATGATAAAACAAGATTTCTATATAGCCAACCTCATAGCAAGGTATCTGTCGGAAGAAATAACCCCGGAAGAAACAATAAAACTAACTACTTGGAGAGAAGAATCTACAGCGCACGAGATTTTATTCAAGAAAATTTGTGATGAAGAAAACCAAAAGCAGCATTTCCGGCAAAAAACGGCATTCAATCCTTCATTCGGATGGAAAGAAGTGGAAAAACGAATCAAAAAGAAATAATAACAGAAGCAGATATATCAAAAATAGTAAGTTATGCCGCAATCATTCTGTTACCTGTCCTTTTTGTAAGTATTTCCATGAAATTCACCTCGCCCGTTTCTCTTTCGGACAAACAGTTCATTGCACAATCCATTCTACCTGGGGAATCCAAAGCTATTCTGACATTGGAGAACGGCCAGACAATCCATATAAATAAAGAAACAGAGAGTCTGCTTGAGAAAATAGACGGAGCCCGAGTCCACATGGACTCTACAATGCTGAATTACCAAGTAACATCAAAAACAGCTAAAAAAAACAAGCCTGTATATAATAAAGTGGAAACTCCACGAGGTGGAGAATATGCTCTATTGTTAAGTGATGGAACAAAAGTGCATCTGAACGCAATGACCAGTCTTCGCTTTCCTGTGACATTTGATAACGGTCCGCGCAAAGTGGAACTGGAAGGCGAGGCCTATTTTGAAGTCTGCAAAACAGGGCAACCATTTATAGTATGCACTCAAGGCATGCAAGTAGAAGTGTTGGGAACCACATTCAACATCTCTGCCTATCCACAGGAAGAGTATCAGACAACTTTGGTAAACGGTTCTGTCAAAGTAAATACAGAAACAGGAGAAAGCTGTATTTTAAAGCCCTCCCAGCAAGCTACCATCAGCCTTGGAAACAGCAGCATACAGATACGCATGGTAGATGCCGGATTTTATACCTCATGGATAAAAGGAAAAATTCATTTCAAAGACCAGCGATTGGAAGATATCATGAAAATACTATCACGCTGGTATGACATGGAAGTAATTTTTGCCAATGAGAAAATAAAAGACCTACGCTTCGGATGCAATGTAGATCGGTATTCGGAAATCACTCCATTTGTACGTTTGTTGGAAGAGACTCAAAAAGTACACGTAAAAGTCAATAACAAAACAATCACATTCTATAACTAATAAAAATGATGTATTATGGACAAAAAACACAACTACACCAATCACGGTAAAAGTAGTAAACGTTTGTGGATTACGTTCCTATTTTTCTGTATCATTACCACAGGTTTTATGCAGGCAGCCAACAAAGTGTTTGCACAAGCCACTGTCACAGCCTCATTCAAGAATGCCACGTTGAGTGAAATTCTTTGGGAAATCCAAAGACAAACCGACTTTACTTTTGTGTACAGCACCAATGATGTAAAACAAATAAAAGTCCAAAACCTAAATGTAAATAACGAAAAAATAGCCAATGTGCTTGATAAATGTCTTATGAATAGTGGTTTGACCTATTCAGTTCACAACGGCGTTATTGCTATCAAGCAAATTGAAGAAAAAGAGTCTGCTGTTCCTCAACAGAAAACAACATTAACCGGTACAGTATTGGATGAGACGGGAGAACCTATTATTGGAGCGAATATCTTAGTCAAAGGTACTACGAATGGAACTACTACAGATTTGGACGGGCACTTCTCATTAGATGTAGACCGTATACCTGCCACTTTGATTATCTCCTATATAGGTTATGGCAAGCAGGAAATTAAAGCCACTGCCGGAAAGACACTGAAAGTAGTCATGGCTCCTGATAATAATGTTATGGAAGAAGTGGTTGTTACCGGTTATGGTACTTTCAAGAAATCGGCATACGCAGGTTCTGCTTCTACTGTGAAGACAGGAGAATTAAAAGATTTACCCGTAGTTTCATTCTCCAGTTTGCTAGAAGGTAATGCTCCCGGAGTACAAGTCACTTCCAGTTCAGGTCAGCCTGGTGCCTCCACTTCTATCCGTATTCGTGGTATGGGTTCTTTCAATGCAAGCAATTCTCCACTATACGTAATCGATGGTGTTCCCGTCCAATCCGGTTCTGTTGCTGCTACCAGCTCCGACTCCGGATTTGACATAATGTCTACATTAAACAACTCGGATATTGAAAATATTACAGTAATAAAAGATGCTGCAGCAGCCTCCCTTTATGGTTCACGTGCTGCAAATGGAGTTATTTTAATCTCCACCAAGAAAGGAAAAAGCGGAAAAGCACAAATTTCATTAAAAGCAGACTGGGGTAGCAATGATTTCGCAATGGATTATCGCCCAGTTATGGGGGGAGAAGAACGACGTGAATATATTTACAATGGATTGATATTATATCAACAACGTAAACTAGCTGATAAAAATCCTAATATATCAGAGGAAGAGCTAATGTCACAAAGTAAAACTTATGCAGATGGGCAAATCGATAAATATGCTCCAATTCCATGGTGTGGTTTCACAGACTGGAATAAAGAGCTTTTCCAAAAGGGACATCATTCTACCTATGAAGCATCACTAGCCGGTGGCAGCGATAAATTTAAATATTACTCTTCTTTATCATATATGAAGCAGAACGGTATTGTACAAGGTTCCGGTTTGGAACGTGTAACAGGGCGTTTGAACGCAGATTTCAGTGCAACAGACAAATTGACTGTAGGCGCCAAGATACTTTTCTCAAATGTAAATCAGAGTGTTTATGACGAAGGATTCACTTATACATCTCCTTTCTATTCCTCACGTAATTGGGCTACTCCTTCAGATCCGGTCTACAATGAAGATGGCAGTTGGAATCGTAAATTTATTCGTAAAGCCAATGACCGCAACCCCAAATTATCAGCTGAATACGATTATAAACATGAAAAAATGCTACGCGCATTCAATACGCTTTATGCCGAATACGAAATCATAAAAAATCTGAAATTCAAAACAACATTCAGTTATGATTACACTACTGTAAAAGGTGAGAAATGGTATGACCCACGTACTTCCAACGGTGAAGATGAAAATGGAGAAGTAGTAAAACGCATAAGAGAATATAAAAAAATGGTATGGAGTAACACCTTAAGCTATTTAACTACTTTCAACAACATTCATCATTTGGACTTTCTTGCCGGATATGAAATTGATGATACCTACAATGACTATTTATCAGGGGAAGCTTACAATTTTACAACTCCCGACAAACATGCCATTAGTAATGGAATGAAAACAGTATCTGTAGGGGGAAGTGATTCAAGGTACAGACTGGTATCCTATTTAAGCCGTTTGAATTACGATTACAAAAATAAATATTATCTAGGAGCTAGTTTTCGTGTTGATGGCAGTTCACGTTTGCACCGTGACAATCGTTGGGGAACATTTTGGTCTGTATCCGGAGCATGGCGTACTATTGAAGAAGAATTTATGCAACCTGTAAAAGATTGGTTGACAGACTTGCGTATAAGAGCATCATACGGTGTAAACGGTACTCTTCCTTCTGATTATTTCGGCTATATGGGATTAAGCTCCATTAGTGGTGGTTACTTGGAGCAACCCGGTATTCAAATGTCCCAAATTGCAAATCCTAATCTGAAATGGGAAACCAATTATAATATGAATATTGGCTTGGATTTTGGTTTTTGGGATCGTCTGAACTTCACGATTGAATATTATACCCGTACAACTAAAAACTTATTAATGGACTGTCCTGTATCCATGACAACAGGATTTAGTAGTTATTTAATGAATATAGGTGAAGTGAAAAATAAAGGTATTGAATTAACTATTAATTCCACTAATATTAAAATAAAAGACTTTAGCTGGAATACAACTTTCAATTTAGGTCATAACTCCAATAAAGTTGTAAAATTAGATGGCGAACAGACACAAATTGTCAGTGGAACCCAAATACACAAAGTAGGAAGTTCTTATCGTACATTCTATGTACAAGAATTTGCGGGCATCAATCCTGAAACAGGAAATCCTCTATTCTATACCAATGAATTGGATGAGAACGGAAATTATATAAAAGAATTACCGAGAACTCTAAAAATGCACAATTCATTCCTTATAAACATGCAGAACCAACTGTTAACGGAGGTATCTCTAATTCATTGCGTTATAAATGGCTTGATTTAAATTTCTTATTCTCCTATCAATTCGGAGGATATTCTTATGATACTTGGGCACAAAAGACAGAACATGGCGGTTACGATTCCTATGCAAACATTCCGACTTATTATCGTGATAGCTGGAAAAAGCCAGGTGATCAAACCAATATAGAAGTATATATGCTGGGTAAATCATCTTCTGTATCAATGCATAAAATAACAAGTAGCCGCCGTATCCACAGTACTGATTATTTCCGCTTAAAAAATATCACATTCGGCATTACGTTACCTAAAGAATGGACAAATAAAATCAATATAGGAAATGTTCGTTTTTATGCATCAGCAAGCAATTTATGGACATGGGCGGCCTATGACAATTATGATCCTGAAGCTGTTAGTGCCGGTAGTGCAACTCAAACCACACCGCCTTTAAAAACCGTTACTTTTGGTCTCAACATCAATTTTTAACCACTAAAAAACAACAATATGAGAACATTACATAATTTTTTATCAATAGTCTTATCCATCGGATTGTTTACTTCATGTGGAAACGATTGGTTGGATTTAGAACCGTCCACACAAATTCCAACAGAAACGAGTATCAAATCTCTCTCCGACATTGATTATTCACTAAACGCCATTTATGCGACAATGCGTAATGCCTATGCGTATTCCGGGCGTTTAATCTACTACGGAGATGTAACAGGAGATGACATGCAAGCTGTACAATCAACTTGTAGAACAGCTCACTATTACCAAATGGATTGGTTACCTGCAAATGGACCAAGTACACACTGGTCATATCTTTATTCCATCATTCAAAACTGTAATGTAATTTTAGACGGCATTGACAATATCGAAATTCTTCCAAACGATGAAGATGAGCATATCTTCCGCAATGATTTGGAAGGACAAGCATTAGCAATACGTGGTCTGGCCCTTTTTGACCTTACGCGCTTCTTCGGATATACTTATTTAAAAGATAACGGAGCCTCTTTAGGAGTACCTATCATCACTTCAGCATCAGCCACTGCCGACAGTAAGCCTTCACGTAACACTGTAGCTGAATGTTATGATCAAATAATCAAAGACTTAAAGAATGCGGCTAGTTTAATGATACCCACATATTCATGGTCAGGTACTAGTTTGAATCAAAAAGATTTATCCTTAAATAAGAAAGGTAAAATCAGTAAATGGGGCACATTAACTTTGTTAAGTCGGGCATATCTGTATATGGGGAAGAACAGTGAAGCTTTACAAGCTGCAGAAGAAGCAATAAAAGGATCGGAAGCCAATAAATACCAATTATGGAATACCGAAGAATATCCCACTGTATGGGGTACGGAAGCCTCCGAAGCAAATCCGGGAGAAATTCTCTTCGAAATAGTCAATACTACTACCGAAAGCCCCGGCAATGAAAGTATGGGATATCTAACTTCTCCAAAAGGATATCAAGATATGTGCATTACAGTCAGTTTTTATCACCATCTGTTAGAAACGCCTAATGATGTACGCATTAAGTTATTAGTTAATCAAGACAAAAAAGTAATGTATTTGAATAAGTATCAACCACAACCTGGAGAAAATATTATGGATGCCAATATTCCTATAGTACGTCTTTCCGAAACTTACTTAAATGCAGCCGAAGCAGCCGTGAAAAACGGAGATGCAACAAAAGCTGCAAAATACCTGAAAGCCATCGCACTCCGAGGAAATCCGGACTATACGATGCCCGCAAAGGTTACCCTTGATGATGTTCTAGAAGAACGCAGGAAAGAACTCATTGGTGAAGGGCACCGCATGTTTGACTTATTACGTAATAACTTACGAGTAACTCGTATTAACGAAACAGACGATATGATGAAAGAGGTAGTGCATTTCGCTGACGAAAAAACATCTATGGATTTCGACAGAAACTATTATCGTACAATATTACCTATTCCTCAAAAAGAAATTAATGCTAATTCTAATATTGTACAAACACCAGAATATCTGAAATAATAGTCAACATAAATTGATAAAATCCAAATCAATAAATCCTTCTCTTTAAGTTAGGGAGTATTATCACTCCCTAACTTAAAGAGAAATTAACTATATAAAATACATAAAGATATGAGAAAATCCTTATTATTATTCATCTTTGCTTCATGTTTATTTAATAGTTGTGATGACACCTTTACCAATGACATAATAACCACCCACCCCAATAATCCACCAAGTAATCGTTCTGCTTTTGATAATTACTTTGATTGGGACCGTATAAATGACATTGAAACTATAAACCCATTTACACATACCATAACTACCATGGGAATTCCATGGAAAAAAGGTAGCAGCAATAATCTAGGAATTCCTTCAACATGGTTAGACGAGAATGCTTCTGATCCAATATATGCAAATCGATATTATTCTAGAGAAAATGGCTGGGAACTCATTTATAGCAATATAACCGAAAGTACTCCTACAAAATATTTTGCTTTATACCACAAATATACAGGATTACTCCGTTTTTTCTTTTATGAAATAGCTTCATCAGCAGGCTTAGGTAGTTCAGAGGCCTTTTGGGGAATCCGTACAGACAAAACTACCAGTCTATTCAACTTTATGGAAGAAATTTCTATACCCATAAATCGTTCAGAAAAATCTTCATATATAGCAAGTACAGAAGGTACATTTTTAGGAAACGAGTTTGTTAGCTCTGGATATAAAGCAAACAATTGGTATGGATTAGAAATAGAGTGTGCTTATGATCCTAGTCTTAATACACAAAGCTTAGCTAATTTCGAAATTAGAGGTTGGGCTGTTAATAAAATAAAAACTACAGGTATGGCTCAAACAAGTGGAGATATCACAGGTACTATCGTAATGAACACCACTAATATTTCTAACTTCAATTTCAATCTTGCCAATACATTCAATAATTCAAAAACTTCTATTGCAGTTAATCAAGAAGGGTTTATTAATACAGTCAGTAAAGAAATTGAAAACGGAATAACTAAGAAAGATTCTTTTTGGAAAAGTATTGGAAACAGTATTAAAGGTGCAACTGTTAGTGGCATTAAAAACGGGTTAAAAGCATTAGTTACGTCAGGAGACTCTGCAGCTGTAAGTGCTTTAAAAGGTCTAGCAGGTTCCATTATTGGCATCAACAAAAGTAAGCCTTCAATTGGACAAATTGATCTAAAAATCAATACAAATACACAAATGCAATTTGAAAGTGAACAAACAACAACTGGTTGGGGAAGTATTTCGTCATTTCCAGTAGCAGGAACCACAAACAACAATAATGATGTACCCATTTATAACTTTCCCCTTGGTGTGTGGAATCTAAAAAAATCTCCTCAAATAATCAGAAATGTCGAAGGAGAAATCGGAATGTATTATGATGCCGGATATTTTACTTATGAATATGAAGTAGGAGATTACGAAATTCTTGTTAATCCTGTTGTTTCTCAAGAATATAGGGTGTATTCCAAAGCTAATTTACTTTTCAAATCAAACAGTTATGCATCTGCCCCTCCTTTTGGCTATATAAATGAAATGAAGTATTATGGGGGAGGTTCCAGCTTTAGCACTGATATTCTAGAAGGGGATTCCAGTGATAAACATTTTCATGCACATTACCCAATAAAAAAGGATGATTACTTATCCATCTTTATGTAGAACTAATAAATAAAAATAATCCAGATATAAAAATTCAGCTTCTCAAAAATATTTTTGCAACTGGAGATATTATAGAAGGAACAAGCAATATAGAAGAAATAGATGATAGAGAAGGCCCCATTACTGAACATTATTAATAGATGTCCTATAAATTTATAATTTTAATATTAAATCAAATCGATGACAAGCAAGACTAATTTTATCAACTACTTTCTTCTTGCATTTACCCTCGCATTCATCAGTTCCGACCTTACTGCCGGAACTCTTGATTTCAAAGACAAAAAGAAAGACAAAGAGAAAAAAGAAGAGTTAACAAGCCGATGGTCCAATACGTACTGTATCAGCCTGACGGCCAAACCAGAGTAATCAATGTAGATAAGAAAGGGATATCATTGATACCACTTATACCACATTACCTCAAAACTTTACCCTAGCATGTGACAGACCACAAAGGCAGGTTTCCAATTTGATGTAAAACTACACCCGGTAAAACGTCCCGGATGGAATTATCCTCAGGCAGACAAAGTTTTTGTCATGTCCGACCCTCATGGAAGGCTGGACTGTGTAATCAGCCTGTTACAAGGCAACCATATCATTGATAAAGACTACAAATGGAGCTTCGGGAAAAACCATCTGATGATTATCGGTGATATTTTTGACAGAGGAAAAGATGTACCGCAAATCTTCTGGCTATTCTACAAACTGGAAGAGGAAGCAGCCAAAGCCGGAGGACACGTATCGTTCATGCTGGGAAATCATGAACCGATGGTACTGGCCAATGACCTCCGATACACCAAAGAAAAATATAAAATATTGGCTGAAAAACTAAAGATGAAGTACCCCCGGCTATTCGGTCCTGATACCGAACTGGGCAGATGGTTGGGAACCCGTAACACCATGCAAATGATAGGTAACGACCTATATGTGCATGCCGGACTAGGCAAAGACTTCTATGACAAGAACTTGAGCATCCCCACTGTCAATGAAGAAATGAGCAAAGGACTATTTATGACGAAAAAAGAACGTAAAGAGCTTTCTCCACTCACAGCCTTCCTATATGGAAACAGCGGGCCCATCTGGTATCGCGGACTGGTACGCACCGATGTCAAATACAATCCGCTGGTAAAAGACTCCCTAGAAATGCTTATGGACCGTTATAAGGCAAAACACATTATTGTGGGACATACCATTTTCAAAGATATTTCCACTTTCTATAACGGAAAGGTTATCGGAGTAAATGTAGACAATAAAGAAAACCGGGAAAAAAAGCGCGGACGTGCCATGCTGATTGAAAATAATCAGTATTTTGTCGTTGGTGACAAAGGTATACAAAGACAATTAGAATAAAGACAATACACCAAAATCCTACCGGTGGTTTTCCAAACTCTCCTGACAACTTTCCTATTTGTCAAG
>ENA-OQJM01000167-OQJM01000167.1-human-gut-metagenome-genome-assembly--contig:-NODE-167-length-18710-cov-3.685089_pt1 | contig 18710 bp, 13 predicted proteins | sample MGYA00242607_ERZ504773 | MGnify/ENA primary metagenome ERZ504773 (study PRJEB26092, sample SAMD00036355) | human gut metagenome | host: Homo sapiens | study: EMG produced TPA metagenomics assembly of... | reverse complement strand
ACATACAAAGATTAACTGTAACAAGATATGATTATTTCTGTTGTCTTAGTATCTATGATGTGGTTTTCGTAACAGTTTATCATTTTGTTACAAAGCCGAAAAAGCAGCAAGAAAAGATTTATTCGGCGATGACCACCGATGAGCTTATCAGGTTCGTGCAGTCCATGCACTGTGAACTAGTGAAGAGAATTGATGCTGATGCCATTATCATCGGTTTTCAAGGAGGTTATTTTCATTTATTAAGAGAAAAAACAGGTCAGAATATTCAGTTATATTATAAAGATTTCTATGCATGTAGCTATGAACAGTCTAAAAAATAGTTTTTGACATTAACAACATTAACTGCCGATACACAGCTTGGACTTGCTATTTGCGTAAAAGTCATGAGGACGGAGAAAGTGAGACACCTTTTACGGCTTGTCTGTCTGCCTGTCTGTTCTTGTCGGGCAGTGAAACTCAGTTAAAACAACATTTGCGGGTATTGCTTGAGTCATCTTTTATGATAGCCCGTAGTTTTAAAGAGTTGGCAGAACAATCTGCTTCAATACAAGACGTGTTGGTGAAAAAAGAATTCGAAAATCGTTTGGCTTTGTTAAGACGAAAATTGGAGATTGGACATGGTAAGCTGTTGGAACCTGTCGATGTTTCCCGGCAAGATATGGATCAGATAGAGGATATTCTTTCTCTTTTTGGTACAGTGAAACAGGAAGATATAAAGGGAATGACACTGGTTTGCAATGGGCGGATAGAGAGGCGTACCGAATTATTGTCTATTCTTTCTTTTCGGTTGAAAGATGCTGTGATGGATGAAAAAGGACAGGCGGGAAAAGATGCTCTGATCTGTATCACACTTGCTGAAGGGCAGTTGGTGATTGCGTTGGAGAAAGCTGAAGGCAGTAATGAACGATCTCTTTATTATAAGTTGTCGGCTATGCGGACGGACAGAGTGGATGCTTTTTTCGATGAAACCCAAAAAGGCAGAGTATTCAGTAGTATGATTGAGGTTAGATTGACAACGGATCATGATGATTATTGGGAGTTGAAATATATGTTGGACGATGCTAAAGAAAAAGCGGAAAACAAACAGTTTGACGAACTGACGGAGGAACAACAGGCGTTGCTGGCTTATACCGAGCCTACCTTGCAGACTACTATTTATTGGGGGAAGAAATTTTTCAGGCAGCAATGTTATCTTCAGGCGTTGGGGTGTTATCTTTCTATTTTTCGGTATTATCAAGTCCACTGGACGGAATTGCCGGAGCGTGGCAAGGAAGAATATTATGTGATTTGTTATCATATCGGTTTTGTTTATCTCACATTAGGGCATTTTGAAAAGGCTTATTATTATTTGACTAATGCTAAAAGAAATTCATCCATTCATGCGATTCGTGATTTTACCAACTGTCTCGTCGAAATGAAGGATACAGGAGCTCTTGAGTATATTTATTCTATGGTGAGTTTGGTTGGCAGTCAGATAAAGATGTATGGTGATGAAAAGAATACCTTGTTTCCACTTTATCATTTTCTTCGGCGCAGGGCAGCACAAGTATTAGTAAACTTGAAATATTATTCGCAAGCTAGGGAACTGTTCTATCAAATGCTGGGAGAGGAGGAGAATCGTGAGTTTGCGGAACGGGAATTGCAGTATCTTGAGAGTATGGGTGCAAGTGATGATGCGAAGCGGAACGAGTGAGAAGAATGTGAGGAGGTTGAATGAAAGTTTCATGGAATTTCATAATGGGATGTTGTTAGGAGTAAAGCAGAAATGTGGAAAATGTTCTGTAACATGGGCTGCTCTTCATTGAACTCTGTGAAGTTACATTTTGTTTGTATTGATGATAAAGTGTAATCCCTATACCGTCCTTCTGAGCTTTTGATCTGATGGTATCTTGTCAAGTATCCTTGGATGAGTAAAGGTTGTTTATCTTTCTCATCTCTGAAAGAAAAGGTATAGGAGTAGAGTTGTCCGATGCAGCATATTATGCTAATTGATTGTCATTAGTTTACATCAAAAGATAGAAGCCTCTAAAATTTACTTGTTTTTCGCAACAAATTGATGATTTAACGATTTTTTTCATCCTCTTTCTCCAAACAGAGAGAAAAAAGGCAAAACCGTCTTTTCGGCTCCCGACTTTTTGTTGGATCTTCGATCAGAGGGTGAGTACAAGGGTCGGCCAGTCAGCCAGTTGTTTCCGGTTTCTCCTTCGGGACATCCTTGGGTTTCCAGGCTACGATGAAGCTAACAGTTGTGGATTTGATCTAATAACTTTTTGCAAACCAATCGGTGAGTATCTTTTGCATTCGCATCGAGAGCTTGGTTACGGGAAGGTCTGTCTTTTCGGTAAAGAGCTTAAAGCTGCGGTCTTGCATAGAAACACCGCTCTGCAGTGCCAACACCTCGTATTTGATTCTCTTGAAGGACCCTAGGCGGTCGCCCCTATGAAGAGAGTTTTATACTTGATTTTTTTTAACCCGATACTCTTGTATGCCGTTGATGTGATTAGTGTTTCCTCTATAGCTCTGCCGTATAAAATAAGCATTCCCTATAGAATTAGGTAAAGTCGCTCTATAATTGAAGAGAGCGACTTTACTTACGATTTAATACTAACCTTCCTGATATATCCAGTAATCATTATCCTTTCTATTATCTTTGAAATATTGAATACGGTCAACGATGTCAATGCCTTCTTTGTTTTGTGGAATGATAAATCTGGCACGCTCTTTATTGTCCTTCAAAGAGTATGATACAAAAGCATTGTTTTCACATCTCAACAGCCCTTTTCTGTAAGAGAGCGCACGGATATCATATCGTTCTACAGAATTTGCTACTGCTTGTCCTTCAATGAGTGCTTGAAGCATACATTGGTAGGCATTAGATGATTCACGCTTTTCAGAGTGCAATGCCACAAGAGCGTATGGTTGTTCATCATACATAGTATATTTGCCATAACGCTCGGGGCGGAAGCATGGATACGCGATATAATAATATCGCCAATCGTATTGACTTTTAGTCTTGCATTCTGTTAGATATGCATCAATTTTTTCTTGTAAGTAATGTCGTCTATTTCTATATCAATCTCAAGCAGAGAACGTAATGATTTTTTTGTCTTATTAAAATCTGGATTTTTGCCTGTCGGATGAAATAATGCATACCAAGCCTTATTGCCAATTTCATCCTGATTCCCAGAACCAAGTTGAATGCACCAATTATTTATCCTTTGGCTATAATCATACGTTGCTAACATTGCACAGTCAATAATATCGCGAGAGCATCTATCAAAGACATGGATGAATCGCTGATAAAGATGAGTATTCTCATACCCAACAACATCTGTACGACCTTGAAGCAGATAGTGATCCTCCAACTGAAAAAGACCAGCAGAATGCTCGGGATGTTCTTTGGTAAACTGGAGCTTTTGACGCTCCTCTTCCATCTGAATTACATTGAAATTCAGTCTCACGTCATTATCAATCATTATACTATCTGCAATTTCCCCAGAAAGAATAATATTTTCTACCTGACGAAGATTTGCGGGCATACGGTTTCCTGCATCACCATTAGGGGTATCGACAACTTCGTTTCTGGAATTTTTGAGCAGATTCACTACCACACGCAAGCGTCGACGGAAATCCATTTCTTTATCTTATCATAGTTCATTAAATAGATAAGAAAGGAGTAGAGCATTATTAACCAATAGGTAGTATTTTTACGCAACGCGGCTCCGGTCAATACCCCTTTGAAAATATTGAGATCTGTAATTTGTTGAGATACGACAACTTTTTCGTGTTCATGATAATCTTTTGACAGGTAAGAGTTGAAAAAAATATCAATTGGGTTAAGTATTAATGAATTATAACGTTGCGCTTTGTTTTGAATATTGACCATGCAATCAAAGGCTTGTTCAAAAAACACTACATTTTTTGGTTGATTCTTATAAAGCCTTTCCAGTAAACTGAAATCATCTTCTAAATCAAATTCTGATGAAGAGCGATCTGACTTATAGACAAGAATAAGGGAAATCATATGGAAAAAGTTTAGAAAACCGCTATCGACGAGATTATACTCATCCCTATAAATCCAAAGTAAATCGGTCCATTCGCGGTCTATCTTAAGGCCAATGCGTTTAGCAGTAGCTTCATCGTCATTTTCAGAACGCATAACCTTTAAGAGTTCTGCCTTAAAATGTTCAAAGTCAGTGAGTGGTTTTCCACGGGAGTTCATCTTGATGTAAATGTCATCGGTTAACTTCATCTCCTCAATATCGCGGAAATAGAAATTAATTTTATCCAATTTGTTCCATAAGTCATTAATATCGGCAAAACGCTTTTGGATTTCATCAAGCATTGTGAGCATTCCTCTAACCGTAGGATCGTTGCTCCATTCCATTGGAAACCATCCCTCATTTTTAATTTCATCACTAAGATGTGTTTTCCATGTAGGTTCGTAGTTAACGAGCTTTATAAGAAAATCTCTCGCGCTATAACGTGTGTTGTATGAAAACCTCGCAAGTCGCTTATCGTTGATGCCCTCTTTTTTATCTGCATACCAATGAAGTAGCCAAAGAGTAGTTAGTCGTTGCTGTCCATCAAGAGGAATCAGCTGACCATTCTGAATATTACCATAAATGAAATCGAGGGTTAAACCATTGTTTATTAATCCAGCATGTATTGCTGATAGAAAACGTTCACGAGTCTTTACTGCATGTGCATCAGATCGGCCTTGTGCATAAGCACGTTGAATCCGTGGTATAGTGATTCCACTTATTCCGTAAGGATTGTTTTCAGAAATCAGATTCTTCAGTGTCGTAGTTTCCATTTGTCAAGTTGGGTATAGTGGTATCGTTATTATCCTGTTTATAGTAAGGTGAAATTTTCTCATTAAGGGCCTCGGCATAATCTCTTCGGTCTGTCTCTCCCCAAAAGAAAAGCGATGGACCCTCTTGAGTATAGTACTTGAAGAATACGTGTTTTGTACAAATTGGAATGTATCTTCCTTCTTTATCATAATTAATGACACGGTGTCTTTTAACATCAAAAACGGAGTTGCTAAGAGCCGCGTTTTGAGATACATCTAGCAGTGCCATATTTGCTAATCCATGCGAGTAGCTATTCTCCTTAACGACATCTTCCTTAGATGTGAATATGATAATTACTTCCTTCTGAATCTCATTAAAGCGTTCACGCACATTCCCTGGATCCTTATCGCTATGAAGTTGTTCAATCAATATCTCCATTTTCTCTATAAGTTCATTATTTACCTCAAAAATAGAACTTTCAGAAGATTTCAAAAGTGCAATATGACTTTCTAGCCATGTAAGAATATCTTTATTCTTTTTAAGGCTTTCGGCATTTTGAGCGTGGATATGCTCCAAACTCCATATAGAATCTTTATGTTTGTCAAATGGGAACCTTCGTTTACCATCGTCCATCAGACGTTCTGTTTCCACATTAAACAAAGTCAATACCTTTTGTAGTTTGTCTTTCCTTGTATCGTATGATAAGCTAAGTAACTCTTCTTTATCTTTAATGCTTATTGATTCTGAAATCATTTTTGTCGAGCTCGCTAAGAAATATATCCTTAGCAAGAGGAGTGTTGCCATCATTTTGCCATACGGTATAAATTTTCCTTAGTGGAACTCCTATAGTAATCAGATAACCAATTTTATGGTAAAAGTCATGGTTCGTATACCATTCGCGGAGCGTAAGAAACACATGATAGATGCGACTCCATATCTCAAGAAGCGGATTTTCTGTGGTGGTTTCCGATAGAGACTTTATTTGTCGATCAAAAGTAAAAGAATGTACGATACTTTTCACGATCATTCCCTGATTTGTCTACCATCAGATCAAGGATAAGATCTATACGAGTTGGCATTTGATCTCCATCAATATTGGACAAAAAGCCCCAAAATGATGGATTTTGTAGTTCTTGCTCAATCATGTCCCACTGGAGTGAGATTTCCTCCTGTCGTCCTGACATCTTGTCTCGCACACTGTCTTTAAGAAACAAGGCTTTGACAAGTTCCGAGCTTGTCAGTGGAATTTTTCCAATGTTTAGACGCTCAAATAGCTCAATACCATTCTCAGCAGAATCCACTTCGTACCAAATGACGTTTACTGATGATATGAAATATTCATTGAGTTTGGTCAGGTAAGCTGCCATTTCTCGACGCTCACCCTGTGTCTTTTCTGTAAAATATTGCTCTATATATTCGTATGCAGATGCGATAAAATAATAATCTATATTCAGCTCTCTAAGCGAAAGATCAATATTACCAAGAAAGTTTGCTGATTCTTTACGAGTTTCATACTCTAACTTAAAGCTAGGTTCATATAGATCTCCCAGTTTTGCTTCCATATACTTGCAGATGAGGTATATGGTTGTAAGACGTTGCTGCCCGTCAATGAGCTCGAACCTCTCATTGCTTTTCTTTACAACAATTGGTTGTAAGCAATATGGCTTTCCCGCACTTTCATAAATGTCATCGAGAAGGAGTTTTATTTCCTCCGAGGTCCATCTATAACCCCGTTGATAATCGGGGAGGTAGAAAAGGCCCTTGATCTTCCCTACATTTTTTGTATCAAGAATAATGTTTGACATATTGTAGTATCTTAATATAATTTTTTATACAATGTAATATCGTATGCTGACTGATTTTCGCTAGTTTGTATTTAAAAGGTGGAAACTTTACGAAGTTACTTGTTTTTTCGCTAAGAACCGATGTTTTAATGTTTTTTATCGTTTCTCTTCGAACAGAGGGAGAAAGGGTAAAAACTGCCTTCTAGGGCTTCGATAGATCTTGTTCACAAAGATAGGGTATGTCGGAGTTCGTTTTGCCCAAAAGGGTAGTAAAATCGAGGATAGATTCACAGGTATTTTCTGGTTCCCATGCGAGTGTTATGTGTTCTATTCGGAGTTGTATTTTGTTCGATCTTTACACTCGGTTACTCTACGTTTTGCAGCCAAAAGAAAAATGATTGAAGTTATTTCATCATAGTGCAGCCATCTCTTCTCCCTTATTTTGACTTTACTTTATTGAACGTATATAGGAATACGGGGATAAAGTAAAGTTGGTTTTCATTTGAATAGCAAACTAATCTTGAATATATGTTGTAAGGTAATTTTTGTAGAATAGACATTTAATTCGCTTGGAAAAATGTCGTGTAATGGGGATGATTCGTTTGAAAAAGTGTAGAGCCTTTATACTGCTGTGTCTTCTAGTCTTGCGATTTTGTCTGCAATATATCATTAAATAGATAAAAAGTAATATTTTTGCATATTATATGATAAGTTGATTATGACAAAGAATACAATGGGGATTAAGTTGCCTCGAAAATTGGAGCAGAAGATGTCGGTTGTGGGAGAGCAGATAAAACTGGCTCGATAGCGGAGGAATTTGAGTGTGGCTCAGATGGCGGAACGGGCACTTGTTCCCCGTTGACTGTGTTCCGAATAGAGAAAGGCGCACCGACGGTAGCAATCGGAATATACTTGCGAGTGCTGTATGCTCTGCAGCTTGATGATGATATTCTGTGGCTGGTCAAAGAAGATAAATTGGGAAAAGCTTTGCAGAATTTGAGTTTGAAGACAAGGGAACGTGCTTCGAAGAAAGAGTAAGCGATGAAGACGCTATATGTATATGCCGATTTTGATTGGATCGAAGAAACAGAACTCGTTGGTGAGTTAGGCTATGAATCTCTTCGTAGCTCGGATTGCTATTGTTTTACTCTCAATGATGGATGTTTTGAAAAAAACACGGAGATTTGTTTTTGAGCGATGATCTGAATAATTATCAGGGACAGCAATATACGCAATCGGAGAAAGATATATTTGGATGTTTCTCGGATGCTTTGCCGGATCATTGGGGGGCGAACGTTGTTGCTGCGACGTGAGCAGATTGTAGCGATGGAGGAGAAGCGACCGGTACGAAGACTGTTTCCTTTCGACTATTTGATAGGTATCGATGACTTTTCCCGAATGGGGGCTTTCTATTGTAGAAATGATTTTCCGTTCGGTACGAAGCTCGGCTAAATCAAGGAATGCGGTTTTTCTTCCATAAGAGAGCCTTTGGGAACTATTTCGTAGGAATAGGCTTTCTCAAAGGCTTGGTGTCCGGCATCTGTCATAAGTCCTCGGTCTTCAAGATTGATACAACGTTCTTTGTTTAACTCAGTCCAATGACTTCCTTTGCGATGAGGTGAAAGCCGCTGTGCAAGGCATCCGTCTGGCAATTTCTTTAGAGTTGAATCAATCCACCTGAAGCACAATGCTTCTTCAACAACTTCAATGTATGGAATACATTCGTATGTGGGCTGTTTAGAGCGTGAAGTTACAACCCAACACGATTTCACCCGATTATGGTTGACCTTCAGCCATTCTCTCAACTCGATGCGGTCTGTGAAGTCTAGTAGATTGATAATTTCCATATTTGCCTCCAACTGATATGTTATTAATCCAACTGTTTTCTATAAACTGAGTCCAATGTATTTCCTTCTTTATCTTTCCATACCAACCAGCCGTTGTTGCTGCTACCAATACAGAAATCTGCGGCAGTACTGGGACTTGAAAAAGTTTTATCTGATGTCAATACCAATATTCCGTTCTCAGTAGAAGTGTAATCTTGAAGCATCTTTTCTCGTTTTTCTTTCCAGTTGAAAGACGGAACCATTGTTTTGGCAACAGTACTTCCTTTTAGGACTGTGAATCCATCGGAACTGTAGAAACCTTTTGCATTGCATCCTCTACCTTTGGTGTAGAATAGATGTTCTTCTTTGGGTTGTGATACTTCAAAAATATTGCAACCGATAAATGATGCCAAAAACTTCACATCTTCGAAAAATTCATTCATTGAGTCCTGTTGATGCTCCGGTAGGTTAGGGGCTTTAGGAATTTGTTTATTATCGCTTAAAACAAAAGCGTTTGCTTTCTTGGCTTCGGCTATAGCTTTATGTTCTAGGTATTGCACATCAACTTTAGTCATATCGGCGTCTTTCGATACAAATATGAGTGCTTTTTGCCAAAACGATTTTTTGCTATCGTGGTCTTTTACACGTTCTTTAAAGTTCTCCGTTTCACCTATATACGCCTGCGGCTTGGTTGATTCATCTTCCCCCAGCAATATATAGAATGCAGGTTTTTGTAACTTCTCTTGTGTATTCAAATAAGAGAGATTAGAACGTGGTACGACAAACATTTGGCAAATTTTGTTGCTAATGAATGCGTATTGAGTTCCTTTTGGGTCTCCATCAATGAGATATGTTGTTACTGTCTTTCCCATAAATATGTCTAAATTCAATTACTTTGAGGTATAACTCATTTAAGAACTGACTTTTCTTAATGCAAATATACACTATTATCGAATATAATTCCCTATATTTGTCTAATAAAATCATATCAAGTAATGAAACTGAATAGAATAAAGACTGTTTTATCCGAAAAAGGTATTTCTCAAACGTGGTTAGCTAAACAGCTAGATAAGAGTTTCAGTATGGTCAATGCCTATGCCTGTAATCGGATTCAGCCTAATTTGGAAACCTTGCAACGGATTGCGGAGATATTACAAGTTGATTTGAAGGATTTGATAACTGATAAAAAAGAAAGGTTACAATAAATTATTTAATACGGTTAGGAGGTTCTGGTTCCTTTTGTAACTTGTTGCAGATGTGCCTATGAACTTCTGATAATATATATTATCAAGAACATGACTCCTGAAGAAAAAGCAAGAATAAAGATAGACCAGTGGTTTGCCGATGCTGGTTGGAAAGTAGTCAACAGGGAGGATTATGAACCTACTTGTACGGCTGTAGCCATAAGAGAAGGTTTATTGAAAGGAAATCTTGAGGCAGATTATTTCCTTTTCATTAATGGAAAAGCAGTAGGGGTACTTGAAGCTAAGCGTGAAGAAACAGACGCTTTTGCCTCCAAAGTATGCGAGCAAGCAGCCTTATACGCAAGAAGTGTTCCGAATATCTATCAGGCATATCAAAAGCCATTGCCTTTTATCTTCACCTCGAATGGTAAGGAACTATATTGCTGTGATTTTCGTGAACAAGATTTTTGTTTCAAGCAGATCATGAATATCCCTACACCACATGAATTGGTAAAGAGGCTGGGAATTGAAGATGCATTTGCCGGACTCCCTACATTGAAAAAGAAAGGGCTGCGTGATTGCCAATATGAGGCGGTAACAGAACTTGAAAAGAGTTTCCGCAGTGGACAAAATCGGGCATTGATGGTTCTTGCTACCGGAGCTGGCAAAACATATGCTGCTTGTCTTGCTACCTACCGGATGCTTTCTTATACACCAATGCGTAGAGTGTTGTTTCTTGTAGACCGAAATAATCTTGGAAAACAAGTAGAAGGAGAATTTGGGACTTTCCGTCTGACAGAGAACGGGGATGCTTTCAATACTATCTTTACGGTCAATCGCCTTCGCTCGTCTTCTATTCCTTCTGATAGCAATGTCGTTATTTCTACAATACAACGTCTATTCTCATTCTTGAAAGGAGAAACGATTGAGGATAATGATGATGACGAGAACGAACCTATAGAGGAAGTAACCTTGCCTCCTAATCCCAACTTACCGCACGACTATTTTGATATGATTATCATAGACGAGTGCCATCGCTCCATTTATGGGAACTGGCGCAAGGTGCTGGAGTATTTCGATACGGCAAGATTGGTTGGTCTGACCGCAACTCCTATCCCTGAGACAATGGCATTCTTCAATAATAACTGCATTGTTAACTATACATTGGAAAAGAGTATTGTTGATGGCGTGAATGTGGATTGTCGGGTATATAGAATAAAAACGCAAGTCACAGAAACGGGTGGGGCTATATTAGAGGGTGAGAAATTTAAAGAAGAAACAAGATATACAGGTGAGGTTAAGATTGTAAGTAGTAAGGAAACCAAAATCTATACAAATAAAGAACTTAATCGGAGTATTATCAATCCGGCACAGATAAAGTTAGTCCTTTCGACCTATCGGGATGTGGTTTATACAGAGTTGTTTAATGACCCGCAACGTGAACCAAATATGGACTATTTGCCCAAAACATTGATTTTTGCTCTCAATGAAGCTCACGCTACAAATATCGTACAAATAGCTAAAGAGGTGTTTGGACGGACTGATGGCCGCTTTGTTCAGAAAATTACCTATTCGGCAGGCGACAGTAACGAACTGATACGCCAATTCCGTAACGACAAGGATTTCCGTATTGCAGTGACCTGCACATTAGTTGCCACAGGAACAGACGTAAAGCCGCTGGAAGTGGTGATGTTCATGCGTGATGTGGAATCATTACCTTTGTATATTCAGATGAAAGGGCGTGGAGTGCGTACTATTGGTGATGAGCAACTTCGCAATGTTACCCCTAACGCATTCAGTAAGGATTGTTTTTATTTGGTTGATGCGGTAGGTGTGACGGAACATGTGCAAACAGTGGCACCTATAGATGATGGTCCTATAACAAAGACGATTACTCTAAAGGAGCTGTTAGAACGTATGAGTCATGGCTATATTCCAGACGAGTATCTCAAACGGCTTGCGGCAACGCTTGCTCGAATATACAACAAGGCGGATGATTCGCAACGGAAAGAGTTTGTCCGTTTGTCTCATGATGACATGAAGGAGCTTTCTGTCAGAATATACGATGCGTTGGAGAAAGGCATTCTTCCACAGTTTGTAAGCACTGATGAGCCTAACAATGAACGTAAGGGGCTAGTCGCTCCGCTTGCCAATCATGCGGATGCTCGGAAATTCCTTCTTATACTTGCAGCCGGATTCGTCAATACATTGATGCCGGGTGAAGATACGCTTATCTCCAAGGGATTTTCCATTGAGGAAGCAAAAAGTACGATAGAAGCTTTCGAGGAATTTTGCAAAGAACGCAGCGATGAAATAGAAGCACTACGCATTATATATAATAATGAAGGAACACCTATCACCTATTCTATGTTGAAGGATTTGGAGAACAAACTCAAAATGGCAAACAACCATTTCACTTCCAAACAACTTTGGAACTCTTATGCCATAGTTAATCTTAAAGCGGTAAGGCGTTCCACAACCAAAGAAGAAAGCGATGCATTGACCAATATCATACAACTTGTGCGCTTTGCTTTCCACCAAATCGAACGATTGGATAGTGTAGTTACTACCTCTAAACAGTTTTTCAATCTTTGGTTAGGACAAACCCAGCGTGAAATAACTGACAAACAGCGAGAGGTTATCAGTCGTATTGTGGATTACATCGCTTCTAACGGAGCTTGTACTATCAGAGATATTCGTGAAGATGATGCTACCCATGCAGCCCAAATGATTAGAGCGTTTGGCAATATGCAGAAGGCAGACGAGGCACTTCATTCCCTTTACACATTTGTAGTTTTAAGAAAAGCAGCATAAAGAAATGGCAACAAATAATACAACAGAGCAATCGCTCACCAAAAAAGTATGGAATCTGGCAACCACTCTTGCCGGACAAGGAATTGGATTCACTGATTATATTACCCAACTGACCTATCTTTTATTCTTGAAGATGGATGCCGAAAATGTAGAAATGTTTGGAGAAGAGTCGGCTATTCCAACTGGTTATCAGTGGGCAGATTTGATAGTACTTGATGGCTTGGATTTGGTAAAACAATATGAAGAGACCCTTAAATTGCTTAGTGAGCAGGATAATCTGATAGGTACGATTTATACGAAGGCGCAAAACAAGATAGACAAGCCTGTTTATCTGAAAAAGGTCATCACCATGATTGATGAGGAGCAATGGCTTATTATGGACGGTGATGTGAAAGGAGCTATCTACGAAAGCATTCTTGAAAAGAATGGACAAGACAAGAAAAGCGGGGCAGGACAGTATTTTACTCCTCGTCCACTTATTCAGGCAATGGTAGATTGTATCAATCCGCAAATGGGGGAAACGGTTTGTGACCCGGCTTGTGGAACGGGTGGATTCTTGCTTACAGCTTACGATTATATGAAAGGTCAGTCAGCAAGTAAAGAAAACGTGATTTCTTGCGTGACAAGCTTTGCATGGTGTGGATATACGCCTTTAGTGGTGACGCTTGCTTCCATGAATCTTTATTTGCATGGTATTGGTACAGACCGTAGTCCGATTGTTTGTGAGGATTCTTTGGAAAAAGAACCGTCAACTCTTGTAGATGTGATTCTTGCCAATCCTCCTTTTGGAACTCGTCCGGCTGGATCGGTGGATATTAACCGCCCGGATTTTTATGTAGAGACCAAGAATAACCAGTTAAATTTCCTCCAGCACATGATGCTTATGCTCAAAACGGGAGGACGTGCAGCAGTTGTACTTCCTGATAATGTTCTCTTTGAGGCTGGAGCAGGTGAGACTATTCGTAAACGCTTATTGCAGGATTTTAATTTGCATACTATATTGCGTTTACCTACAGGTATTTTCTATGCCCAAGGCGTAAAAGCCAACGTATTGTTTTTCAGCAAAGGACAACCGACCAAGGAAATATGGTTTTACGACTACCGTACAGATATAAAGCATACGCTTGCCACCAATAAACTGGAACGGCATCATTTGGATGATTTTGTTTCTTGCTATAATAATCGAGTAGAGACATACGATGCAGAAAATAATCCGCAAGGTCGTTGGCGTAAATACCCTGTAGATGAAATTATTGCCAGAGACAAAACAAGTCTTGACATTACTTGGATAAAGCAAGGTGGTGAGGTGGACAACCGTTCATTGGCAGAATTGATGGCTGATATAAAGGATAAAAGCCAAACGATAAGTGCTGCTGTGGTTGAACTTGAAAAGCTACTTGCGAATATTGAAGAAAATTGAGTTATGGGAAAAGAGATTATCACAAATGATAAATATATAAACGACCTGTTCTTGAAGGTTGTTAACCTTGTCACGCAGGCAAGGGAACGTGTGGCAACAGCCGTCAATATAGCTGAGGTTTATACTAAGTTCCATATCGGACAATATATAGTAGAATATGAGCAAAAGGGGGAAACAAGAGCCGAATATGGAAAGGCGGTGCTGAAAGAACTCTCCAAACGTCTGACTGATAGGTTGGGAGATGGATGGTCATATTCAACGCTTAAGAATATACGGCAGTTTTATATTGTTTTTTCTAAAGGGCTAACCAGTGGTTGTCCAAAGCCGGGTCAAAAGGCTAACCAGTGGTTAGCCGATTATCCGAAGTCAGAGGAATGTATCTCTGAGCCGACATTCGCTCTCTCATGGTCTCATTATCTTATACTGATGAGGGTGGAAAATCCGGATGCCCGCAGTTTCTATGAAATAGAATGTACTCAACAACAATGGTCTAAAAGACAACTCAGCCGTCAAGTAGGAAGCTGTCTTTATGAGAGATTGGCTTTGAGCCGTAACAAAGATGAAGTAATGCGGCTGGCTAAGGAAGGACAATCTATTGGGAAACCATCAGACATTATCAAGAATCCCATCACATTAGAGTTTCTTGGTCTAAAACCCGATGCAGTTTATTCAGAGTCTAAATTAGAGAATGCCATTATCAACAAGATGCAGCAATTCCTATTAGAACTTGGCAAAGGATTTCTATTTGAAGCAAGGCAGAAAAGGTTCACATTTGATGAGCAGCATTTCTTTGTTGACTTGGTGTTTTACAATCGTTTGCTACAATGCTATGTGCTTATAGATTTGAAGATAGACAAACTAACTCACCAAGACCTTGGGCAGATGCAGATGTATGTCAACTATTACGACCGCTATGTCAAACAAGACTTTGAAAAGCCGACAATTGGTATTCTACTGTGTAAGGAGAAGAACGATGCACTAGTGGAACTTACCTTGCCTAAGGATGCTAACATCTATGCTTCTGCTTATCAACTCTATCTCCCCAACAAGGCTTTATTGCAAGCTAAGGTGAAGGAATGGATTGAAGAGTTTGAAGAAAATGAGGAATTAAAGAAACTGGAAGAACATGAATAGTAATTGTGCAGCCAAAACTGCACAATTACAAACAGAAATATAACGATGGATACAAAAGCGTTACGTCAAAAGATACTCGACCTTGCGATACATGGAAAACTTGTACCCCAAGACCCCAACGATGAACCAGCATCAGTTCTGCTCGAACGAATCAAGGCTGAAAAAGAACGACTGATAAAAGAAGGCAAAATCAAGCGGAGCAAGAAGTCTGCAAAGACTTCCGATACGCCCCATTATGAGAACGTGCCGTTTGAGGTGCCGGAATCATGGGTGTGGTGCAGGCTAGATGATATTGTATGCGAATTAAAATATGGAACTTCTGAGAAATCATCAAGTGTGGGTAAAATAGCTGTTTTACGAATGGGGAATATTACTAATGTTGGTACAATAGATTATTCGAATTTAGTGTATTCTTCGAATGATGAAGATATTGAACAATACTCTCTTGAAAAAAACGATTTACTGTTTAATCGCACAAATAGTAGTGAATGGGTTGGAAAAACGGCAATCTACAAGGAAGAACAACCAGCCATATATGCAGGCTATCTTATTCGTATTAAACCTTTATAGATTTCTCCTGACTACCTTAACACTGTAATGAATAGCGGCTATTATCGTGATTGGTGTTATGATGTGAAAACAGATGCTGTTAATCAGTCTAACATCAATGCCCAAAAACTGTCGCAATTAATGATACCTATTCCTCCATTAAAGGAACAAGAAAGAATTGTAGCAGAGATGGATAAGTGGATTTCGTTAATTGACATAGTCAAGAATGGTAAAGGTGATTTGCTGACTGTAATAAAACAAGCCAAGAGCAAAATTCTTGACCTTGCGATACATGGCAAACTTGTGCCGCAAGACCCGAATGACGAACCTCCCATAGAACTCTTAAAGCGCATAAATCCCGACTTTACACCTTGTGATAACGGGCATTATACGTTTGATGTTCCAAATGGATGGAATTGGTGTAAGTTGAATGATTTGTGTTCGTTTTTGTCTAGAGGAAAATCTCCCAAATATTCGGAAGGCGATAAGACATATCCTGTATTCGCTCAAAAATGTAATTTGAAAGAAGGAGGTATTTCATTAGAACAAGCAAGGTTTTTAGACCCTTCTACAATAAATAAATGGGACTCAAAATATAAATTACAAACAGGTGATGTGCTTGTTAATTCAACAGGAACTGGAACAGTTGGAAGAACCAGACTTTTTGATGAAAGTTATTTGGGCAAATATCCTTTCGTGGTTCCAGATTCTCATGTAGCAGTTGTAAGAACATATGAAGAAATCAATTCCGAATATGTATTTGCTTATATGTCTTCTCAACTTATTCAACAATACATAGAAGATAATTTGGCAGGAAGTACAAATCAAAAAGAATTATATATTGGTGTATTGGAGAATTTATATTTTCCATTTCCTCCTATCAATGAGCAACAACGAATCGTTCAAAAAATAGAAGAATTGTTTTCTGTTCTTGATAACATTCAAAATGCCTTAGAAGTGTAATCAAATACACTTCTAAGGACTGATGTAACTTTACCAGTTCACGACTTTATCAACAATTTTCTGTTGTTCGCTGGCAGTTCTGCGCAGATAAATACGAGTGGTTTCAATGCTCTCATGCCCCATAAGGTCAGCAAGTAGAGCTAGGTCGTTAAAACGATCCAGAAAGTTTTTGGCGAAACGATGACGGAATGAATGAGGATAAACAACCTCCTTGTTCATTCCGTATTTCTCGGCAAAATGTTTGAGTTGAGAAGCTATTCCACGAGTGGTAATGCGCTGTCCAAACCGATTCAGAAAGATGTAGCCAGAAGTAAGTCCTATTTCTTTGAGCCATTTCGCAGCCTCCGTGCGCAAGTTTTTCGGGATATACAAACGGCGTATCTTTCCTCCCTTGCTATATAGGTCAAGATGCCCGATTTGTACATGTTCTGCTTTGATATGGAGTAGTTCGCTGACACGTGCCCCTGTAGCAGCCATAAACCACACGATGAAATACCACTCATCGTAACCATCAGCTTTAAGTTGGGTTTTAAGGAATTTGTAATCGGCATTGCTAATTACATTTTCCAAAAAGTTCTTTTGCTGCACTTTTACGAACTTCACTTTCAGTTTCTCCTGTTTCGTAAATTCAAGATACTTGTTGATACCTTGCAGCCGAAGGTTCACCGTCTGTGGCTTGAAGTTCTCAACCAAATACCCCTTATATGCCAAAAGGTTCTTTTTGTTTACTTCCCCATAATGATTGAGGAAATACTGCACCGTCCACACATACGAGGTGACGGTGTTCTTGGCAAGATTAGTCTTTGCCAAATGATTTTTGAATTTTGTTACCATACTACATTGATTTAGAATGAATATGGTAATAATATAATGGAACGTATCGGGCATTATACGCAGTTACCTGATGGATGGTGCGTTGTTACACTCAAAGATTTATGCGAAAACATCAATGGATTGTGGAAAGGGAAGAAAGAACCATTTGTTAATGTAGGGGTTATACGCAATGCAAATTTCACTAAGGACTTTAAGTTAGATTATTCAAATATAGAGTACATTGATGTTGAACAACGAACCTTTGCTAAACGTCATTTGGAAAATGGCGATTTGATTGTAGAAAAATCAGGTGGTAGTGATAATAATCCTGTTGGAAGAACAATTCTCTATGAGGGCAAAAGTGGTGTTTTTTCATTCAGTAATTTTACAATGGCATTAAGAACAAGGAATAACGACATAGTATTAAGTAAATTCCTATACTATTATATTCTGGCAAAATATCAGAAAGGAGATATGAGATTGATGCAAACTCAAACTACGGGGTTGCGCAATCTGATTCTTGATAAATTTTTATCAATGCCTATACACTTACCTCCACTTTCAGAACAAAAGCGAATAATTGACAGAATAGAAACAATTTTCACCTCTTTAGATATGATAATGGGGAGTTTATAAACTCTCCATTATCATATCCAATTTAGCAAATATTTTATGAACGGCACAAGCAATCCGTTTTTGCTCATTTATTGGAGGAATGGCAATAATCATATTTTCGATGATATTTTTACTTACTCTTTGTTGCCCAACAACTCCATTAAAAGAGCCTACACATTGGCTTATGAAATAATCTGATTTGAAGAAGTAAAGCCCATATTGGACATCAAGAAATAGAGGTCTAAACACATGAAGCTCTGTTGTTCCTACGCCAATACCGTTTGGTAATCCTTTTAGAACTACCGATTTCCTATTCTCCAAACAAGGAGATATTTTCGCAACTGCAATGTCTCCATTTGCGAAATGAGTAAAACCAGTTTTAATTTTACCCCATTGTTTCGTCTCGTATTTAAAAGTGTTATTGTAACCATCAGTAATATTTGCCATCGGAACAAACCCCACTTCAACATCATCATCAGCCTTATTTTTAGGGTTGATAATGAACACCTCTTTTATCGTTGCATAACACCATCCATCAGGTAACTGCGTATAATGCCCGTTATCACAAGGTGTAAAGTCGGGATTTATGCGCTTTAAGAGTTCTATGGCAGGTTCGTCATTCGGATCTTGTGGTACCAACTTGCCATGAATAGCAAGGTCAAGAATTTTGCTTTTAGTTTGTTTGATGATGGTCTGTAAGTCGGCTTTGCCTTGTTCTATTTGGTCAATTAAAGCAAACCAATGTTCAATCTCGGCAACTATGCGTTGTTGCTCTGTTAAAGGTGGCAAAGGAAACCCCATCTGTTCTAAAT
>ENA-OQJM01000165-OQJM01000165.1-human-gut-metagenome-genome-assembly--contig:-NODE-165-length-18786-cov-2.731229_pt1 | contig 18786 bp, 23 predicted proteins | sample MGYA00242607_ERZ504773 | MGnify/ENA primary metagenome ERZ504773 (study PRJEB26092, sample SAMD00036355) | human gut metagenome | host: Homo sapiens | study: EMG produced TPA metagenomics assembly of... | reverse complement strand
CTCAACAGCCTGGTCTTCGGGAAGCCATGTCAACCATGCCTTTGTCGAATACTTCGATTTCAGGTTTGATTCCGTTACTCGTTCATTGTATTTGCAAAATCAATGATCATATTTTCAGTATTTACGAAAATCTCATCACCGCCGAAGTTACATGTTCCGCAGTCAAGTGTTGCCATCTCCGGTCTTAAAGTTGTCGGAGCCAGACGTTCTTCGTTACTCATACCAACTGCGCCCCCAGTAGATGGCTGAATGATCACATCCGGACAAACTTCCTTAATTGCATTGATGCAAGCTTCGAAACGTTCCTTGCTCTGTGTCGGTGTTCCATCATCTTCTCTTACATGAAGATGAATAATGGAAGCTCCCGCATCGTAAGCGCTTTTTGCTTCTTTTGCAATTTCCTCTACTGTATATGGAACTGCCGGGTTATGCTCTTTTGTAACCTCAGCGCCACAGATACAAGCAGTGATAATTAATTTTTCCATAGCGTTTACCTCTCCTCTTCTTTTTCCCAATACATTATATAAAACATAAAGGGCGCTATTCACCGAAGTGCTTTTAACTGACTTCTGATGAATAGCGCCCCACGTTTTCACATGACAGTGCAAAAGCTGTCCGCCTTTGCCCCCAAGTCCTTCTCCCATTACAGATCCGGTCTTTCGGCGATCCACCCCTTCACAGACAACCTTGGAAATAATGTTCCTTATCATTTGCTGCTACCCGGTAAACCGCGCCTCTATTTGATATTATGTAGTTTTTGATATTATGCTGAAATACTGTTTTTTTCTGATTAAAAGTTCTTCTTTAAATTACTTACGCTGTTTGTCTTTTCGGAACAACACATGTTCCGCTTGCGCGGCATACAACGATCGGCTCTTCAAGAATGTCACATGCGGAATCATTGATGTCAGGTCTCGGAGCGATCACTTTACGTGCCTCGAATACCATTTTTCTAGATGTGTTTCCAACAGATACGATCTCACCAACAGCCTCGATATAATCGCCTGCAAATACAGGTGCCATGAACTCTACTTCATCGTAAGCTTTGAACAGTCCCTCATCTCCATCATTTAAGATAAGAAGTTCTGTAGCTACATCTCCGAATAAACCAAGCATTCTTGCTCCGTCTACCAGGTTTCCGCCGTAGTGTGCATCATGTGCGCTCATTCTCAGTCTGATTACTGATTTCATGTTTTCCATTTTTCTTCCTCCTATAATACCTTCTGATGTGTGTTTTATGTTTCTTGCGAAACCGTCAACCATTAATAAGTACCTGCTGCAAATGCAGCTAATACATATTGTATAGCGCTCCACGCATCATGGATATTTAGAAAAAAGAGTGGTTTTAGGTAAAAAAAATACTATTAACAAATCAATTTCCGCTTTTATATTAGGTGCTCCGATTTGCTAATAGTGCTCCATGATATCATGACAGTACAGAAACTGTACGTCTCTGTCCCAAGCAAAGACTCAATCACGAATCATTGCTTTCGGCAACTTACTCCTTCATCTACATCATTGGAAGTGATCTTCCTTGGCATCTGTGATTACCCAATAAGCTGCGCCTCTATTGTCTGCAATATGTTGTTTGTTGATATATGTATGTTACCACCTGGTAACCCCTCCTGTCAACTAGTAGTTTTGCACAAAATCAGACTTTTCCCTTTGTTTCTTTTGTATATTTCGCCGTTTTTTGTATATCTACAACGAACAGTCTTCTTTCTTGCAAAGACTTTACCTGGTTAGTTATTCATATTAGACAGTATGAACCGGTGACTTTTTGGTAACCTTTCCCAGTTTTTTTTTTTACGCTTTACAAGCAGTTTTTTTTATGATACAAAGATATTAGCAATCGTAATGTCAGGCAAATATAATACGTAGGAGGTATTTTATTATGGTAGATGCGGGGTTTCTATCTATTATTCCACCGATTGTAGCAATTGTACTTGCCTTAGTTACTAAAGAGGTTATTTTCTCTCTTTTATTAGGTGTATTCTCTGGTACGATCATTTATTCAGCACTTGCAGGACTTGGTCCTTTCGGTGTTCTTTCTACCACAGTAGACATCAACGCTGTAAAGGAATAATGTTTATAAACGAACACTTCAAATTCTCTTAACAAAGTAAAAAGAAAGAACCGATGCAGAGATACATCAGTTCTTTCAGACTGTAGACAAAGTCCCGGTATTTGCCGGGACTTTTACTATGAGCACTGTCTTCTGGTATAATAGAATTATCAGAAAGGCGGTGTTTTTTATGATTGACGAAAAATGCAGACAAGAAACGAGAACAGATGATGATGTTCTCAATAGGATTCCATGGTTCCGCAGGATCATATGCTAAGATTGATTGATAAAGCAATCAACTGGAACTTTATTTACGATCTTGTAGAAGATAAATATTGTCAAAACAATGGTCGTCCAAGTATGGATCCTGTTATGCTCATTAAAATTCCATTTATTCAATATCTTTATGGAATCAAAAGTATGCGTCAGACGATCCGAGAGATTGAAGTAAATGTTGCCTACCGTTGGTTTCTTGGTCTGGATATGCTGGATCCTGTACCGCATTTTTCAACGTTTGGAAAGAACTATTCCCGCCGATTTAAAGACACGGATCTTTTTGAACAGATATTTTCAAAGATTCTGGAAGAATGTATGAAGTATAAGTTGATCAATACGGACGAGATCTTTGTTGATGCAACTCATGTAAAAGCATGTGCCAACAGTAAAAAAATGCGAAAAAGAGTTGCTCATGAACAGGCACTCTGGTATGAAGATGAATTACAAAAAGAGATCAATGAAGACCGACAGGCACATGGGAAAAAACCTCTAAAAGATAAAAATAAGAAGAATCCGCCAACACCTCCCACATCTGGGAATGATCAATATAATGAGCTTGAACAGATACCAGACGATATAAAAACCAAAAAGAGCAGTATTACAGATCCAGAAAGCGGATGGTTTCGCAAAGGAGAACATAAACATGTTTTTGCATATGCAGTAGAAACGGCATGTGATGAACACGGATGGGTCCTTGGATATAGTGTTCATCCTGGAAATGAACATGACAGCCGAACATTTCAAACAATCTATGAAAAGGTGAAAAGTTTTGAACCAGAAATGATCGTGGCAGATGCAGGATACAAGACACCAGCGATTGCCAGACAACTTCTGAAAGATAGGATTGAACCATTGTTTCCATATAAACGTCCTATGACAAAAGAGGGATTTTTTAAGAAATATGAATATGTTTATGATGAATACTATGATTGTTACATCTGTCCAGAAAATCAGATTCTAAGATACAGTACAACAAACAGGGATGGATACAGAGAATATAAAAGCTGTGGATATCAATGTGAAAAATGTCCACAGATATCCAAATGTACAGAAAGCAAGAATCATGTAAAAGTGATAACACGTCATGTTTGGGAAAAATATATAGAAAAAGCAGAAGATATCCGACATGTAAGAGGGAATAAAGCAATCTATCAGAAACGAAAAGAAACGATAGAAAGAATCTTTGGAACAGCAAAAGAACACCATGGATTTCGATATACACAATACATAGGAAAAGCACGGATGGAAATGAAAGCCGGGCTTACCTTTGCATGCATGAATCTGAAAAAAACTGGCAAAGATCCTGGAAAAACGAGGTTGGAACACAGCCAGTATTTTTGTTGATTTTGAAGAAAATAAAAAGAAAAGAAGTTTTAAAAGAAAAATGGTGCTGGGCATAACACCCAACACCAAGTTTGTCTACAGTCTGAAACCCTGTTGCTCACACGCACCAGGGTTTTTGTTTATCTAGCCGTATTTAAATAATCAGAATTTTATTCAACTTCTGAAAACTGATCTTTTCCAACATTACATAATGGGCATTCAAAATCTTCTGGAACGTCCTCCCACTTTGTTCCTGGTGCAATACCACCTTCAGGATAACCTTCCTCTTCATCATATTCCCATCCGCAAACGTCACATACATATTTCATTAGTTTGTTCCTCCTTATAAATATATTAATACACAGCTATATTATTACTGTTGTATCTGAATTTATTTGTAATCTTAGCACGAAAGTCAAGTGTTTTTAGCATTTCCAGAGTCCATGAAGATTGCAGTATGCGTATACTTCTTCTACATATTCTCCATCACAGAGGCAGAAATCCGCAATAGGTTCCTGTCCTGGAATTAGCTGTTTTCTATAAATACCCTGATTTGTATTTAGTGTAATCCATTCAATGAAATGATTATCAAGCATTGGATGTTTTATTTCACCGACCACAACATGTACATGCTGTTTGTCCACTGTATATACAGGTACATGCTTCTCGACAGCAGCATCTGTCACTCCGGCTTTTAATTCCTGCATAGGTTCTCCGCAACAAATTACAGGTACACCCTTATCCTTTACCTTTTCAACAATGTTTCCACAATGCTTACAAATATAATACCTTACTTCCATGCCTTTTTCTCCTTCCATGTGTAAAATTTATAATTCAATTATCTCCATAATCTTTTTCAATGAATCTGCAGATTCCTTAAGCTTTAACGCTTCCTCGCCGCTTAAATTAATAGGTATATCAGACTCAATACCATCTGCACCTACAATAGCTGGCATACTTAACGATACTCCGTCAATATCATATACTCCATGAATCATGTGTGATACAGGAAGTATTGATTTTTCATCTCTCATAATCACTTCGCAGATTCTTTTTACAGACATTGCAATTCCATAATATGTAGCGTGCTTTTTGTTTATAATCTCATAAGCACTGTTCTTGACTGCTGTAGCTATTTCTGCCGTGTTTTCCTTGTGCTTGTAATGTCCACGCATTTCACACATTTCACTTAATGGAACACCAGATACATTGGCTGATGACCATGCTACAACTTCGCTGTCTCCATGCTCACCTACTATAAATGCATGAACACTCCTGCTGTCCACAGATAAATGCTCACCAAGCTTATATCTTAATCTGGCACTATCTAACACAGTACCCGATCCAATAACCCTGTTTTCTGGAAGTCCTGATAACTTTATGGCTACCTGAGTCAGGATATCTACCGGATTCGCAACTACAAGCATGATACCTGCAAAATTTCTCTTTGCTATTTCAGGAATGATTGACTTAAATATTGCTACATTTTTATTTACGAGATCAAGCCTTGTCTCTCCCGGTTTCTGTCCCGCTCCGGCAGATATGACAACAATTGCAGCATCAGCCACATCATCATAATCTCCGGCATATATTTTCATCGGACTCGCAAATGGAATACCATGACTGATATCCATCGCTTCTCCTTCTGCCTTGTTCTTATCTGCATCGATAAGTACAATCTCTGTAAACAAGCCACTCTGCATCAGAGCAAATACCGATGCAGAACCAACAAAGCCACAGCCTATCATTACTGCTTTTTTTGAATTAATCACTTTCTTCTTCGTAATAATCTCATCTCCTTAATAATTCTCTTCATGTACTTCAAAATAGCTCTGTGGATGATTACATACCGGACATACTTCAGGCGCCTTAGTTCCTACCACAATATGTCCACAGTTACGGCATTCCCATACCTTAACTTCACTCTTTTCAAATACCTGTGCAGTTTCAATATTCTTAAGAAGTGCACGATATCTTTCCTCATGGTGCTTCTCAATCTCACCTACTGCCCTGAATTTTGCTGCAAGCTCAGGGAATCCTTCTTCCTCAGCTGTTTTAGCAAAGCCTTCATACATATCTGTCCACTCATAATTTTCGCCTTCTGCCGCTGCCGCCAGGTTTTCCTTTGTATCACCAATTCCTGCTAATTCCTTGAACCACATCTTTGCATGTTCTTTCTCATTATCTGCAGTCTTTAAAAACAATGCTGACATCTGCTCGTAACCTTCCTTTTTCGCTACAGAAGCAAAATAGGTATACTTATTTCTTGCCTGTGATTCCCCTGCAAATGCCTCCTGTAAATTCTTCTCTGTCTGTGTTCCTGCATATTTGTTTGCTGCCATCTCTTTTACCTCCGTTTTCTTTACTACTTTTTCAAAATCTGATGCCGGGTGCTTGCACAAAGGACATATAAAGTCATCTGGTAATTCCTCGCCTACATATTCATATCCGCAAATTCTGCAACGCCATATTGTCTGACTGTCCTCTGTTTTTCCAACCTCCTGTGGCTTAGGCTTAATATTATTCTGATAATAATCATATGTTACTGAAGGAACATTGCTTAAAACTTCCATATCGGTTATCTCACCGATAAACATCGTATGTGAACCCAAGTCCTCTGTTTTAGTAACTGTCACAGAAATGTATGCATTTGTACCTTCTGTAATATAATAAATACCATTTGTGCCCCTGGCACACTGCTCAAATGCTTCAAACTTATTGGTATCTCTTCCTGATTGGAAGCCAAAATGTTTGACCAATTCAAATTGTGCCTTCTGACTTAAGACTGATACAGTAAATTTTCCGGTTCTTTGAATCATATCATGCGTATAATTTGCCTTATTTACACAGATACTTAACTGGTTTGGTTCCGAAGCTGCCTGAATGGCTGTATTAATGATGCATCCGTTATCTTTTTCTGCTTCTTTAGCGGTCAATATAAACAGTCCATAACTCAACTTATACATTGCTTTCCTATCCATGCTGTTCCTCCTTTACCTTCTCCCTGCATTTCGGGCAAATGCCTTTAAATGAAATATCATAATCCACAAATTCAATTCCATGAGTGTTATGAATTCTTTCCAGCAAATCCGGTATTTGATCCATATCCACATCAAAAACTTCACCGCACTTTATACATCTTACATGGTAATGATTTTTCAATGTAAAATCAAATCGGTTCGGTCCATCCGGAACTTCAACCTTTCTTAATGCACCTTCCTCTACCAATATATCAAGATTTCTATATACAGTTCCTTTTCCAATTGTTGGATATGCTTCTTTTATAAATTCATACACTTCATTTGCCGTAACGTGTCTTCTCATTTCGTATACGGTATTTCTTACAAGATCTTTTTGAATGGTATTTCTCCTACTTGTCATTAGTCCTCCTTATTAGGATTAGTTCTTAATAAGGATTATATACCACTATCATCCTGTTGTCAATAAAAATAGTAATAATTCTCATTATTATAAAAACTGCCAAACTGAGCATCTTTTACCTGAATAACTATTTTATTTTGCGTTCAAATACATATTCTGAATCTGAAGATAAATCAGACCTAAAAAAAGAGCTTCAGGATCTGGGCGTTACCAAAATCCCTAGCTCTAAAAAAGGGAGTATCCCAAAGAACACTGACCGCAAAATCAGTGTCCTTCTTTCTTCCTTTACATATATTTCATAATAGTCGGCAATAATACATTCATATCTATTGGTTTTGCAACATGATCATTCATGCCACTTGCCAAAGCCATCTTCTTATCTTCTTCAAACGCATTTGCTGTCATTGCAACAATTGGAATCTGCGATTTGTTACCGTCTTTCAGTTCTCGAATTCTCCTGGATGCTTCATATCCGTTCATAATCGGCATCTGAATATCCATCAGAATCAGACTGTAGTAATTTTGCTTTGCTTTGTTAAACATATCAATACATGCAACGCCGTTCTCCGCTCTTTCTATCATGATTCCCTCTTCCGTCAAAAGTTCCGTTGCAATTTCTGCGTTCAAGTCATTATCTTCTACCAGAAGAACCCTTTTTCCTTCCAGTTTTTTGATATTCAACTGACCGTCTGCATGTTTCGGATTCCTTTCTTCCGCATTTGCTATTTTTAATGGAAGCGTGATTGTAAAAGTAGAACCTGCTCCCGGTTTGCTCTGAACTGTGATCTTGCCATTCATTAAATCCACCAGTTTCTTCACGATTCCCATGCCAAGTCCGCTACCTTCTATTCCGCTGTCTGACGAAGATCGTTCCTGGGAAAATGATTCAAAAATATGTTTTTGGAATTCTTCTGACATTCCGATTCCGTTGTCTGCTATGATAAACTCTAATACACTCCAACCTTCTTTTTCGCCGGGATATTGGTTCAATGTACAGCTTATGTTACCGCCTTCACCCGTGTATTTCACAGCATTACTCAAAATGTTAATCGTAATTTCAGATAATCTTGCATCATCCATATACAGGTATGGATATCGAATGTTCTTATTGACTTTCAGTGTTTGATGTTTTTCTTCTATCGGTTTCCTAAACATATCAATACATAAATCAAAGTTTTTAGAAACATCTGTTATTGTTTCATCCAGCGTTGCTTGGTTGTTTTCGATTCGTGCTAATTCAAGAATGTTATCAATCAAATGCAGCATTTTCTTTCCGCACAATAATATTTTTTCAAAGTTAATCCTCTAATATAGTTGGCTCCTTTAAATGTTTCTCTCCCAATTCTGCATATCCAATGATTGCATTCATAGGGGTACGAATATCATGAGACATATTAAACAGAAATGTTGATTTTGCTTTATTAGCTGAATCGGCCAGTCTTACAGCTTCCTGCAACAATTTTTGCTGTTTCTGCTCATTTCCTTTTTGCTTCTTATATACAGAATATCCACAGGTACATAATATTAACAAAATACACGCTGTAATGCATCCCAGTACAATACTTAACTTATTCGTCTTCTCAACCATTCCATACGCTTTCTGCATATCCATTTCTATGCAGAAAGCACCTATCACTTCATTAGATTCATCTTCCGCTGTCACAGGATAACAGGCTGTAAAAATAGGCCCCCATGTTGTATCAACAATATCCTGAGAATATACTGTTTTTCCAGAAAGTGCTTTTTCTATATAAGGAACCATCTCCTTTTCAATCGGATCTCCTGGATGTCTGACGTCACCAGCCGATGGATCCAGTCCGTCTACAACGTAAATCAATCTACCGTCTTCATTTCTGGTTGCTGTGTAAATATATCTCGTAGAATTCAGCGTTCTGATTTCATTCATATATGTCGACATATTCTTGAATAGTTCTGTATTCTCATCAGCTTTACTTTTTATTTCATTAAAATCTTTTCGTCCCAGTCTGTCATTTACCAGCTTATGAACCGCATCTGCACTGGAAATATCTCGTTCAATTTCTGTTTTCTAGAGCAGTTTTTGGTATTATGCTTAGTTGTAAAATAAAAGTATATGCAACAACAAACAAAATCACCATTGCCAGAAGGAATACCAACTGTCCCTCAAAAATTTTTCCAATTGATTTTACCGGATTTTTGATTCTTTTCTTTTTTGTTTTTATTATAGTTATTTTTCATCATCGTATTTCACATGCCTTTTGCCTCATAATCATTCATGACAGGCATTTTGCTTTCTCAACTCTTCGCTTATGGTCTGCTTAATTTTTTCATCATCCAACGGCTTTGCAAGATGTGCGTTCATTCCTGCTTCCATACACTTTTCTGCATCTTCCCTAAATGCATTTGCAGTCATAGCAATAATAGGGATTGTTTTTGCATCCTGCCGTTCCAGGGATCTTATTGTTTTTGTGGCAGTAAGCCCATCCATCACCGGCATCATGACATCCATTAAAATAACATCGTATGTTCCTGATTCGGAGGCTTCAAAGTGCTGAACAGCTTCTAAACCATTATTCACTATTTCTACTTTAGCCCCGCTTTCCGTTAGCATGAATTCAGCTATTTCCGCATTCAGCTCATTATCTTCAACCAATAATATCCGGACACCTGATATATCTGCATCAAAATCTTCTTTTTCTTCTGGCCGTGCATTCGTATCAATTTTAAATGGAAGTATTACAGTAAAACAGCTTCCTTCACCAAGCTTGCTTTCAACTGTTATGGTTCCGCCCATCTTTTCTACAAGTTGTTTCACAATAGGCATTCCCAGACCTGTCCCATTATAATCAGAACGTGGGGAATTATCTGCCTGTACAAATGGAGTAAACAATTCATTTTTTATAAATTCTTCTGACATTCCAATTCCATTATCTTTTATTTTAAATTCACATGTCATGTGATCTTCTGATCTTTCAATCGTTCTCATACTCATGTAAATAGAACCATTCACCTTATTGTACTTCATACTGTTTGTAAACAGATTCATCAATACTTTTTTCAGATGAACTGCATTGCTCCAAACATATATACCACTGTAATCATCATGTTCTCCTATAACATGAAGTCCTTTTTCTTCTGCCTGAAAAGATAGTGACTCCGTGATTTCCTGACATACCTGATCCAGATTGATGGATTCATCACTAAAAACCACGGTATCCGATTCTAACTTTGCCATATCCAAAACATCATTTACCAATGATAATAGCAGTTTCGAAGACTCATTTATTTTATTCAGACAATCTTTTGCCCGTTCACCATCATTTCCGCTTTTTTCAAGAATTGTAAGCATGCCCATAATGCCATTGATCGGTGTCCTGATGTCATGAGACATGTTATTTAAAAAGGAAGTCTTAGCCTTATTGGCACTCTGTGCTTCTACAAGTGCATTTTGTAATTCCTGCCGTTTTTCTTCAAGCTCCTGATTCAGCTTCAATGCCTGCTCAGCAGACTTCTTGGATTTTTCTTCCGCACGTTTTGATTTTTTCAAAGAATCAAGAATTATACACAGGGCAACAAAAATAGAGATTCCAACTATGAGTGAGACAGCCAGTAAATTGTCCTGAATAAAATCCTTCGCTGTAACTTTTCGTGAGGAAGCATTATACGAAACTACTGCACCTGAAAATTGAGTTGTAGGCATAGATGTCAGTGTTTTATTCAGAATGGACAAAAGAACCGGTTCTCCCTGCTGAATAGCAAATGGAACATCAGCTTCTTTTGTCAGGAAAACACTATGAAGCTTATTATTTTTCAAATAGTCTGAAACACTACCTGAATTGCTTACAATACAATCCGTCTCCCCTTTCTGCATTGCTTTTACTGCTGCATCTGATGTCTCATATTCCATAACCTTCCATTGTGGATAATTGTATGAAAGATATGCTTTCAATACAAAATTATCTTTTTCAACAGCAGCTACATTCTCTTTATTCTCATCAAAAGAATCCTTTGCCGTAATTGCTGCCATATTGAGAGTCAGCAGCGTATCCGACAAATCAAATCCATTTGTTTCCGCAAAGTATGGATTCTGGTTTGCGTGAAAAATCAGGTCTATTTTTCCATCCTGCAATGCCTGAAGCAGTTCACTTCTTGTATTATACCCCTTTAATTCAAATTCCAGATCCTGAGCTTGCAGACAATTTTCTGCAAGATCCACATAATCTGTAATAACACCTGTCAGTTTACCTGTTGATGGATCTACACTGCTGATACCTCCATCCTGATTCAGATACCCTATCCGGATTGCACCATGCTGCCCGATCCACTCACTTTCTTCTTTTGAAAGAAACGAGCTGCTCTGTGCAGAAAGATAACGCCTGTAGAGATCATCTGTGTAAAATGGGTTGTCATCCTTGATTCTGCGCATAGCACTATCCAGTGCTTCTTTGATATCCGGACGTTCTGGATTTATAGCGAAATAGATTTCTGTCTCTCCAATACTTGTAAGCGGTGAAATATCCGATTCTTCCCAACGGGATTCTTCTACCGAAACGAAGCAGTCAATTTCATGTTTCGACAGTTTGTCCATAACTTCTGCGGTATTAGAAACATTGACATGCTGCGTATGCAGACCATACTTTAACTCCCATTCGTTAAGCACATCCTCCGTTATATTATCTTTAAACACACCAATATTTTTCCCTCAAAGAATCCAAATTCCTGCTGTAAGATCCATATTGGATGCATCCGTATAGATGTAATATTTCTCTTCCCCCATAGGCATATCGGAAAAAAGCATATTTTCAGCACGTTCGTCTGTATAGGAAATGCCACCAAGAATATCAATCTCTCCATTTTTCCAACTGTGTAAAGCAGTTTTTCCAATCACTTGTTATGTATTTATATGTCCATCCTGCATAACCTGCAATATCTTGAAGATACTCATAACCATAGCCGCTTCTTTCTCCCTTTTCATTGACTACATTATAAGTTTCCTCAAAAGATCCTACCCGAATAACATGATCAGAATTTTCTTGGGCAGATGTGGAAACAGGAAAAACAACCAAACATATCATTATGCAAAATATAAAATAACAAAATTTGAAATTTCTTATATTCTGTACTAATTTGCACTTCTTCATCTTTCTCCCACCCTCCAGGCTACAGTCGCTTGCTTGCTTCCAGATTTTAATTTTACATTCATTAATGTTCAATACCTCCACAACATTTTTATAAATATCTTTGCGACAGCTTCTGCTGTACTTTTTACTATAATTATACTCTACAGCCAACTTGCGCCAATTTACTAACAGAGTAATTACATTCTTTTACTCTTTATTATATAAGTGAACTACCCATTGTCTAAAGCCAATGGGCTTCCTGCTTCGCAGACCTCGTAACCTACTATCTCCACAGGCGTTAATTCGGACAGTCCCTGTCCTATATTCTTATTCCTTTTATGCTATTTGTCTTAATCCTTCTTCCAGTATATTCTTTGCATAACTGTTTATTTTTATACATATTAGCATCTGCATCATCCAATAACATCTGCATTGTACACGACATATTATCGGAGGATAATGCCCATCCGCATGCATAGTCGATTGGTATTTGATTTTCATAACTATTTAATCTATCTTTTTCTCTGTACAAAACTTTTAATATTTCCTTAATTTCCGCCTCATTTGTATGATAAATGACTGCTATAAACTCATCTCCACCATATCTTCCAACAAAATCCTTTTCTGGAATAACACTTCGCAAAAGCTTTGAGAAATTCATTATTAACTGATCTCCTGCGGAATGTCCCATTGTATCATTTACAGTTTTTAGATTATTTAAATCAAACATTATGCATGCTGTAGAACCTGTAATTATATCTTTTTTATTAAGAAGCTCATTACAGGCATTTTTATTGGCAGCCCAGTATGGGCATCTATGAATGCTTTCTGTTCCAGCAATCTGTTTTGCATTGCCATCTGCATTGCCTTTAGAGTCTGCATAATAACCAATATCACCAGAATCAACATATCAAGTGCCGACAAAAGCTCTATAGTACGAATCTTTGTAGCGATCTTTTCTGAATAGCTTTCTGCGGCAGAGACAGTTTCATCTGCCATCGCAAAATATATTTCACTCATATTAACAATGTCTGTATTTTCGTATCCCTTGTTTCTTTACTGCTTCAATTTCTGTTTTCAATTTATCCCAGTAATCACTCTGGATTTTCAATTTCTCCTGATATTCTTCGTCATTGAGTTTTACCAGATTATAATGTCCATCCTGATATCTCAATCCAAGAAGAATATCATCCAAATATTTAATCAACTCATCATTTTGGGATCCTGTAATCTCCAATTTTACTTCACGCTGTGTTGCTCCACGTACCAGACCTGCGTAATTTATTACCCTTGCCGTTCCTTGCAGCCGGTTAATCTGTATCATCATAAAAATAACAAGAATAACCAATGCAAAGATGAGACAGCTTTGTATAATACCTATTATATTTCTGCTTTTTTTATTCTTTAACTTCATTTTCCGATTTATCCTTGCAATTCTAATGTTCCAACATAGTCTCCATTATTATATACAAATGGTCCAGCCTCTTTCTCTTCTCCGAAATACTCAGGTCTTAGTGAAAGAATACTTAATAGTTCATCCATATTATTCACCTTTGTTGCCTGATATGGCTGCTCAAATGCTATTTTTTCTACAAACAAATAATAGTCACTGTACTTTATCAATACACCTGTATGTCCCACGAACATAGCATCAGAATCCGGATCATATATTGCTATACTAATAAGTGAAATACGATTACTGTCTATTTGAAATCCATACTTTTTCCAGTTGTCAGAGAATGTTTTTTCAGGATGTTTATCATCCGTAATGCTCTTTTCTCCGTATAATGTAGTAAACATGTCTTTATTCTGCCTTATGATTTCATACCTGTCTACATTATCTATTGCTTCCGTATCAAACATTAAATATGTGCCACTATAGCTATCTTCCGTTGACTGTGCGTGAAGCAGCCCATCCAGCAAAAGAAAAGCTGTCATTCTGCAATCTGCATCTGAATAGTCATGCTTTTTCTCCCAGCCATCCATACATTTAACAGTATCTGCTTTCATTTTATATGCATCTGACCATGTATCCTTCAGCTTTGCATTCTTCCCGGCTGAATCCGCAAAATCGGTCACCCATTCTTTAAAGGTATCTACATGCGATGCCCCGGCTGAACCAAGCTCATCGCACACCTCAGTAATGGTATTGCTTCCACCCATATATGTTGCAGTTGGCAGCTCCTGTTTTTTATTCGAATCCTGCTGTTTCGACTCCTCGGCAGTATCCGTGGTAATATTATCCTTGTTTATATTTTTATTACCACAACCGCCCAACAGCTCTGCACAAAGCATCATTCCAACTATTATTGCAATTAATTTCTTCTTCATGGTTATCATATCTCTTTCTGATTATTTGTACTGTCCTGTACTTTTTTAAAGTACATTACTATTTGTACTATGTAAATAGTATGCTGACAAAATTAAAGAAATATTAATCACTAAAACTTCCAACATGTCAAATGTTGATTGTGCCGTACGGTGTGCAGACTCACATATCTTCCGATAGCGGAACTTATCAGGATTATCCTCCTTTAACGCATCTTACACATGTTTTTTCGCCACTTACATCCAAATGCGAGACATTATATATGAAATATTGTATGATTAACTCACCAAAAAAAAAGAAAGGAGGATTTTACATGAAAGTAAGTATTGAACTTCCCCTGAATACAGCGAACCATATGCCATCATATATGCAGATAAAATCACTGACAACATCCAGCGTACCCTTGATATATTCGGTTCAAATGAAAGCCCCATTACAGCTTTTAAAAACGAAAATGATATTGTCATTTTACAGCCAAAAGAAATATACATGGTAAGGGTAGAAAACAAAGATACTATTATTTATGGCAAAGAACACCGCTACCGTTCCCGAAAAAGACTGTACGAAATGCAACAGCAGCTTGGTGCCGGATTTATGCAAATTTCTAAATCAACTTTGGTCAATCTGTCTTATATGAGCAATGTCGAGGCTGGTTTTAGCGGCACTCTTCTTTTGAAACTAAAAAACGGATGTAAGGATTACGTATCAAGAAAATATCTGCCTGAGTTTAAAAAATATCTGGGATTATAGGAGGACAAAAATGAGAGAAACTATGAAAAATTTGACTAAAAACACTATAACCAGCATTGGTATAGCATTAACCGTTTTCTGCGTTACAGGAATGGTATTTGACATCGCCTATGACGGTAATTTCAGTTTAGATAATTACCAATTTTCCAAAATGGTTATCGGATGCATAATTGTAGGTCTGGGTTTTGGACTTCCGACAATGATTTATCACAAAGACAATCTTCCAATGCCTTTTAAAATAATTATTCACATGGGAACAGGCTGTATTATTTATACAATCGTCGCATATACTGTCGGATGGATAGGAGGAACAAGTTCTATCCTTCACGGAATTATTGCAGCCATATTTCAAATAGCTTTGGCATTTATAATTTGGGGAGGCTTCATGCTTCACTATCGCAATGATGTCAGAAAAATGAATGAAAAAATCAAGGAATTATAGACTTGTTCGTACTGCGTGTCTGTGGAGTGATACTCTGCAATATCGAACTAAAAAACGAGGGCAAATCAAACCGATTTACATCGAATTTGATTTGCCCTGTAAATACCGTTTGTATTCTATATCTTTTCCGTTATTTGTGTGTATAAATATATGATACTGATTTATTTACTTTACGCAATACTTTTTCCATTACAAAGAGGAAGCCGGTACATGTGAAGTATCCCCGCCTGGTCTATGAAAAAATTTAATATGAGAATTTTTTTTTAATTGTGTGGATGGGTTGAATAGTTCGAAGAAATCGCTAAAAATATAATAGCTTTAAATATTAGCGGAAATATTTTTACTCATATCTCCACTTATATTTTGCGAAATTTTGTTATCTCTTTCCAGTTACACGGAAATCCCATATATTCAAAAAGATCATTCAACTTCAAATTTAAATTCTGCTTTTGATATCTGTCAAAAATATGCCATAATTGCTTTTTAAACAGTAAAAAATCAGTCTTTGGAAGTAGATAACGAAAAGTAATGACTACACTAAACAAGTCATTTTTACCATATATATATTTTGAACCGTTTTTAGAAATTCCTAATTTTTTATGTAACAATGTATCTGGAATGTCAATATATGTGTGATATGAAAACAACCTTTCGTTATGAGCACATACATTTCGGTACAGCGTTAATACCTTTAAATATTTTATCATTTCATTTTTCTTGACATTTCCAAAATCCTGGCAAATTGCTCCCTGCATATTTTGAGGTAAGAATTCAAACATTTTTGATATCTGACCAAAAGTAAGGGTATTCATAATCACCCATAACGGAATATTATGATATTTGTTACGCTGGTAAACAAGATATTCGTGATCCTTGTTTTTGTTTGCCATCATATCTAGCATTTTGATTAATTTGGTAATTCCATTTTTATTTTTGGGAATATTGCCGTAATTATTGGAGTTGAGATATTCTTCTTGACGTTCTCCATGTTTTTTACAGAAGTGATAAGAAATGGACGAACGCATTTTTCTTTCTACACGACATAAATATTTAAAGAATATTCCACGTAACTCTTCATCAAATTCATAAAGAGCAACTATATCTTCAAAACATGCTTCATTAATATATTTGCGGGTATGAATATCAATAAAAGGATGCTTGTATCCGCCAATTAGTGCATAGTAACTGATATTTTGCAAGGATTCTACCGCAAAGTCATCATCTGTAATAACTAGATCTTTTTCATTTTTCAGTTTTTCAACCTGTGCGGTATATGTAATAAACGGTTTGCTCATATGTACCTCGCTGCAAAATGTTCCAAATAAAAAAAGGAGAGGGGCCTCGGCACCCTCCCCCGATCGCAGGCTTCTCAAGTTTCTGCAATCTGATCACTAAAGATAATATAACTGATATAACTAAGAAAGTCAATCATAAATTATCTTTATTTAGATTGTATTCAATATGGTTATTTTTATGTACTATTCAAATACATTGTTTAATATTCCTTCATCGCTATATATGTACCTGTATTACTTTAATATCTTCCTTATCTGCTTATCAGTCGCCTCCGGATACATCTCATGCATATCTTAAAATCGCAGTTGCACAGATATGTCTGCATCATAAGATTCGTTATTGCACCATCAAATCCTTTTTCTCCATCCTTGCCAAATCCAGCTTGTTTTTTCAATTCATTGGAATAAATCTCTGAATCAGCATTATCCTCCATAAAATTGACCATTATCTTTTTATGCTTATTAGGAGCTTTCCCATCATCATATAATGCATCAAAATCATATTTTGTTCTGTGTTACAATAAAACTACTAAAAAATGGCTAAGTCTTTTTTCATTGCCTTGTAGCCAATTAATACTGTCCAAACATATGCACAGGTTTTTGGAATCATCAGCATGCCGATCATCGGAATTACATCAGCCAACAGTACAACCGGAATATAGAATGCAAAGCTCAGGACAATTGTCAGCCACATCCAACGAAAAGAGCTATCGTTATTTTCTTTTGCACTTTTATAGAATAAAACTATGATAATTAATCCCATCAGTGCAAACGGAATATTTCGGTAAATTCCCCATGAAAGCGGAGCATCTGCACTGAGCCAGGCATTCTGAGGCATCATACACAGAACAATTCTTAATCCTGCAAGACCATAAATAGCTGCTGTAGCTGCTTTATAGCCTTTAATCTGATAACGCTCACGCCATATATGATAGAGAACGACATAAAAAATAGTCATAGTGACAGAGGTAATCCACTTTCCTAACCCAAGCTGTACGGTAAAGTTCTCAAGACCTGTTGTACAAAGCGCTGTTGCACGAGGAACCAGATGAAATGCATCTCCACTTCCTAAAATAACTGCCATAATTCCAAACATGGTAAACTGACGGTTTCCTTTGCTTTTTCGAATCATTAAAATTCCGATTGTGATTACCGAAAACAAATATACGGTATCAAATAAAGTTTCTACAATTGCCTGCATAATAAAATTCCTTTCTTACGATACATCTTTAAACGCTTAGGTGAACATTGTTCATTTTGTCTTAAAAATTTTCCCACACTCTAATGTGGGAGAATTTTAATATAATGTTTTGTTAATCAACATCAAAATCGAAGACGGATTATAATCCTGACGAATCATTGATACCAATATTAAAGAAAATAATATATCTGCAAACTGTTTTTCCGTGAATTGTTCATCAAATACATCTGGACGAATCTTAGGATCATTCTTTAATATATCACACAATCCATTAAGAATATGCCCCCATGTCTGCAGCATTTTCTTCTTTCCATCCGTTTTTTCATCCTTCATAAATCCAAACGAATGCAGTGAAAAGAAGCCCGGAAATTGCTCATTTCCATATTCCAGTCTTTTATAAATCCATGAGATACAGGCAGCAACATCTTTAAAAACCTGCTCATCTTCAGGGTTAAAAAAGATTTCACGCCAAATACTCTCAATTGTATCCCCAAGCAGCTCGGCCTTGGATTCATAGTAATTGTAGATTGTCCCCGCCGAAACAGAACATCGGGATGCAACAGCTCGTATGCTTACAGCAGTCCATCCGTTTTCTTTGATCAGCTCTCTGCTTGCAGCTAATATG
>ENA-OQJM01000164-OQJM01000164.1-human-gut-metagenome-genome-assembly--contig:-NODE-164-length-18835-cov-3.200342_pt1 | contig 18835 bp, 17 predicted proteins | sample MGYA00242607_ERZ504773 | MGnify/ENA primary metagenome ERZ504773 (study PRJEB26092, sample SAMD00036355) | human gut metagenome | host: Homo sapiens | study: EMG produced TPA metagenomics assembly of... | reverse complement strand
TAAAAAATGCGAGAAACGCTTTCCAGAAAGGTAATAACATTTCAAAAAGGTTATGCTCCTGGTGGTAAATACTGTTCTAATCCATTGGATAACCCTACAGATAATAGATCAACCATTGATCATTTTAAGCATTGGTGTTTTTATGATAAAGGTGGTTATCCTCCTATCGTAGAGGGAACTTATGAGAATAAACAGTACTTTGAGCAGTTAATGCAAGATTTATTTAATCGTTATGCCAATAGGTAAAATTATTATCACGAACGATACAGGTGAACAAGTAGAAGCTACAGCTCCTGTCATTGTCTCTGCAAGTCGTTCAACCGATATTCCTGCCTTTTTATGCCAAGTGGTTCTTCAACCGCTTGGCTAAAGGGTATTGTGCTTGGTATAATCCGTTCAACCAGCAGAAAATGTATATTTCGTTCAAAAACTGCAAGGTGGTGATTTTCTGGACAAAAAACCCAAAGCCGATTCTCCCATACCTTCATGAGCTTGACGAAAAAGGAATACACTACTACTTTCAGGTTACACTCAACGATTATGTAAAAGAAGGTTTTGAGCCTAATGTTTCGTCTGTCGAAAACAGAGTTGAGACATTCAAGAAACTTTCTGATATGATTGGTAAGGAGAAAGTAATCTGGCGTTTTGATCCTTTAATAATTACGCCAAACATTGCTCCTCGTGACCTCTTGACGCGCATTTGGCGCATTGGAAATAAACTGAAAGGTTACACAAATAAGCTTGTATTCAGTTTCGTTGATGTAAAAGCATATCGCAAGGTTCAAAACAATCTTGTTAAGGAAAGTATGCTCTTTACAAAGGAGAATGTGGAGAATGCCGAAGCCAACCTTGCTCAACGAATAGAAATTGTAGAAGGTCTTCAAAAGATTCGTGAAGCTTGGCACAAAGATGGTTGGGATGTTGAAATCGCCACTTGTGCTGAAAATATTGACCTTGAAAAATACGGGATAGAACACAATCGTTGCATTGATGGCGAATTGATGAAACGCATTTTTGCTGACGATAAGGAACTTGTCTATTATCTACATACATTGAAATTACCAGAAAAAGACTTGTTTGGTAATTTGCCACCAATACCAGAGAAGGTGCGTAATGTAAAGGATACAGGGCAACGTAAGGTATGTGGATGTATGGTCAGCAAGGACATCGGCATGTATAATACTTGTCGTCATTTCTGTGTCTACTGCTATGCCAATACAAGTAAAGAATGCGTCATCCGAAATGCTGAGAAACATAATGATGAAAGTGAAAGTATAATTGGGTAATTATGCAAGAGTCAGAACTACAACAATATCTCCTTCGCAACTATCCACAAGAGAATGCTCGTTGCGAATGGAAGGAATTCAAGAATTTGAAGAACTCGTTCTGTGGGGATGAGAAAAACGATGTCATCTCATATGTGTCGGCTATTGCCAATATGGAAGGAGGCCATTTAGTGATAGGGGTACATGACAGTTCTTTGGAAATTGTCGGGACGGATACCTATAATTATGACTGGCAAAAGGCAATTCTTCGTTTAACGGAACGATGTGTTAATCTTTCGACAGAAGGTCTCGATATTGAAGAGTTTGTTACCGATGACACTAACAAGAAAGTTTGGGTAATACATATTCCCAAGCATCGTCCCAAATTGCCTGTTTACGCTCATAACAAAGCATGGCAGCGAATTGAAGATTCTCTTGTAGAGTTGACCACTGAACGCATGAATGTCATTCTTGATGAGCCAATATTTGGTGAAACAGATTGGTCTGCACAGATTGTTCCTGATGCAACGATAGATGACCTTGACGAAGTTGCTATAGCTAAAGCCCGCAAAATGTTTAAGAAGGTACATAGCCGTATTCCCGAATCCGAGGTAAATGCTTGGGATATTCAGACATTTCTTGGCAAATGCGGACTAACAAGAAATGGAAGCATCACTCGTGCCGCTATCATATTGTTAGGCAAATACGAATCAGCCTTTAAACTGCGCCCTGTTGTCGCTCAGGTAACCTGGACACGCAGGGATGCAAATCAAGATGTGGTTGACTACGAACATTTCACTGTTCCATTCATACTGACAGTAGATGAAATTCTCTCAAAGATTGAAAAATCTGACTTTGCGTGAAATGCCTGGTGGTACGCTTTTCCCAGATACAATGAAGCAGTATGATGACTACACTATACGCGAAGCACTTCATAACTGTATTGCTCATCAAGATTACACGATGCAACAGCGTGTCAATTTCGTTGAGAATCCCGGCTATCTATATTATTCCAACGCCGGTACTTTCATCCCCGGAACTTTGGAAAATGCTTTGAGAAATGAGGAATCTCAGACCTATTTCCGCAATGAATGCCTATGCAAGGCAATGGTGGACTTCAATATGATTGATACCGTAAGTCGTGGCATCAAGAAAATGTTTAATGAACAATGGCGCAGACACTTTCCGATGCCGGACTACGAGATTGATGCGGCGAAAAAGAAGGTTGTAGTACGCATATATGGTAACGAGATCAATAAGCGATATACGGATTTATTGAAGACCGACAACACTCTGTCATTATGGGATTGCATATCTCTCGACGCTGTACAGAAAGGCAGATTCATACATGAAGATGTTGCAAAAGACTTGCTGAACAGGGGACTTATTGAGGGCGATGCTCCCAATTATACAATTTCTTTAGGAGTTGCTAAAGCTACTCGTCAATTGCAAGGTTACACCAAGCAAAAAGGACTTGATAAGGACAAAATTAAACAAATGGTTTTGCAATATCTTAAGAATGCAGGATCAGATGGCGCCAAACGTGATGGCATCTACGAATACATCAAAGATGTAATGCCGCAAGCTAAAACACGGGAACAGCAATTGAGGATATTAGGAGACATTCTTAATGCTCTAAGTGTAGATAAACTTATTTTTGCTAATGGGCGAACTTGGTTCTTGAAAGAATAACCACAACAGATATAGCGGTTTTCGCTAATTATAGCGGAATTTATAACGGATTCCGTCATATTATAGCGGATAATGACAGCCTATTCCGTCAAAAATGTTTAAATCCATCGAATTTCGACGAAAATACATACTGAACTGAAAAGAATAAAGACCATGTTATTAGGAGACAAAATAAAAGAGTTGAGAGAAGAACACGGTGTGCTACAAAGGCAATTGGCAGCTTTGCTTGATATAGACACTCCAATGTTTAGCAAAATAGAGCGTGGCGATAGATATGCCAAACGGACACAAGTAATACAATTAGCTGAGTATTTCAATATTGATAAAAATGAACTTCTTACACTATGGCTGGCAGACAAAGTATTGGATGCTATAGAAGATGAAGACGAATTAAAGCGAAAAGCCATTGAGGTTGCACAAGAAAGAATAGGCTAATCCTCACAAATATCGGGAACTATATGGTATCATTATCATACGATTTCCGATGTTAATATTTGATAATCAGATTGATATTTTGCAATATTCGGTTCAAGCGCGGGAATCTGTACCTGTTACTCGTCCCGCCCTACAAGGCCTTCGCATTGCCCAATCCAGTCTGAACGAGCAACGCAGAAGCCCACGCCGATATGTATAATGACACTTGAATGCACCTTTGACCGGCAAAGGCGCACCAAGGATATAAACATACCCCGCAGACACCTACTGTTGCTTTGTTTTGGCTGGATTTTAGAATTTGCGAAGTTCTGTAGAGCCAAGAACAAAACGTCAAGTAAACGTCTTTTCTATATATGTATATTTCCCACCTCCCTAACTTCCTTGCGGAAGTACCGGCGTGGAAAACGTGGCAAAGATAGCAATTTAATAAATAGGACGAAAATATATTCCGCTATTTTTAGTGATGTTTCTTTAAATGTCAACTGATGTCGGAACTGAAAAACGGAAAGCTGGTGCAATAACAATATGGCATTATTTATCTTTTGGTCATTTTATTCTTCAATCCATTCTACAATTTCTTGTGAAAGCGGACTAGTAGTAGAGCCGATTGAGGCAACCCATCTACCATTTTCATCAATCAGAAACTTATGAAAGTTCCACCCTATCTTAGCATCCGAAACCCCGTTTTCACTTTTATGCGTAAGCCATTGATAAAGGGGAGCTATATCTTTCCCCTTTACAGATATTTTAGCCATCATAGGAAAAGTAACTCCATAATTCAACGTACAAAACTCCTTGATTTCTTCATTCGTTCCGGGTTCCTGATGTAGGAAATTATTGGCAGGAAATCCGATAACGACAAAATCATCTTTTCCATATTTCTCATACAATTCCTCCAACTTGGCGTACTGGGGAGTGAAACCGCATTTAGATGCCACATTGACTACCAATACTTTCTTACCTTTGAACGTGGAAAGTGGCAAGTCCTTCCCGTCAATAGCCTTGACCGTAAAGTCATAAAAACTTTTTTGCTGTGCACCAGCTACCGATGTGATCATGGTTACAATTATGCTTAATATAAATGTCTTCATTTGAAATGCTATTTTATAATAGAACAATTCATGAACTTGAAAAGTTTTCTCTGAAAGAAAAGATTGACGAGAGAAAATTGTTATCTTTGTTCTTCTGAAAAAGAACAGAAGATATTTATGAGCAAACAAGGAACCATCATAGTAGTAGATGATAACAAAGGAGTGCTGTCGGCAGTAAAGCTATTGCTGAAAAATCATTTCGAACATATCGTCACACTGCCCTCACCCATCACACTGCCCGCTGCGCTACGTGAAGAAAACGCGCAAGTAGTGCTGCTGGATATGAATTTCAGCAGCGGACTGAATACCGGGAATGAAGGTCTGTACTGGTTACACGAGATAAAGAAAATACACCCCTCCCTGCCCGTAGTACTTTTCACAGCCTATGCTGACATAGACCTGGCAGTGCGCGGCATCAAGGAAGGAGCAACAGACTTCATCGTCAAGCCTTGGGACAATGCCCGGCTGATAGAAACCTTGCTGTCTGCCTGCCGCAATTCCTCCAAGAACAAGAAGAGAGCGGAAGTCCCTAAAACCGTATCTTCTATGTATTGGGGAGAAAGCAATGCCATGAAGCAACTGCGGACGCTGATAGAGAAAGTGGCGCAAACGGATGCCAATATTCTGATTACAGGAGAGAACGGCACAGAAAAAGAAATGCTGGCACGGGAAATACACGCTTTGTCTGCCCGATACCGACGGGATATGATAACGGTGGATATGGGTGCCATTACCGAATCCCTGTTCGAAAGCGAACTGTTCGGCCATAAAAAGGCTCGTTTACCGATGCCCATACCGACCGTGCAGGTAAATTCGAAGCCGCCCATGAAGGGACTTTGTTTCTGGACGAAATAGGCAACCTGCCCTATCACCTGCAATCCAAACTACTCACCGCCATTCAAAGCCGAAGCGTGGTGCGAGTAGGAAGCAACGAACCGATACCTGTCAACATACGTTTGATTTGCGCCACCAATTGTGATTTGGAAGAGATGGTGGCCAAAGGCAAATTCCGCGAGGATTTGCTTTACCGCATCAATACCATCCACATCGAGATTCCCCCTCTGCGGGAACGCAAAGAAGATATTATCCCTTTGGCCCAACGCTTTATAGACCGGTTCTGCAAACAATATGACAAAGGAAATATCCTTCTTTCTACCGGTGCGCAAGAAAAGTTACGGACATATCCGTGGTATGGAAACATACGCGAATTGGAACATGCCGTAGAGAAAGCGGTCATTATCAATGAAGATGGTATATTGAGTGAGGAACATTTTCATTTCCCCCGAAAAGTAGCGGCTCCTGCGACAGAAACAAGTGTCTCAACTCTGGAGGAGATGGAATTGCAAATGATTCAGAAGGCGATAGAGAAATGCAACGGAAACCTCTCGGCTGTAGCGGCACAGTTGGGAATTACCCGTCAGACGCTTTATAACAAGATGAAAAAATTCGGATTATGACCATTTTCTCATGTCCTTCCTCACTACAATCAAATTTTAAACAGACTCTAAAGAAGCATCAACGAAACAATAAATAATCAAGCTGTGAAACAATTCTTCTTCCGTTTTTCACTGTACTGTTCCTAGGTATTGCCTGCACCTTACTAATCCAGCAGCGCAATTGGCTGTGGCTATGCATAGCCGTACCTTCATTCCTTGTTTCCATAGGCTGGTTTTACCGCCTGTACACTTTTAATACCCGGAAGATAGCCTTTCTGCTCGACGCCATCGAAAACGACGACCCCGCTGTTCGTTTTTATGAACATGCCTCCCCTGGCGATTCTTCCATGGTCAATGTCATGCTGAACCGCATCGCACGTATTTTGTACAATGTAAAACAGGAAACGGCACAACGAGAGAAGTATTATGAGCTCATCATGGACTTTGTAGAAACCGGCATTGTGGTGCTGAACAGCAAAGGCTCCGTTTATCAAAAGAATAAAGAGGCCATGAATCTGTTGGGGCTGGATGTTTTGACTCATGTCAAACAACTCTCTCGCATCTCGGATGAACTGATGATTGCTTTGGAAAAAGCAGTTCCGGGTGACAAGCTGCAAATTCAGTTCAACACAGAACGGGGAACAGTACATCTTGCCTTACGGGTGTCCGGCATCCGTATCAAAGACGAGGAACTCCGCATTATTGCCTTGAGTGATATCAATCGGGAGCTGGATGAACGGGAAATAGATTCATGGATACGCCTCACCCGCGTACTGACTCATGAAATAATGAATTCACTCACTCCGGTGACTTCCCTCAGCGAAACACTACTGGCTCTTCCCGGAGCAGAAAATGAAGAAATGAAACAAGGGCTGGAAACGATTCACTCTACAGGTAAAGGATTGATAAATTTTGTCATGTCTTATCGCAAACTGACACGACTGCCATCACCTGAACCATCGCTGTTCTATGTCCGTCCTTTCCTGGAACGGATGATCCGACTGGCACAGCACCAGCATCCATGCCCCAACATCACTCTTTCCATCCTCGAAGCCCGGGAAGACCTGATAGTCTTTGCCGACGAGAACCTGATAGCCCAAGTGGTTACGAATCTGCTGAAAAATGCGATTCAAGCCATAGGTAATGCTCCCGACGGAAAAATCACCTTGAAAGCTTATTGTGATCCGCAAGAAAGTATCCGTATAGAGATAGCCAACAACGGCCCCGCTATTCCTCCCGATGCAGCCGGACAAATTTTTGTACCTTTCTTCACGACCAAAGAGGAAGGAAGTGGCATCGGACTGAGTCTAAGCAAACAAATCATGAGGCTGAGCGGTGGCACACTGACCCTGCTGCCTTACAAGGAAAAGGGACAGGCCACTGTTTTTGTACTGGTTTTTAATTAAAAATAAAAATGTGCTAATGTGTCAGCCAATTACCATCCGGTACACAGCGCAGCCATTAGCAAATTAGCAAATTATTTAAAATGAAACATTCTCCTGAATTATTAGTTTATAAAGCCTCTGCCGGTTCGGGAAAAACATTCACACTGGCCGTGGAATATATAAAGCTGCTGATACAGAACCCACGGGCATACCGTAATATACTGGCTGTGACTTTTACCAACAAGGCCACTACCGAAATGAAAGAGCGGATTCTGAGCCAGCTATACGGAATATGGATAAAGGATAAGGATTCTGATCCCTATTTACAGAAAATCACAGAAGAACTGGAAATGCCCCCAGAAGACATAAGGACAGCCGCCGGTACGGCACTGCACTACATGATACACGATTACAGCCGCTTCCGGGTGGAAACCATTGACTCATTCTTCCAGTCGGTGATGCGCAATTTGGCACGGGAGCTGGAATTGGGTGCCAATCTGAATATCGAACTGAACAATATGGAGGTACTGAGTGATGCCGTGGACTCCATGATAGAAAAGCTGGACCGACAATCTCCCGTACTCTATTGGCTGTTGGAATATATAGAAGAAAGAATTGCCGATGACAAGAGGTGGAATGTTTCCGGTGAGATAAAGAATTTCGGACGAAACATCTTCGATGAAGGATATATAGAAAAAGGAAATGGGCTACGGGAAAAATTACGGGACAAAGACTGTATCAAGAATTACCGCAAGACGCTGCAAGCCATTTTGGAAGAGGTGCAGGAACAAATGAAAGGATTTGCCGACCAATTCTTCGGAATATTGGATACAAACGGGGTGAAAGTAGAAGATTTGAAAAACGGTTCCCGAGGTATAGCCGGCTATTTTAATAAACTACAATCGGGCAAACTGGATGACAGCGTCCGCAATGTAACAGTGGAAAAATGTCTGGACTGCCCCGACGAATGGGTGAAAAAAACCTCCCCCATACGCAACGCTATCCTAGGTCTGGCAGAAAAAGAACTGATTCCCCTGCTGAATGAATCGGAAAAATATAGAAGCCGGAACAATATGCTGGCCAATTCCTGCCAACTCTCCCTGCGCCACGTAAACAATATCCGTCTGCTGGCCAATATAGACGAAGAGGTACGCGAATTGAACCATGAGAACAATCGCTTCCTGCTGTCGGATACCAACGCGTTGCTTCATAACCTGGTAAAAGAAGGAGATTCCTCGTTTGTATTCGAAAAGATAGGAACAACCATACGCAACGTAATGATTGATGAATTTCAGGATACTTCGCGTATGCAATGGGACAATTTCCGTCTGTTGCTGCTCGAAGGTTTGTCTCAGGGAGCAGACAGCTTGATTGTAGGAGACGTGAAACAATCCATCTACCGCTGGAGAAACGGTGACTGGGGCATACTGAACGGACTGAAAACAAACATCGAAGCCTTTCCCGTCAAAGTAAAGACACTGACCACCAACCGCCGGAGCGCTGCAAACATCATTCACTTCAACAACGAAGTGTTTACAGCCGCCTGCGAGGTGTTGAACAACATTTATAAGGAAGAACAAAAAAAGGAATGCAAGGAACTGAAGGAAGCCTACAACGACGTGTGTCAGGAAACATACAAAGATCCCGGAAAAGGGTATGTCAAAGTGGAATTTCTATCGGATACGGAAGACATGACCTATATGGAAAACACCCTGTACCACCTAGGAGAAGAAGTGGAGCTACTTGTGGCGCAGGGCGTGCAACTGAAAGATATTGCCATCCTGGTGCGCAAGAACAGAAGCATTCCTTTAATAGCCGATTACTTCGACAAGAACACCTCTTACAAAATCGTATCCGATGAGGCATTCCGACTGGATGCCTCACTGGCGGTATGTATGATAATGGATAGCCTGCGCTACTTGTCACAACCCGGAAACCGGATTGCCAAAGCGCAACTGGCTGCTGCTTATCAGAATGAAGTATTACATAAAGGAATAGATCTCAACACTCTATTGCTGAACGAAATAGATGATTATCTGCCATTCGATTTCATAAAAGAAGCGGAACAGCTTCGCCTCATGCCACTGTATGAACTGATGGAAAAACTTTTCAATCTGTTTCAGATGTCCTGCATCAAACAACAGGATGCCTATCTGTGCGCCTTCTTTGATGCCGTGACGGAATATTTGCAAAGCAATTCTTCCGAATTATCCGCTTTTATCACCTACTGGGAAGAAAAACTAGGTAGCAAGACCATCCCTTCCGGCGAGGTGGAAGGAATTCGCATTCTCTCCATCCACAAGTCCAAAGGCTTGGAATACCATACCGTACTGCTACCCTTCTGCGACTGGAAAATGGAGAATGAGACTTACAACCATCTGGTATGGTGTGCTCCCCGGCAAGCTCCGTTTAGCGATCTTGACATTGTTCCCATCAACTATTCCACAGCCATGCAGCAATCCATTTATCGGGAAGAGTTCCTGAATGAACGCTTGCAATTATGGGTGGATAATCTGAACCTGCTTTATGTGGCATTTACCCGTGCCAAAAAGAACTTGATTATATATGGAAAGGCGGAACAGAAAGGAACGGTATCCGAATTGTTAGGAAATGCCTTATCCGACATGACCGGTAAAGAGCTATGCCACCGGAGAAGAAATATACGAACTGGGGAACGCTCTATCTCTCATCTCACGAAGAGGAAAAACAAGTGTCCGGCAACAAGCTGCTGACTGTAGCCCGACGTTTGCCTATCCATCTGGAAACGCTGGAAACCAACATCGAATTCAAACAGTCCAACCGTTCTGCCGAATTTAATCCGGGGAGAAGAGGAAACGAAAGACAAATACATCCGGCAAGGACAGTTGTTGCATAATCTATTCTCCGTAATCCGTACCACGGACGATGTGCCTCCCGCCATAGAACGCCTGCGTTTCGAAGGAATCATAGAGTCGGCACAACAAGAGGAACAAATACGAAAACTCACCGAATGGGCTTTGAGGCATCCGCTGGTCAAAGAATGGTATTCGGGCCGCTGGGAACTATACAATGAGTGTGCCATTATTTATCGGGAAAAAGGAGTCCTGCAAACCCGCCGTCCGGACCGCGTGATGATGAAAGACGGGGAGGTGATTGTGGTGGACTTTAAATTCGGTAAAAAGCGGAAGGCTTACAACAAGCAGGTGAAAGAATATATGGATTTATTATCAGACATGGGATATGAGCATATCCGTGGCTATTTATGGTATGTATTTAACAACGAACTGGAGGAAATAGAATAATGGAAAGCTTTTTGAAACTGGTAGCAGCCGATTTATATAAACATACGGAAGGAAACCTGGCACATACAGCCGTGGTTTTTCCTAACAAACGTGCCGGACTTTTCTTTAATGAGTATCTCGCCCAAGAATCGGACTCACCTATTTGGTCGCCCGCATACGTCAGCATCAGCGAATTGTTCCGTAGTCTTTCTCCATGGGAAGTGGGTGATCCGGTAAAACTGGTATGCGAACTTTATAAGATATTCCGACGGGAAACTCAAAGTACGGAAACACTGGATGATTTCTATTTTTGGGGAGAAATGCTGATCAGTGATTTTGACGATGCCGACAAAAATAGAGTGGATACCGACAAACTGTTTTCCAATTTACAGGATCTGCGCAACATAATGGACGACTACACCTTCATTGATGATGAGCAGGAAGAAGCTATCCGGCAGTTCTTCCAGAACTTCTCCATCGAACGGAGAACAGCGCTGAAAGAACGGTTTATCTCTTTATGGAACGTATTGGGGAACATCTACAAAGGGTTCCGTGAATCCTTAGTTTCTCAAAACATTGCCTACGAAGGAATGATGTACCGTCACGTCATAGAGCATCTGGATGTGGACAAACTTCCATACGAGAAATATATTTTTGTAGGATTTAATGTGCTGAACAAAGTGGAACATACGTTGTTCACCCAATTGAAAGATGCCGGAAAAGCTGTTTTTTATTGGGATTACGACGAATTTTATATGAAGGAAAACAGACAAGCCGTCACCCATGAAGCCGGAGAGTTTATCCGCCGGAACTTACGCGACTTTCCTTCTCCTTTGTCCGGTGAGTTATTCAAAAATCTCTCGAAACCTAAAGAGGTACACTACATCGCATCTTCCACTGAAAATGCACAAGCCCGTTACCTGCCTCAATGGATACGAAACAATCTGACTACACCGGAAAAGGAAACCGCAGTCGTATTGTGTAACGAAGCATTGCTTCAACCGGTCCTCCATTCATTGCCGGCAGAAGTAAAACATGTCAATATCACCATGGGATTTCCGTTATCGCAAACTCCTGTATATAGTTTCCTCATCGCCTTACTGGAGTTGCATACCCACGGATTTAATTTCAAAAGCGGCCGCTACACGTTTCAATCAGTTGTTACACTGTTAAAACACCCCTATACCCGCCAACTCACCGGTCAAGCCGAATTGTTGGAGAAAGAACTGACCCGAAACAACCGTTTCTATCCGTTACCCGGCGAATTGGGCAAAGATGAATTCCTGACCCGGCTTTTCACTCCGCTTTCCGGAAACCTGAATCTGTGCATACGCCTGTCCGAAACTTTGCAGCAAGTGGCAAGCATTTACCAGGCAAACACTTCCGGTACCGAGGACACAGATGCATTCAACCAACTTTATCGGGAATCGCTTTTCAAAGCCTATACCACCATCAACCGGTTCCGCACACTGATAGAAGAAGATGAATTAACCGTACAAAGCGAAACATTCCGGCGATTGCTGGTCAAGGTCTTATCAACGACTAATATTCCATTCCACGGCGAACCGGCCATTGGTATGCAGGTCATGGGGGTATTGGAAACACGTAACCTGGATTTCCGCCACTTGGTATTACTATCGGTCAATGAAGGGCAGCTTCCCAAATCGGGAGGAGACTCTTCCTTTATTCCTTACAACCTGCGCAAAGCTTTCGGAATGACTACTATAGAGCATAAGATTGCCGTATATGCATACTATTTCTATCGTCTGCTGCAACGGGCAGAAAGGATTACCTTAATTTACAATACCAGTTCGGACGGACTGAACCGCGGCGAATGGAGCCGTTTCATGCTGCAATTCCTTATTGAATGGCCTCACCCCATCACACGTCAGTTTCTGGAGGCCGGACAGTCCCCCCAAGGCACCTCGTCTATCACTGTAGAAAAGACCCCGGATGTCATGCGCCAGATGCAAAGTCTGTTTGATGTCCGTGCCAATCCCAAAGCAAAATTTTCTCCATCAGCCTTGAATTATTATCTGGATTGTCCTTTAAAATTTTATTATAGGTATGTAGCCGGCCTCTCCGCCCCCGATGAAGTGAGTGCAGAAATAGATTCCGCCACATTCGGAAGTATTTTCCATTACGCAGCCGAACATATTTATAAAGACCTGACCACTCATGGCAAAGTCATTAATAAGGAAGCATTGGAAACGTTGCTACGCAATGAAGTGAAGCTGCAAGATTATGTGGATACAGCATTCAAAAAATTATTCTTTAATGTTCCGCAAAACGAAAAACCGGAATATAACGGCGTACAACTTATCAACTCTGCCGTTATTGCAAGATATTTAAAACAACTTTTACAAAATGATTTACGTTACGCTCCCTTCACTTTTATTGCATCGGAAATGGAAGTGGATGAACCCATCGACATACAAACACCCAAAGGAGTCATAAAATCACGTATCGGAGGAATTATTGACCGTATGGACAGCAAGGATGGCACACTTCGTATTGTGGACTACAAGACAGGCGGTGATGCAGACACCCCACCCCATGTGGAATCTCTGTTTATTCCAGACAAGAAACGTTCCAACTATGTATTCCAAACGTTCCTGTATGCCGCCATCATGTGCCGCAAGCAACCAACGATGAAGATAGCTCCGGCCCTTCTCTATATTCATCGGGCCGCTACAGAAACCTATTCTCCCGTTATACAAATGGGCGAGCCACGAAAGCCCAAAGAGGCTGTGGAAGATTTCAGTAAATATGAAAAAGAATATCGTGAACGACTTCAAGGATTATTAGAAGAGATATTTAATCCGGAAAAATCATTTACCCAAACAGAAATCATAGAAAAATGTACCTATTGTGATTTCAAGGCACTATGTAAAAGATAGACTATAGTGGTTAGTGGTTAATACCTGCGGCATGACAGCGCAGTCCACTAATCACTAACCACTGATCTGCCACACTATTCCAACGCTCTCTGTCTGCAAAAGCATCCACAGAATTTATCTTCCACATTCTCTATCGGTGCTTTGAAAATACCATAGACGGAAGACCCCGAGCCACTCATGGCGGCATACACTGCCCCCAAATCATACAATTCATCTTTTATAGCAGCAATCTCAGGGAACTTTTTGAAGACACTATCTTCAAAATCATTCTTCATACTGTTTTTCCATGTTTCCATAGGTTGCTTTACAATTTCTTTCAAAGAAACAGCCGGACGCACAGGCTTTATTTCGGCAAACGCATCCCGGGTGGACACAAAGATATCAGGTTTAATCAAAATTATGTGGTATCCCTTTAATGACAATTCCACAGGCTCGAACAGATTCCCTATTCCGGTAGCGAAAACAGGTTTGTTCCGAATGAAAAAAAGCACAGTCTGCCCCTAGTTTTACCGCATATTCCTCCATCCGTTCCGTACTGAGTCCCAATGAAAATTTATCATTCAGAAGCTTTATCATACAAGCGGCATCTGATGATCCGCCACCTAGTCCGGCACCCGCCGGTATATGCTTGTACATGTGTATATCTACCGGCAACAGTCCGGGATAGTCTTTTTTTAATAACTTGTAGGCTTTTACTACCAGATTATCTTCGGGTTCACCCTCCAAAGGAGATCCGCTTATGTGTAAAGTGTATTCTTTGTCATTGTTTTCCCGCCGCGTCACTTCCAGAGCGTCTTGCAGGTTTATCGGATAAAATATGGTTTCCAGATTGTGGTATCCATCCGGGCGCTTTTCTACAATATTAAGTCCCAAATTAATCTTTGCATTAGGAAATGTAATCATATTCTGTTCTTTAAATAGTTATTTTTAGTGTGTTTCGTTAGATTGTTGCCCGTTCTACAAAGATGCACGCCACCTTTTATCCGGACAGAGCGCCAAATATAGAACAAACTTTTCATTTTACCATATAAAAAAACCATTTACTGTCCAGATTGTTCATTTCTCTGTAGATTCAGGTTCATATTTCTTTTATTATTTTTGGGAATGGACGAGTGCCCAACTCAGCAAAAAGTTCTATCTTTGCCCTACTTTAAACAGATGACAATGGCAGAAACGAGAAAAATGACACGTACTCCCAAAACTTCGAAAGCAAAGCCTGTTGACGAATACGGACATTTACAGCCCCAGGCACCTGAGCTGGAGGAAGCTGTATTGGGAGCTTTAATGATAGAAAAAGATGCTTACTCATTAGTAAGTGAGATTCTTCGTCCCGAATCTTTTTATGAACGCCGTCACCAACTTATTTATTCGGCTATTACCTCATTGGCTTTACGCCAGCAACCTGTCGATATCTTGACTGTGGCCGAACAATTACGCAGCACCGGTGAACTGGAAGATGCAGGCGGTCCTTTTTATATAACACAACTGAGCGGCAAGGTAGCCTCTTCCGCACACATAGAATATCACGCACGTATCATCGCGCAGAAGTTTCTTGCACGCGAACTGATTACCTTTACCAGCAACATCCAGACAAAAGCTTTCGACGAGACCCAAGACGTGGACGACCTGATGCAGGAGGCGGAAGGAAAACTGTTCGAAATCTCGCAGCAGAACATGAAGAAGGATTATACGCAAATCAACCCTGTCATTCAGGAAGCGTATGAGATGCTTCAAAAAGCGGCGGCACGAACGGACGGGCTGAGTGGTCTGGAAAGCGGTTTCCATGCATTGGACAAAATGACCTCGGGCTGGCAAAATTCCGACCTGGTGATTATTGCCGCCCGTCCCGCTATGGGTAAAACGGCTTTTGTGCTTTCCATGGCAAAGAACATGGCGGTAAATGCGAAAATCCCTGTGGCTTTGTTCTCTCTTGAAATGTCCAACGTACAGTTGGTCAACCGTATGATTGTCAACGTGTGCGAAATTCCGGGTGAGAAAATCAAGAGTGGCCAGTTGGCTCCGTATGAATGGGGACAACTGGATTATAAAATAAAAGAATTATACGATGCACCGATGTATGTGGATGACACACCATCCTTGTCCGTCTTTGAATTACGCACCAAAGCACGACGGCTTGTACGCGAACATGGAGTAAAAATTATTATCATTGACTACCTTCAGTTAATGAATGCCAGCGGAATGTCATTCGGCAGCCGTCAGGAAGAGGTCAGTACCATTTCACGTTCACTGAAGGGGTTAGCCAAAGAACTGAACATCCCCATCATCGCACTGAGCCAGCTGAACCGTGGTGTGGAAAGTCGTGAGGGTATTGACGGAAAACGTCCCCAGCTCAGTGACCTCCGTGAATCCGGAGCTATTGAGCAGGATGCCGATATGGTATGCTTTATCCACCGCCCGGAATACTATAAAATCTACTCGGATGAAAAAGGGAACGACCTGCACGGTATGGCAGAAATCATTATCGCCAAGCACCGTAACGGTGCCGTAGGTGATGTACTGCTGCGTTTCCGTGGCGAATTCGCCCGCTTCCAGAATCCGGACGATGATGTTATCGTGCCTATGCCGGGTGAGGCGCCGGGTATTATCCGTTCCAAAATGAACGGTGGCGGCAACAATGTACCTCCCCCATCTCCTGATGCCGCACCTGCCGACAATAATCCGTTCGGAACCCCTATTCCCGAAGGACCTTTACCGTTCTGACATTTATTTATCCCTCACAGAATTAACACGGATTATTTCCCTCAAAGAAAAATCTGTGTTAATCTGAGTAATCTGTGATGGATAAATAACAGGATAAAAGAAAATAATTACTAAATTTGCAGGTCATTTTGAAATACATAAAAAATATCATATATGAATATCTCTTATAATTGGCTGAAAGAATACGTCAACTTCGATTTGACACCGGATGAAGTGGCCGAAGCGCTGACTTCCATCGGTTTGGAAACCGGAGGCGTAGAAGAAGTCCAAACAATTAAAGGTGGTCTGGAAGGTATTGTCATCGGCGAAGTGCTGACTTGCGAACCTCATCCCAATTCAGACCACATGCATGTTACTACTGTGAATTTGGGACAAGGCGAACCGGTACAGATTGTCTGTGGAGCTGCTAACGTAGCTGCCGGACAGAAAGTGGTGGTTGCCACATTGGGCACCAAACTATACGATGGCGAAGAATGTTTTACCATCAAGAAATCAAAGCTCCGCGGAGTTGAATCTATGGGTATGATCTGTGCCGAAGACGAAATCGGTATCGGAAACAGCCACGAAGGTATCATCGTATTGCCGGCGGATGCTGTTCCGGGTACTCCCGCTAAAGATTATTTCAATATTAAAAGCGAATACGTACTGGAAGTGGATATCACCCCGAACCGTGCGGACGCCTGCTCACATTACGGCGTGGCCCGAGATCTGTATGCCTACCTGATTCAAAACGGCAAACAAGCCACTTTAAAACGTCCGTCTGTAGAAGCGTTTAAAGTGGATAACCATGATATGGACATCGCCATTGAAGTAGAGAATACGGAAGCATGTCCGCGTTATGCCGGAGTTTCCATAAAAGGGGTAACTGTAAAAGAGAGTCCCGAATGGCTGCAAAACAAATTACGCCTGATCGGAGTACGTCCTATCAATAATATCGTGGATATCACCAACTACATCCTTCACGCATACGGCCAGCCCCTGCACTGTTTTGATGCAGATAAGATTAAAGGTGGGAAGATTGTAGTGAAGACTGTTGCCGAAGGTACTACATTCGTTACTTTGGACGAAGTGGAACGCAAATTATCCGACAAGGACCTGATGATATGCAACACAGAAGAACCGATGTGCATTGCCGGTGTATTCGGTGGTCTGGATTCGGGAACAACCGAGCAGACAGTAGATGTATTTTTGGAAAGCGCTTATTTCAACCCGACTTGGGTACGTAAAACAGCCCGTCGCCATGGATTGAGTACGGACTCTTCTTTCCGTTTTGAACGTGGTATTGACCCCAACGGAACTATTTATGCATTGAAAGAAGCGGCTTTACTGGTTCAAGAACTGGCAGGAGGTACTATTTCTTCTGAAATTAAAGACAACTACCCTGCCCCGATAGCCGATTTCACAGTAGAGCTGAATTATGAGAAAGTCCACTCACTGATAGGAAAAACCATACCGGTGGAAACCATAAAGAGCATTGTCACCAGTCTTGAAATGAAGATTGTGAACGAAACACCCGGAGGCTTGACTTTACAAGTTCCCCCCTATCGTGTGGATGTGCAACGTGATTGCGATGTAGTAGAAGACATTCTCCGTATCTACGGATATAATAATGTGGAGATTCCTACTACCTTGAAATCCAGCCTGACCACCAAAGGTGAAGTGGATTACTCCCAGAAATTACAAAATCTGATTTCAGAGCAACTGGTAGGTTGTGGTTTCAATGAAATACTGAACAATTCACTGACCGCCGCTTCCTATTACGAAGGGTTGGAAACATACAAGAACGAAAATTTGGTTTACTTGATGAACCCATTGAGTAACGATTTGAACGTGATGCGTCAAACTTTATTATTCGGTGGTTTGGAAAGCATCCAGCACAATGCCAATCGCAAGAACGCCGATTTGAAATTCTTTGAATTCGGTAACTGTTATTTTTATAACGCAGAAAAGAAAAACCCGGAAAAAGTGCTTGCGGCTTATGCTGAAGAATATCATTTAGGATTGTGGGTAACCGGCAAACGCGTCAGCAATTCATGGGTCCATCCCGATGAAAACAGCAGTGTTTACGAATTAAAAGCATACGTGCTGAACATCTTTACCCGTTTGGGATTGAATTTCGGCAACGTGGTATTCGGTAACCTGACCAACGATATCTATTCAACAGCCATCAGCGTACACACACGTGGCGGCAAGTTATTGGCCACCTTCGGCATCATCAACAAGAAGATTCAAAAAGCATTCGATATAGACAATGAGGTATATTATGCAGAAATCAACTGGAAAGAACTGATGAAAGCCATCAAGTCGGCTAAAGTCAACTTTAAAGAACTTTCCAAGTTCCCGGCTGTGAAACGTGACTTGGCTTTGTTGATTGACAAGAACATACAGTTTGCAGAAATCGAAAAAATAGCCTATGAGACTGAAAAGAAACTGCTGAAAGAAGTAGAATTGTTTGATGTTTATGAAGGCAAGAATCTGGAACCGGATAAAAAAAGTTATGCAGTGAGCTTCTTGTTACAGGATGAAAGCGCAACACTGAACGACAAACAGATTGACAAGATCATGTCCAAACTGATTGCTAACCTGGAAAACAAACTAGGTGCAAAAACTAAGATAAATAATAAAAATAACCATTAATAAAACTAACAAT
>ENA-OQJM01000161-OQJM01000161.1-human-gut-metagenome-genome-assembly--contig:-NODE-161-length-18923-cov-3.450894_pt1 | contig 18923 bp, 23 predicted proteins | sample MGYA00242607_ERZ504773 | MGnify/ENA primary metagenome ERZ504773 (study PRJEB26092, sample SAMD00036355) | human gut metagenome | host: Homo sapiens | study: EMG produced TPA metagenomics assembly of... | reverse complement strand
TGTCATCATTAGATTTTATATTTTCCTCTAATTTTTGCAGTACATATTCTTTCGCCTCGGTAAAAAGACTTTCGCTTTTTTTAGATGTCACTATGCAGTTATTTAGTTCATTAAGGGTTTGTTTAAAATTAGGATAATCATTTTCATCAACAAAAAAGAATCCATCTTCATTATTTTCTATTTCTCTATTGAGATATACATTCCTAATAAATACTTTGTTAATATCCTTTGATGCAGCAATTGTTTTAGATAATTTATTGATTTTAATGTCTGAAATCATGTTATGACCAAGCGGTAATGTAAAATCACCCTTCGTCATTTTTTTTAAGAAAGCCATAGAATATTGAAATAAACCCAATTTTTCTACCCTATTAAAACTGATTATTCTTCTCCCTATTGTAAGCAAATTTCTGTTTGATTCCTTTATTAACTCTTTTCTTACTAATCCCAGAAGATATTTTTGATTTGTAAATCTAATTAGCTTTGTAAATAAATAGCCAATTAGGAATATTACAACCAAAATTAGATAAGACCCGACCAACAACGCATTTTTTTGATAACCAATAGGTAAACTGTCAGACAGCGTAGATAAAAGAATGAAAGAAGCTATTAAAGAAAGGGCAACGAAAGCAACCGGAAAAAATGTCGATTTTTTAAACAATAGGCTGTATGTAAAGCTTTCTTTGATAGCTAAATTTGCGATAAGAAAACCTATTACTGCAAAAGTAACACTTATCATAGTCACGATATTAGTGGTTCGACTATTTATTAATGTTTTTAATGTGGTTTCCTCTATATTGATGAAGTTAAGAGGCGGAATATTTATCAAATGTAAAGCAAAAAAAAACGAGAGCAACGCACAAAACGACAACGTACCATTTATTATGGTCGCTTATAAAGTCTAAAAAATTATCTTTTCTTAATCCAAATATATTTGGATTTTTTGCTTTTAAAATTTTATCTGCCTCTTTTTTTATGCTATCATTCATAAACAGTATTTTTTGCTTTTGGAACCACAAAAATACCCATAAAAAAGCACTTGCCGAAATAGATTGACAGTTATTTTTCAGCAAGTTGTCTAAAAATGGCTTATTTACATACGAAATGATGCAATCTGCATATTTATCGCCTGTTTGACCCGGAACGGCTTGGCAACGCAATAATAGCAGCTGGTTGCCACTCCCCATTTGTACCGAATCCCCTGCATTGACCAACGTTCTGCTTAAATAGGCATGGAACGTGCGAAAACCGCCTGCATGTTCAATTTCGATAAAATAACCATATCCCGAATTATACCCTTTACGGGTTACAACTCCTCCGCCTGCGGCATACACGGGCGTACCTTTTGCTTTGGGTATATCAATACCCGCATGGAATTTTCGCACTTTATAAACAGGATGCCTACGCATTCCGAAGCCGGATGAAATGGTTGCGTTCCTGATGGGAGAAATGACCGGATAGCAGGACAGTTCGGGGACTGACATTTGAAATGAATCTGCTATCCGTTGAAATTCCGTCACCGAGTAAACCGTTTCCGTCAGTTTTCCGCTTTCCACTTCCCTGTTTATAGAATCGACAGGCTGCCCGAATACAGGCGAATACAGCAAAACGGAAAAGAATAACATGATGTTTTTCATAATCAAACGGTGAATAGGTATGGCAAGCGCCCGGAACAACCCGGACAAAAGCACCCCCTGTTTATTCCTCGCTTTCGTCTTCCGTCCGTTCACTCTGGAACGAAAAACGTCTTTTGAATCATCTGCCCGAACGAATCCTGAATATACACGTCAATCACCTGCTGGTCTTTACATCGGGACGTGTAGTAAAGCCGGAATGTTTCACCCGGAAGCGGGTACAGGTCATTCGGCAGTAAAACCGTCCCATCGGACATTTTCAGTGTTCCCGCCCCGTCCGGCTGGAAATAACGGATGAAATACTTTGTTTCCTCATACCGCCCGTCCCGGTGAAGCTGGCACCTGATTTCAGCGGTTTCACCTATCTTTAACTTTTTCGGTACAGGCATCGTTTCGACAGTGAACGGGTAAGACTGCTGTATATCCACATTGTCATTACAGGCACTCACTAACAAAAGGGCAGCCACCATGTAGCACCCTATCAGCATCTTATAAATTACATTTCTCATATACATTATATATAATGGGTTAGTTTATCACATGATTATCTTTAATCCGATACCGAACTGTGTATGGAACTTTCCAACGGAAGAACCGAACAGGCATCTTTCCCGTGCGTTAATCAGGAATACCACCCGGTCAGTAATATAACTCTCCAGTTCCAGCGTCAGCGCACCGCCATAGACAAAACCGTCCTTATCCGTCAGCATCGAGCCATCGGGCAGCAGCTTGTCCCCCCAGTTACTTGTTTCGTACCCGGCAAGGGCAGACAATCCCAGCGAAAGGAAAAAGGTTTTCTTCCTATCTGAAAGGAAATTCACATAGTAACCGCCCTCACCTGTGAACTGGCTAACGGATATCTGCAAATCCTTATAGGGGTAATGCTTTTCGAGGTATTCCCCGCCGATAACCCACCTGTTCCCGTTTTTGGTATAGGTGGAAAGAGCCGCCCCGAAATAATAGGCGAAATCGCTTTTACTGTTCCAGTGAACACCGTCCGCCATGCCGCCCGTAACCTGCAAGCCTTTCATTCCCGGCAGACATCTTTGTGCGTGTGCCTGGTTAAAAGTCAGGCACAGCACAAAAAGGGATATAATACAGCATATCCTTTTCATGTTCATTTGATTTTAAGTTCGTTAATCACTTTGGCTGTCACTATATCCGAATTTTCCACCCGGATAGTTTGGTGTCTGCCCCCGTTCTTTTCCACCAGTTCGATAACTAATATCTTATCATCAGGGATGGTAAACTGTGGAACGGTGTACACCGTGCGGACGGTACTCTTGCCACCGATAATCAGTATCTCGTTATAACTCCGTACCGGGTCAATGACCGTTTCCTGAATAGCCGTCCTTTTGGCTACTTTCTTATCCACAATCTTGAATCGGATAAAATCGGTATCAAACGGTACGTTTGAACTGTTCTTTGTTTGCGTATGAAAATAGAACAGCCCGTTATGCGAATAAATGCCCTTTACCAAGAACTGCACCCCGAAACGCTTGCATCCCAAATGCTTTATTTCCCGGTCATTGTTCTTGTAGATGGACTGCATAATCAGCCTTACCAAAAGCGGGCTTTCGTTACCCAGTTCACGGAAATAGATGTTCATCCGGGTATGACTGAAATCCGTTGTGTCCTCATTCTCCAAGAAGTCTTTCATTTCGATGTTCAGCATTTCCGGTTCATGTGTGTATTTTGCATTGAAACTGTAAAAGCTACCATCCTCACAGATAACGGAAAAATTGGTTTCACCGGGAAAGCCCTCTGTTGTGGCTTTCACCCTGACAACATTTTCCGCCCCGTCCGCTTTTCCGGCAATAATGTAGTTACTGCCTAAATCCACGTACTTCACGGCAGACGGGAAAATGATATGTACCGTTTTTGCAAACGTCACCTGTACGCCGTAAGGTGTTACCATTTGGCGGTAAGGCAGCTTTTTAGTGATGCCCTGATACAAATCGTTACTTTGTGCTTTCATTGAAACCACGCCCATGATAAGAGCGAATAAAATCATTAACTTTTTCATTTTGGATTGAAATTTTTATGGTTGATAATTGATAAATTGATTATTGCTGTTTGGCGTAAAGCATCACCTGATAGTTCGCTTTTAGGTGTACTTTTACCGTCCGGAACTTCTTTGCAAGGTATTGCGACCCGCCCTGCATCAAGCCCCTTGTAATATCCATTGCGACCTGCTGCCCGGCACTTTGCGCAAAAGAAATGCTTGTTCCCAGCCCAGCACCAATGTTCGCCATCGCTTCTTTGGCTGCTTCCTGTTCCAGTGACGAGGGAACGGAAAGCCCCTTTTGCCCGTCACTGTCATAAACGGCAAGTTCCACCGGAATAATGTTACCCGCATATTCAAGCGAGGACACCAGTATGTCGAGCCGTTCCCCCTGAACTTTGGCACTTCCCGATACAAGGCTGTTTTTCGGGACAATGACGTTTCCCGCTTGCAGTGGTTCTAACAGCCGGAGCTTGACGGTCTGCCCGTCCATAAGTGTTTGGTCGTTATGCACACACGCCCGGATAGTGTTCTTTCCCATCGAATAGCTACTGCCGACCGCCGTATTAAACCCGTAATTGCGTGGCTTGCTGTATTCGGCGATAAATTCGACATTGCTCATAGGCTGCTGCAATCCTGAAACCGTCCTGTCCGATACCGATTTTACAGGTGTGGCGTTTCCACTTCCCTGAACGGGTGCGGGATGGCGAAACCTGTGCAATCTGTCCCGGCTGTGAACTTTGCCCGTTCTGTCCGTTCATGTATTTTTGCCGCCAGTTCGTAGGACTTTTCCATAAGAGCCACCTGTTCATCCATGCTGCCCGCACCGTTTTCTTTCGCATCGAGCCGGGCAGTCAGTTCTTCCACCTGCCGTTTAAGTTCCTCTTTCTCCTTGTCCTCTTTCGGTGTTTCGTAGAAACTGCCTAACTGACGGTTCATGTCCCGGTAAGCCACCGCCGAAGATTGGATAGAGGAACGGCTATTGTTCGACGCACCCGCCCCGAAGTCAATCACGGCGTTTTTCGGCTTTTCCGCCGGAGCATCATCTATCAGGGTCAAATCTTCCCCATTTTCCTCTCCGAGCGAAAAGGCAAAATCCTGCAAGGAGCGCATTTTTGTCCGCCTGTTTGTTCTCCATTTGTTCCTGTTCGTAGGCGGTCTTTTTATCGCTGATTATCCCGTCCCCTTTGGGCTGCGGAATATCGGCGTTAAATCCGCCCACGCTTTCCACCTTTGCTTCGTCTTTATCGGACGGTGCAAAAATCAGGTACATAGACCCTAAGAAAACCAGTCCCATAAGCGGGTAAACCAACATCTTCTTTCGTTGCTGTATCTGCTGCGGGGTCAGTTCCTTTTTTTCCTTTCCCTGTTTTTCAGTTTCTTTTCCCGTTGCCGTTTCCGGTGCGGGAACTTCATTCTTCACTTCTTTTTCTTCCATTGTCTGACTGATTAAAAATGTTCGTACTGTCTTTACTTTGTAGCTGCAACTGCCTGATGTGCTCTATTCGTATGGTTTCGCCATCCTCTTTGCCTATCCGGTAAATGGATGATACCGTAAAGTAAATGGATAGCCCGCTGAAGAACAGGAACATAATCAGTATTACCGCCAACCTTATTTCCGGTGTCATGCGCCCGCACAGGTGGCGGAGTTTTTCATCCGCCCAATCTTGTATACAGGTAATTACCTGATTAACCGGAGAGAGAATTTTCCGTATCATGGCTTACCGCTTTATGGTGTTCAAATCCTTATTCTCCGTTATCTCGAAACTTTCCATGATAAAGCCGTGCGGGTTATTGTCCGAGCGCACAGCGTTCAATAACCGGCAACGGGTGACAAGGCTTCTTTCGGTCAGGCTGCTTTCACGGATAATCATTTGGCGGGCGTAAGTTGCCACTGCATACGGGTACACATCAAAATTGCAAGAAACGCTGTCTATCTGTATCGTTTGGCTGATATTGCCTGAAATGATACGGTTGTAATACCCTTTCTCCGAGAGGTCACGGTAATAATTAAATGCGCTCTTGTCAGCAAGGAACAGCGACCGTTTGATATTGCTTTCGATAGCGTTCTTATCGGGTGATAACGTGAAAAAGAGTTCGTGAAAACGCTTCACGTGTTCCCTTGCTTCGACCGGACGGTTTTGTGTCAGGTCTTGCGAAAGCGCAAGCATCAACGATTTACCGCCATCCAAGACGTAAATCTTCTGCCGTTGCGCTTCGGCAAACGTATAGGAGTTCCAAACGGCATAACCCGTTATCAGGGTACACATGACGACAAACGCGATACCAAAAAGCCGTATCTGTTTGAAACTGGTTTCAATGTTCTTTAAACTTTTAAATTCCATCTTGATTTTTATTTATTGGTTACCTTTGATTAGTTTACCGCCGACCCTGCCGCCAGCGTTCCCGGTTGCTGCTCCGGCTACCGCCCCGGCAGCACCGCCTACCTTATTGGCTGAATTATTGATATTCCGGCTCATGTTACCCATTCCGCCCGCCTGAATGATCCAGTTCGACACGGTGGGAATAGTGAAGTAACCGATGATGCCAATCAGCATAAAAATTATGTACACGCTGTTACTCCCGTCCGGTATGAAATTGGGGTCTGATAGTTCCTGAATATCCTTTTGCAGCATAAGCACCTGTATTCGGGCAAGTATGGAACTGAACAGGTCGGAAACGGGAAGCCACAGGTAAACGGAAATGTACCTTGTTATCCATTGGGTCAGTGTCGCCTGAAAGCCATCGTACACACTGATGGCAAAGGCTATCGGACCCAGTATGGCAAGGACAATCAAGAAGAATGTCCGGATAGTGTCTATCACAAGGGAAGCCGCCTGAAAGAGCAGTTCCAGAAGTTCCCTGAACCAGTCCCGGACGGATTGCTTGATATTATGGGCTGCCCTGTCCATGTACATGCCGCCCATCGTGGCAATATCTTTGGCAGACCATCCCAGTTCGTCTATCTGCTTGTCAAACGCTTCATCCGAAACAAGGTAAGCCGTTTCCGGATTGCGTACCATCGCTTCATATTCCAGCTTGTCCTTTTGTTCCCGGTAGGCGTTCATATCAAAAGTTTGCGTTTCGAGCATATTGTTACAGCCCTTGACTACTGGCGACATGACGCTGTTAATTGTACCCAGTACGAATGTGGGAAAGAACATAATACAGAAGCCAATCACAAAGGGACGCAGAAGCGGGTAAACGTCTATCGGTTCGGCACTGGCGAGCGACTGCCATACTTTGGCAGCCACATAGAACAAAGCCCCCAGTCCCGCTATTCCTTTGGCTACCCCCGCCATGTTCCCGCATAACGGCATCATGTCCGTGTACAGACTTCGTAAAATCTGATGCAGGTTATCAAATTCGATTGCTAATAACATATCTTTGATTTATTAGAGGTTACCAGTAACGTTCATCCACCGAGCCATAAAGAGCCATTACTCGGTCGGTGTCCTTTTTCTTTTTCGCATGCAGGTAGGAAACGGAAATGTTCTTGCGGGTATAGTAACTCACCAAATCCCGGTAGTTCCTGATGGCGTTATACGTCCGGTCGATAACGTCCATCCGTTCCTTGTCCGACATGGAAAGCCCGTTGATGTTCACCACGCTTTTCATTTCTTCCAGCACATCGGAACTTTCCTGCAACAGTTGGGTATAGCCGTAGGCGATGGCGGAAAGTTCATCCGGCGTGTAGTTCTCATCCGAAAGCATCTTTTGAAAACTATTCACATAGATGTCGGAAATCTCTCCGATAAGCAGGATAGACTTTTGCACTTTCCGGGCATCTTTGACAAGGTTATGCACTGATTTTAAGGCATCGTAATAGTCCTTACCCTGTTGGTAAATCTTTACGGTTTCCTGAAAATTCTTTACCATATTCTGTGCGGTGGTTGATGTCTGCACGATGTTCTTTGACGCATTGATAATCCCTTGCGCCAAGTTGCCGGGGTCACTCACCACCCACTGTGCGCTTACCTTTCCGGTAAACAGGCTGCATACTACGAGCAGCATTATAATCTTTGTTCTCATACGCTTATTTCTTTATTGGTTGTTTACTCCGTTTGTATTCTCCACCGGGTGAAAGAAGAATCCGGTCGTTCTCTTTGTCGTAGGTCAGCAAGACGGAAAGCCCCGTTTCGATGAACAGGTTTCCGTCCTGTTCTGAAATCTGATAGGTTTCCGTTTGGACAGTCCCCCAGTAGGTCTTTCGATAGGTCGTTACCCGGTAATGCCCGTTTTCTTCAAAAAGGGTAAATGCCGGACGATTTTTTACACTTTTCCAGTCGCCACGCATCGCCCTAAGACGGTCGGCGTTCGTTTCCTTACAGGAAGAAAACCCCAGTAACAAGGTGCATAGCAGCACCGGAAACAAAAATTTTAAATGTTTCATACTGATTGATTTTTAAATTGTTGATTGATTATTTTTCAGGATTGCGCTTGCTTTCGGCAAGCCGTTTGATAGCCAGTTCGAGGTTGCCGCCCAACTTTTCAGACAAGGCGAAAAGTTCCATCTTTTCCGTTTCTTCCGTTGTGAACGTGTAATATTCTTCCAAACTCACTTCTGTGGCATATACGGCGGATTGTGTACCACCCAAGCCTATCCAAACTTCCTTATATTTCCGGTTGGGATGGTTGGCAAGGTTGATGGAAAGCACCTGTGAACGTTCCTTGTCGGTCAGTCCCAAAAGGTTCTGTATGCTATCGAATTTATTCAGGTATTTCCGTTGGTCGAGCAGTATCTTACAATCAGAATTGTTTATAATACTCTCTTTTACAATGGGTGAGGAAATAATATCTTCGACCTCTTGGGTAACAACAATCGCTTCGCCGAAATACTTTCTAACCGTTTTGTAAAGGTATTTTATGTAATCCGCCATATTCGCCGATGCAATCGCTTTCCACGCTTCTTCTATCAATATTAATTTTCTGATACCCTTTAGTTTACGCATTTTGGAAATAAATACTTCCATGATGATAATCGTAGTAATCGGGAACAAGATTTTGTGGTCTTTGATATTATCCAACTCAAAGACAATGAAGCGTTTATGTAGTAAATCAAGCTCTTTGTCGGAGTTCAACAGGTAATCGTATTCGCCGCCTTTATAGTAAGGTTCTAATACATTCAGGAAGTTATCTATATCAAAATCCTTTTCCCGGACGTTCTTTTCTTGCAGGTGCGCCCGGTAGTCATTCCTCACATACTCGTAGAACGTATTGAAGCAGGGAGTAACGGAACAGTCTTTGGTAATCAGTCCGATATAGGAACTAACAGCGTTCGACAAAGCCACTTCTTCCGCCCGTGTGGGTGCTTCATCATCCCGTTTCCACAGGGTCAGGATAAGCGTTTTGATACTCTCTTTCTTTTCAATATCAAATACACCATCTTCCACATAGAAAGGATTGAACGCTATCGGGTTTTCTGTGGTATAGGTAAAGTAAATCCCATCTTCCCCGTGCGTTTTCCTATTTATCATTTCACACAAACCTAAGTAACTGTTTCCGGTATCGACCAACAGCACGTGTGCATTTTGTTCATAATACTGGCGTACCATGTGATTGGTAAAGAATGACTTGCCGCTACCACTCGGCCCAAGTATGAACTTGTTACGATTGGTAATAATACCCCGCTTCATGGGTAAATCTGAAATATCAATGTGCAACGGCTTTCCTGTGACCCTATCCACCATCTTGATACCAAAGGGAGAAAGTGAACTTTTGTAGTTCGTTTCTTCGGTGAACAGACAAAGAGCCTGTTCGATGAATGTATAGAAACTTTCTTCCGCCGGAAAGTCCGCCTGATTGCCGGGTATTCCCGCCCAAAACAGGGTCGGCGTGTCGGTGGTGTTATGGCGTGGCTTGCATTCCATAAGTGCGAGCTGTGACCCCACATCATTTTTAATGTGCTTTAATTCGTCCCGGTCGTCACTCCACGCCATGATATTGCAATGGCATCGCACGGAAATAAGCCCCTGTGAATGGGCTTCGTTCAAATATTCCTCTATCCAAGCCTTGTTTATCTGATTGGCACGGCTGTATTTGGAAAGGGAGTGCATATTGCGAGCCATCTTTTCAAACTGTTTCAAGTTCTCCGTATGGTCGTCAATGAAGATATACTGGTTATAAATATGGTTACAGGAGAGCAGCACACCCACCGGGGAAGCAAATGACAAACGGCAATCGCTCCGGTCAGTGGATAGCTTTTCATAACGGGTATCTGTGCCTACTTTTCCCGGCATATCTTCTGCATCCGAAAGGGTATGCAGGCAAAGAATATCATCGCCAATCTTCATTTCGTCAGCACCCAGTGAAATATCTTTCAGTGTGGTGGTGTCGGTCTGTGAGAGTGAAAAGTATTTCTCCACGATACCCGCCGTTTTCCTTGTCCCGGTTATCTCGTCCGAAGTCAGACGAGTAAGGGTAATGAAACCGCTATCGTTCATAATGCTTTCAAACTGCCCCACCGCTTCGAGGAACTTTGTAACCGTTTCCTTATCCTTTATCTCTTTGGGGACAAGGAAGCCCCGGCAAAGAGTGGAAAAATTGCTCTGCATCCGGCTGCGTTCCTTTGTCGTTTTCGTCAGGAACAAATAGCAGGTATGGTTCAAGAACGGTCGTTCATTGAAATTGCGTTCAAAGGAACGGGAAAGGAAACTCAAATCATCCTTTTGGATCTCAGGCGCATAGTTCTCTTTGATGAACCAGTCCTGTTTGTGTACGATGCTATAATCGGGCAGCACCTTTACCGCCTTGTTCCAAGCGGAATGTATTGCTTCGTATTCGGCTGCCGTGACGGTGAACAGTTCGGGCAGTTCCACCCGGAACGCCACCGTTATGTCGGCATCTTTGGAAACGATGCACCCGTTTTCCACCGTGAACAGTGGAAACTTGTTTTCCAGTGTGGTAGCTTTTAATATATTTCTCATTTCGATGCTTGTTTCTGATTTTTAGTGAATAATCGGGATATGGCTTTTCGGTTGATAATATGGAAAGGGTGGCTTTTGCGTGCGGACAATTTCATCAACCCGTGTGTCCCGTACTTTTCGTTTAACCGGAATGTGAGCCATACCAGCAGCGTTGCCGAAGTAACGCCGAAGATGATGCACACCCACTGGTTGATACCCACCATGTACATAATGATGAAAAGCACGAACAGGGCTAACAGCCCGCCCGCAAAAATGAAAAGATATTGACTTTTCAACCCTTTAAATTCAACTGGCTTACCTATTCCCCTGTTAATCGGATAGTCTGCCATAGCTCATTTCTTTAGAGGAAGAACGAACGTAGGATGGTGGCAGCCACAATCAGGAAGATACATGCACCGAACCACGAAGCCGCCGTTTTACTGGTGTCAGGGTCGCCACTGCTGAACTTTCCATACACTTTTACGCCGCCAATCAAGCCGACCACTGCACCGATAGCGTAAATTAACTTTGTCGCCGGGTCAAAATAACTGGTTACCATATTGGTAGCTTCGGTAATACCCGCCATGCCGTTACCCTGTGCAAAGGCGGAGGATGCAGCCAAAAGAACGGCTGCCGAAAAGAGAACTTTCTTTTTCATTATAAATATATTGATTTTTAAATTGCCGGACGGTTGGATAGTCCGCCCGGCGGAGTGATTAATAATTGAATTTTTGTGGTTGTGGGAAGTGTTCCCCATGTTCTAAAAGGTCTGTTTAACCGTAATCTCTTTGTTTCATCATCTTACTTATTTAAAGTTTACCATTAAAGAAAATCGTTCATGTCAAAGTCTGCCATTTCATTACTTCCGGCAGCCGGGACGATGACAGGCACGGGTATCTCATGCTTTTGTAAAAGTTCCGCCACCCGTGACCTGCCCCCGTTAATCTGTTCCACCAGCGAATGAAAGAGGTTTGTTTCCGTCCGGCAGATGGTCTGAACGGCTTGCCGTTCTTCCGTGTCAGACGCTTGCTTAACCTGAATGACCTGTACCATTTGACCCAGTTCCCCCAGCGTGATACCTTGCGCCATTTCCGGCTCACCGTCACCCATGTAACAGGCGATTTCTTCCGCTTCAATTTCATCTGGCGAAATGTCCGTTTCTTCTGCATCTTCTGTTTCAAACTCCATCTCAAACTCGGTTTCAATCGCTTGCGGGGTATCGGCTTTTTTTTCATCTGCCAGCTCGTTATCAAGCGTTTTCGTTACCGTTTCCTCGCTTTGCGGGACAAATATAGAAGCATTATCAACCCCTTTTGAAAGGTGTCCTAAGATGTCCCCGCTTGTCCTCATTTGTCCCATCCGGTAACGGCTTGCACCTACAAGAGAATCACCGTTTCCGGTTTTTACAGTCGTTTTGCTTTCCGGTTGTTCCGGCTGCTTTTTCCTATCCGTGAACCATGTTCCCAAGCTATCCCGGTATCGCCATAAGAGAACGGCGTAATACAGGAGCGTTCCGATAATAAACCATTTCAACATATCAGAACGGCTTTTCAAATTTGCTTTCGTACAGTTCGTTTATCTCGTCCTGAAACTGGTCGAAATGCCGGAGCAGGATATTTTCTACATAGCTGCTCACGGTTGCCTTGCGCCCGCCGATAACGGTTACTATCTTCATCAGCTTTTCGTGGGTGGTACGGCTGACGTACAACGGCTGGCGGTCGGTCAAGTCCACCCGCATGAAGTAAGTTTCCCGGTAATCACCCGGAGCATTCTTTTTCCGGCGGGCAGGTTCTTTCACCGTCTTTTCATCCTTTGCCGTTTCCGTTTCCCGTTTCGGTTCTTGTTCAGGTACGTTTGCCGGGATGTCGGGTGTTTCCGCTTTAGTTTTCACTTCCGTTGGTATTGCCACCATTGGTGTTTCCTGTTTCTTCACGGGTAAGCCCTGTGAAATAATCTCTTTCATAAAATCCTCGTCTATTTGCGGTTTCCCGCCACTTAGCTTTGCCATATCGTTACAATTTTATAAGGTATGCGATTTCGGTTATCAGTTCTTCCATGTTGCTGCCCTTTACCAGCCGTTTGTCTGCGGGGAACAGCGTAGAACGGAACACGGTTTTACGCTGTGCGTCCAGTTCCTTTTTAAACCTTTTGGTGTCCGGGATAAATACGTTCATAAGGGGCAGTTCCAGTTCCCCGATGGTCTGCTCATACAGGGTGTAGAGGTCTGTTTTTTCCCGTCCATCTACCATGTTCCAAAACAGGTGCAGCCCTTTCAGTCGGCACGCTTCATTCTTTACCAGTAGTTTATGGATAGCCACCGCAAAGGAAAGGCTACTTTCCAATACCACCCGGTCGGCGGCTATGGGAGTGAAAATATAATCCACTCCTGAAAGGGAGTTGATAACACCCTCACTGTTCACCGTTCCGGGCAGGTCGAAAAAGACCACATCATAATCTGACCCGGCAGACGCAAGAAATTCATCCGCCGTTTTTATCGCTTCATCCGGCGAACTGCACAGCACCGGGTACGCTTTCTTTCCCAGTGTCTTGAACTGGTGAAAGGCAAGCTGTTTGTAATAATCATCCCCGTTCACTTGTTCGGCATCCCGTTTGCGCATGGCACTGATACTGTGTTGCGGGTAGTCGCAATCCACGACCGCCACATTATACCCTTTCAGGTAATACAGGTAACTTGCCACCAAGACGGTGAACGTTGTTTTGCCGACCCCGCCCTTTTGGGTGGAGAAAGCCACATACAAGGTTTCTTTCTTCATTGTAATACTGAATTATAGTGATACATCTTTATTGTTTTCCATCCATTCAGATGAACGGATGGTTTTCTTTCGTTCCATATTGCCAGCAGGAAAGCAGGGCTGATTTCTGTTTTTTTGCAAAGACAGATTGTTTTCTTTCCTGCTTCTTTGTTTTCATTCATTCCACAAAGGCAGCTTGCTTTCTTTGCAGACAGTTTACTTTCCCGATTGAATGACTGTTTTCTTTCAATCATTCCATCCGGTTTGCTTTCCTGCTTTCTTGAAAGATTGCAATCTTGAAATCTTGTTTTCAAGTTTTCAAATCCGCTTTCTTTCCGTCCGCATTTCGCTGTATATTTCCATCCGTCCATATTGCTTTCTATCTTAAATCCGGGATAAATAAACGTAGAAAAGTAACCCCTTTTGAGAAGTGTCCCCCGTTTGTCCTCATTTGTCCTATAACCCGCTATTCCACAGTATTTTTAATACCTGTTACTTTGCAACCGAAAGGTATCGGTCAGGCTAACCAAGCCCCCGCTGCCGGGAGCGTTCCAATCTCTGCTAACTCCAATCCGTCCGTAGGCGGATTTTTATTTGCACTGGCAAATAGCAAGGTGTGTTCTAAGCAGCTTACAATTCTTTCAGCAGCTTTGAACGCCTTGCCCGGACGAAGCCGGGATAGGGTCACTCCGAAGTCGTAACCCTTTAAAAAAAGAAGCATGAAACAGAAAAATGAAAATGCGCCCCGTCCGGGTGGCGCAGGACGCAAGCCCAAAGCAGATCCGGCAGTGTTCAGGTACTCTATCAGCTTCAATGCGATAGACCACGCCCGCTTTTTGGCATTGTTCGACCAGTCCGGTATGCGCACGAAAGCGCATTTTATCACCGCCCGCATCTTCGGCGAACCGTTCAAAGTGATTAAAATCGACAAGGGGGCAGTAGAATATTATACCCGGCTGACCGCTTTATATTCACAGTATCGAGGTATCGCCGTGAATTACAATCAGGTGGTAAAGGCTCTCAATACCAATTTTTCAGAGAAGAAAGCACTCGCATTTCTCTATAAACTGGAAAAGGCAACGATGGAACTTGCCGACCTGAACCGCCAAATTATTGAACTGACACGTGAGTTTGAAACAAGATGGTTGCAAAGATAAGTGTAGGCAGTTCCCTGTTCGGTGCGCTTTCCTACAACCAAAACAAGGTCGATGAAGAACAGGGAAAGGTACTTTTAAGTAACCGGATGTTCGAGAGCGAGGACGGGAATTTCAGCATCCGGCGGTGTATGGAATGTTTCGATATGCACCTGCCCGCAGACCTGAAAACGGAAAAGCCGATTATCCATATCTCCCTGAACCCGCACCCGGACGATGTGCTTTCCGATAGCCAGCTTGCGGATATTGCCAAAGAGTATATGGATAAGCTGGGGTACGGCAATCAGCCGTATATGGTTTACAAGCACGAAGATATTGCAAGACACCATATACATATCGTTTCCATCCGTGTAGATGATACGGGTAAAAAGATAAACGACAAGTTCGAGCATATCCGCAGCAAGCAAATCACCCGTGAACTGGAACAGAAGTACGGGCTGCATCCGGCAGAAAAAAACAGGCAGCCGAACGCCCGGAGCTTAAAAAGGTGGACTACCGGGCAGGGGACGTAAAGCACCAGTTATCCAATACGGTGAAAGCCCTTGCCGGAGCTTACCGTTTCCAAAGTTTCACCGAGTACAAAGCGTTGCTATCTATATATAATGTACAGGCGGAAGAAGTGAAAGGAGAAGTGAACGGCAAACCTTATAACGGCATTGTCTATTCGGCTACCAATGACAAAGGAGAAAAGCAGGGAAACCCGTTCAAATCTTCTTCTTTGGGAAAATCGGTAGGTTACGAAGCCATCCAAAGGCACATCAAGAAATCCGCAAAGGACATTCAGGACAAGAACCTGAAAGAGCGTACCCGCCGGACGGTTGGTACAGTGATGAAATCTGCCCGTAATCGTAAGGAACTGGAACAAGAACTGAAAAAGAAAGGTATAGATGTACTTTTCCGGCAGAACGATACAGGCAAGATATACGGTGTAACATTTATCGACCACGAAAGCCGTACTGTCCTGAACGGTTCACGGTTAGGAAAGGACTTTTCCGCCAATGTGTTCAACGACCTGTTTTCCGGTTCCCGTACTTTGACGGGAAACAGCAAACTGGAAACGCAGAAACGCACGCCGGAATATAACCCGACCGGATATATTTCAAATACAGGTAAAGCCATTGCCGGACTGTTCAACCTGTTATCCGGTGGGGACGATACGCCACCCGACAACAGCCAAGTTCCGCCACCCAAGAAGAAAAGGAAGAAGAAACAAAGACGTATTTAATAACTATAAAAATTTCAATTATGCAGAATGAAGATGATTTAAGAGGACTTGCAAAGGTCATGGACTTTATGCGGGCAATCAGTATTTTATTTGTAGTGATAAACATTTACTGGTTTTGTTACCAGTCGTTCAGGGAATGGGGTATCAATATCGGGGTAGTCGATAAAATCCTATTGAACTTCCAGCGTACCGCCGGGCTGTTCTCCAATATCCTATATACCAAACTTTTTTCAGTGGTATTCCTTGCGCTTTCCTGTTTAGGTACAAAGGGAGTGAAAGAGGAAAAAATCACATGGAACAGGATTTATGTATTCCTGACAATCGGTTTTATCCTGTTTTTCCTGAATTGGTGGCTGTTGTTTCTGCCGCTGCCACTGGCGGCAAACACGGCATTGTATATCTTTACCATGACCGCCGGGTATCTTTCCCTGTTGGCTGCCGGAGTATGGATTTCACGTTTGTTGAAAAATAACCTGATGGATGATGTGTTTAATACCGAGAATGAAAGTTTTGCACAGGAAACACGCTTGATAGAAAACGAGTATTCCATCAACCTGCCGACACGGTTCTACTACAAAAAGAAATGGAATGACGGATGGATAAACGTTGTAAATCCGTTCAGGGCAAGCATGGTATTGGGTACGCCCGGTTCGGGAAAATCGTATGCGATAGTCAATAATTACATCAAACAGCAAATCGAAAAAGGCTTTGCTGTTTATATTTATGACTACAAATTTCCTGACCTTTCAGAGATAGCTTACAATCACTTAATCAGTCATTTAGATGGATATAAAGTGAAGCCTAAATTCTACATGATTAACTTTGACGACCCACGTAAAAGCCACCGATGCAACCCGATAAATCCGGCGTTTATGACGGACATATCGGACGCATACGAAGCCAGTTATACAATCATGTTAAATTTAAATCGCAGTTGGATAACCAAGCAGGGAGACTTTTTTGTAGAAAGCCCGATTATCCTGCTGGCTTCTATCATTTGGTTTTTGAAAATCTATCAGGGTGGTAAGTATTGTACATTCCCGCACGCCATTGAATTTTTGAACAAGAAATATGCCGATACATTCACTATTTTAACCAGTTATCCCGAACTGGAAAACTACCTTTCACCGTTTATGGACGCATGGGAATCTAATGCGCAAGACCAGTTGCGGGGGCAGCTTGCAAGTGCTAAAATCCCGCTTTCGAGGATGATTTCACCCGCTTTATATTGGGTAATGACAGGGGACGATTTTTCACTGGATATAAACAATCCGGAAGAACCTAAAATATTGGTGGTAGGCAATAATCCCGACCGCCAAAATATCTATTCCTGTGCTTTGGGACTGTATAATTCCCGTATTGTGAAGCTGATAAACAAGAAGTACCAACTCAAAAGTTCCGTAATCATAGATGAATTACCGACCATCTATTTTCGGGGACTGGATAACCTGATAGCAACGGCAAGAAGCAACCGGGTAGCGGTCTGTTTGGGATTTCAGGATTTCAGCCAGTTACGCCGGGATTACGGAGACAAGGAGAGTAAAGTTATCGAAAATACAGTGGGTAATATATTTTCGGGTCAGGTGGTTTCTGAAACGGCTAAAACACTTTCAGACCGTTTCGGAAAGGTACTTCAAAAACGGCAAAGCATGACTATCAACCGGAACGACAAATCAACCTCTATCAGTACGCAGATGGATAGCTTGATACCACCCAGCAAAATATCCAATCTCACACAGGGTATGTTCGTGGGTGCGGTCAGCGACAATTTCGATGAACGGATAGAGCAGAAAATATTCCATGCGGAAATAGTGGTGGATAACGAGAAAGTGAAGCGGGAAACAGCCAGTTACAAGAAACTGCCCCAAATTATAGATTTTAGGGACGAGGACGGGAACGACCGGATGCAAGAAGAAATACAGGCTAATTACAACCGGGTCAAGCAGGAAGTCCAGCAGATTGTCACGGACGAAATGGAAAGGATAAAGAATGACCCTGATTTACAACATTTATTGCGCAATGAATAATTTTGAGGTTAATTCTCAAATTAATATTTTATTGAAATAAATTGTTTTAAGCAATGAAACAAAGTGTTTTTTTAAGATGCGCAAAGATAGTGCAAACCAATTAAAATTCAAATAGTTATAAAACTAATGTTTTAGTCGGATGTGGTGAATAAAGCTAAATAGAGCATATTTGGGAGTGAGTTATGTTACTTATCTGTTACCTCTCCCAATTTGCCTACTAATCGGATATAATACATTAGTTTTCAATATATTGCATTATTCTTCATAACATCAAATAGCTCAACAGTAATTAAATTTGTAACTAAAAAAAGTTGAGTTATGAGAAGTACATTCAGAGTGTTGTTTTACGCTAAAAATCAATCGATTAAGAATGGTAAAGTGCCTGTAATGGGACGTATAACCATCAACAAGACCACAGCTTGTTTTAGCTGTAAAAAAGAAGTGTCTATTTCCTTATGGGACGCCAAAGCTAACCGGGCTAAAGGGAAATCCGAAGAAGCCAGAATGTTAAACCAGGAACTAGATAATGCCAAAGCCCAAATAGCCAAGCATTATCAATACATTTGCGATCATGATAGTTTTGTCACAGCCAAGAAAGTCTATAGCCGCTATGTCGGTTTTAAAGAGGATTCCCACACCCTTATGGCACTTTTCAGGGAACAACTTGAATCATATAAGGAGAAAGTAGGCAAGGAAAAAGCAAAAAGTACATATCTTGGTTTAGTTGCTGATTATAAGAGCGCACTGCTTTTCTTGAAAGATAAAAAGCATGTTGAGGACATTACACTTGATGAACTCGATAAAAATTTTATTGAAGATTATTATAATTGGATGTTAGGTACATGCGGCTCGGCTAGTTCTACAGCATTTGGACGTGTCAATACCATGAAATGGTTAATGTATGTCGCTCAAGAGAAAGGTTTGATAAAAGTTCATCCTTTCACCGGTTTTGGATGTAAGCCGGGATATAAAAGACGTTCATTCCTTTCCGAAGAAGAATTGCAAAGACTTATACATATAGAATTGAGGTATAAACGTCAGCAGGCTATGCGTGACATGCTTCTTTTCATGTGCTTCACAGGTCTCGCCTTCGCAGATCTGAAAGCAATTACTTATAAGAATATCCATACAGATTCTGATGGTGGCACATGGCTCATGGGAAACCGTATAAAAACAGGCGTAGCATACGTCGTGAATTATTACCTATAGCAATTGAACTT
>ENA-OQJM01000159-OQJM01000159.1-human-gut-metagenome-genome-assembly--contig:-NODE-159-length-18997-cov-3.189189_pt1 | contig 18997 bp, 26 predicted proteins | sample MGYA00242607_ERZ504773 | MGnify/ENA primary metagenome ERZ504773 (study PRJEB26092, sample SAMD00036355) | human gut metagenome | host: Homo sapiens | study: EMG produced TPA metagenomics assembly of... | reverse complement strand
ACAGAATCATCTCCACATAGCCGGATTCCGCCGCTTTGACAGCGACTTTCGGGTTGTGGGAACTCATGCCGATGTGGCGGATCACACCGCTGCTTTTCAGTTCCATCACGTAGTCCATGTAGTCAGAGTGCTGTAATCTGATCCCACTCCTCCTCGGAATCAATATAATGAATCATTCCAAGGTCGATATAGTCTGTCTGCAACTTGCGCAGACTTTCGTCAATGGAGGCTTTAGCTTTTTCGTAACCATAGTTGGAAATCCATATCTTCGATACGAGAAAAATCTCCTTACGGTCGATTCCGCTTTTCTTTACGGCATTGCCGACACTCTCTTCATTGTGATAGGCTTGAGCCGTGTCAATCATCCGATAACCCACTTTCAAGGCATCGCTAACACATCGTTCACATTCGGATTCTGATACCTGATAGACGCCGTAACCCATTTGCGGCATTTCGACACCATTGTTCAATTTTACTGTTTTCATATTCCCTTTTATTAATAAGTTTATTCAATAACCCCGATTTCCCGTAGCCACGTTCCTACATTTTCTGCATTGATTCGTCCGCTCGTCAGCCCTTCACCGGTCAGGTGGGCAGCATCGGGCGTAAGTTCTGCAATGCGGGCGAGCGTTTCGTCTCGGTAAGTTGCCGAATAAGTGCAGAACGGCACGACGGTCTTACCGGAGAAGTCGTAGCTTTCGGCGAAGGTGGCGATGATCATCGGAGCTGTATGCCACCAAACGGGGCTACCGATGAAGATAACATCGTACTGTTCCCAATTTTCCACATTGTCGGCAATAGCCGGACGTGCATCGTTGTTCCGTTCTTCAAGGGCGACTTCCGTACATTCGGTATAGTCAGTAGGATAAGGAACTGTCGGCTCTATCCGAAAAAGATCGGCTCCGGTCTGGCTGGCAATCTCCTGCGCCATACGTTGTGTCGTCCCTCCCCAACTGAAATAGGCAACCAGAATTTTGCTGTCGCTTTCGGGAGTATCAGGATTCTCCCCCGGATTGTTCGGATCGTCGGGATTGTCCGGGTTATCAGGTTCTTCCTGATCGCCCGGTTCCTCCTCGTCCGGTGTTTCGGGTGTTTCAATACCCGGCATTTCAGGTTCATTTTCATCTTCGGGCGAGCAAGCTCCGAACATTGTGATGGTCATAGCCATCATCAGTAAAATCAAATACTTTTTCATACTTAACTATTATTTATGGTTTCAAGTTTTTATCCGACTGCAAAATTACGGACGTTCCTTCATTCGGTAGGAACAAAAAATACGGGTGTAATTACCATTTTTTCGGAAAATGAAATCAGGCCAATCGGGGTATATGCACGAGAATATCGAAAAACCGAAATAATAGCATTTTCAACCGCAATTCTTGTAAAGCCTCGCTGAAAGGTTCTCTCTAACTTTGCAACATCAAAAACAAGGAAACAGATATCGTCCGATTTGATGGTTCTGTTTCGGCGAATAAAAATGAGAAAAGCAATGAGAAAGAAAAATTCACTAAAGCTATGGATGGCTTCAGCCATTTTGTTCAGTTTGTTTATATCATGCGGGCAAGACAGACGGGAACGGGTTGATGGCGAAGTGCTGGTGGTAGAGGAACAGGGAAGTTTCCTTGCCGGAGGAGCCGCCGTGACAACCCCAGGAATCTACAATGAAAATGACCCGACCAATCCTGCCGGACAGACACTCCACGGCGACCATGCGTATGTATTTTACCAGAAACCGCTTCATGCCCGTAAATACCCGCTGGTATTTCTGCATGGTAACGGAGAATCTTCAAAAACGTGGGAAACCACACCCGACGGGCGTGAAGGATTTCAAAATATCTTTCTACGGTTGGGATTCAGTGTTTATCTGGTTGATCAGCCTCGTAGGGGAAAAGCCGGGAGAAGTATGGTGTCCGATTCTATTTCTGCTTTACCGGAAGAAGCTTTCCAGTTTGAAATATTCCGTTTGGGTATATGGCCGGAGTTTTTCCCCGATGTTCAGTTTCCAAAAGATCCGCAGTCATTGGAACAATTCATGCGACAAATCACCCCGAATACGGGAGCTTTTGACAAGCATGTCGTAGCGGATGCAATGTCTGCCGTGTTCGACCGTACAGGAGAAGGAGTCCTGGTAACTCATTCTATGGGTGGAGGTCCCGGATGGCTGACCGTCATCAGAAACCCCAAAGTACGGGCGGTAGTCGCTTACGAACCGGGTAGTAGTTTTATTTTTCCTAAAGGAGAGGTTCCGGCTCCTATGCCGACCTCTTGTCCTTACGGAGCATTGACTGCTGATTCCGTATCACTGGAGCAATTCACTTCTCTCACGCGCATTCCTATCATTATTTATTACGGTGACAATATTCCTAAAGAGCCAACTGAACACTGGGGGCAGGACACATGGCGTGTACGTTTGGCAATGGCACGGCTTTTCGCAGAATGTATAAATCGCCATGGAGGAGATGCAAAAGTTGTCCACCTGCCAGAAATCGGCATAAAAGGTAATACACATTTCCTGTTTTCCGACTTAAATAATTTGGAGATAAGCGACCTCATGTTCGATTTCCTACATGAAAAAGGATTGGATTGACCGGAAGATTCCATTATGACAGTGTAAAACCAGCTCAATTTACTTTTTTGCAATAAACAGATTATATAGGTAAATCTCTTTCTAACTGAAAGATTAACAAAAAAACAAATCAAGAAAATTATGAAGAATAGAGAATTAGGAAAAAGCGGATTATATGTATCCGCCATCGGATTGGGGTGCATGGGCATGAGCCATGCTTATGGTGCGCCTGCCGATAAACGGGAAATGTCGGAACTGTTGGCTAAAGCCGTAGAAATCGGTTATACGTTCTTTGATACCGCCGAAACTTATGGCACGACAGAGAATCCTCACGATAACGAGGAACTATTGGGAAATGCCTTAAAACCGTATCGCAACCGTATCGTGATCGCGACTAAATTCGGACTTCGTTTCGATACGGAGAGCGGAAAGATTCCTTACCCGTTGATTACCGATTCACGCCCTGACACTATCCGTCGCAGCGTGGAAGGTTCGCTGAAAAGATTGCAGACCGACCATATCGACCTTTACTACCAGCACCGCGTGGATGCGGGTGTACCGCCCGAAGAGGTTGCAGGCGTAATGGCCGATTTGATAAAGGAGGGAAAAATCCTCCACTGGGGAATCTCGGAAGCCACGGAAGAGGTGATCCGCAGGGCACATAGTGTCTGCCCGGTTACCGCCGTGGAAAACCGTTACTCCATGATGGCACGGCACTACGATCGCTTTTTCCCGTGCTCGAAGAATTGGGTATCGGGTTCGTCCCGTTCTCTCCGCTTGCCAACGGTCTGTTATCCGACCAATACACGGCTTCATCTCGTTTCGAGGCCGGAACGGATTACCGTGCTTCCATGCCGCAGTTCCGTCCCGAAAGTTTTGAACAGAACCAAAGGCTGTTCAGCCTTGTAGAGCGTCTGGCAGATGAATACCATGCCACACCCTCGCAAATCGCATTGGCGTGGATGATAAACAAGCATCCGTGGATCGTGCCCATTCCCGGCACGCGCCATCTTTCGCGATTGAAGGAGAATATCGGGGCTGTGGATATACACCTGACAACAGAGGAAATCCGGCGCATTGATGCGGAACTCGATACAATAGGCATGAGCGATGTGTTCGGAGGTTCCCCTATAAAAAGTAAATAGAAAGAAGAAATATGAAACCAAAAGTAATATGTCATATCATGAGTTCCGTCGATGGGCGGTTACTCGACAATCGCTGGACGCAACCGTTCGGCGAAACGGATAAAACAGAGTTGTTGAAGGTTTACGCGGCTATCGGCCGTGAACTGAATACCGATGCGTGGATGTTCGGGAAAAACACGGTTTGCGCTGTATTTCCTGAAAAATCGAGCAAAGGGAATACCCCCTTCTCCGGAACCGCTTCTGTTTTCATGGGAGAGCGGCACTCCGAGAGAATGTTTATCGTGTCTGATCCCGACGGCGACATACTCTTCACCTCCTCCACCTTGCGTGGCGATAATATCCTCGTGGTTTTAGGCCGGAACGTCACGGAAGAATATCTCGCGTTCCTGCGCGGGATGCGTATCTCTTATGTTGTCGTAGAAGACGCAGCCGATTTGCACGCAGGTCTTGAAGCGGCCAATCGTGAGTTCGGTATCCGTTCGGTATCGGTGCAGGGCGGAGGAATCTTGAACGGAGCTTTGCTGAAAGAGGGAGTTATTGACGAGTTAAGTTTAGTCGTTTATCCCGGAATCGACGGGCTTGCAGGTATCCCCTCTGTTTTCGAGTATATCGGGAGTAAAACCGATTGCCCGGCAAAAGGTCAAAACCTGCAACTTCTTTCGGTAGAACAACGGGAACACGGGGTTGTCTGGCTCCGATATAAATTTCACTTCAATAATAAATAGACTATGAAAAAGATGGTAGGAATAATGTTATTGCTTTGCTCGATAATGCCATTTACGGCTTGCACATCTACTGAAGACGAGCCTTATAAACCGGAGACAGAGCAACCGTCGGATGATCCGAACAATAATGAAGAAGAGGATAATGATACGACACCCGTTTACGGGCATCTGACCACGGCCAATACCGTGAGCGATGTTGTCAATCATGAGGCTTTTAACGGGTTCGGACGATTCATACTCCCGGCAGAGCGGAGCTATAACGATAATATGACATTGCAGAATGTGGCGAGTATGCTCCCGTATCATAATTACATAACGGGCGAAAGAGCGGTTGAAACCATCAACACGATGGTCGATTACGTGCATGACGGGAACACGCTCTTTTATGACATTTATTCGGATGCGGATAAGCAGGCGGATTCCCGGAAAAACAATACGGGACTGTTCTTTTTTCGGGGAGAACCCGGCAAACCGTTCGCAATCGTGTGTCCCGGTGGAGGTTTCTCGTATGTGGGAGCTATCCACGAGGGATTTCCGCTTGCCATTGCGTTGAGCAAGATGGGTTACAACGCCTTTTCCATCCAATACCGCACGGGCGGGGCGCAGGTCGCTTGCGAAGATCTTGCCGGGGCCATCGACTTTATTATGCGCCATGCCGAAGAGTTGCAGGTCTCGACCGACGACTATTCGCTCTGGGGCGGTTCTGCGGGGGCACGTATGGCGGCTTATCTCGGCTCTTACGGGACGCAGGGGTTCATCAGTGCAGTACATCCGCGTCCGGCAACGGTCGTGATGGGTTATACCGGGCACTCCGATTATACGCGCAACGATCCCCCGACATACGTGGTTATCGGTGATAACGACGCCATCGCGAGCGCGTCGGTCATGCGTCAGCGGGTGGAGAATCTTCAGGCCATAGGCATTGATGCCGAATTTCATCTGTTCCCGAATCTGCGACATGGGTTCGGATTGGGTATAGGAACGAGTGCAGAGGGCTGGGAAAAAGATGCAGTCGCATTCTGGGAAAAATACATTTCCCGTAAAAATGGAAAATCCAACCGTAAATAACGTAAGGGGAAATTGCCGGCCCCTTTCTACCTTTGCAATGTCCGTAAAACATATAAATAGATAATAATGAAAAAGATAATCACAACCGTATTGTGTGCGACAATGGCTGTATGCAATACATTAAATGCACAAGAGAATATGGAAAAGAAAGAGAAAATGCCGTTCACATACGTGGATGTCAAAACAATTAAAAGTCACAACAGTAATCCGTGGGGATTGGTCTATAACGGTGCTATCACGGAAAACAAGGAGGGAGCGGTGAGTATCCACTCCATCACTTATGAATTGAACGGCCTGAAAATCGCCGCCAATGTCTATACCCCCGCGGGATATGACCGGGCGAAAAGCTATCCCGCCCTTGTCGTCGCCCATCCGAACGGTGGCGTCAAAGAGCAGGTCGCGGGATTATACAGTCAGCGTATGGCAGAGGCAGGTTATATCTGTCTTGCGTTTGATGTCGCTTATCAGGGAGCCAGTGAAGGGCAACCGCGCAGTACGGACAAGCCTGCCAACCGTATCGAGGACATCCATCGTGCTGCCGATATTCTGGCGCAATATCCGGGTGTCGATCCTGCCCGTGTCGGTATTCTCGGCATCTGTGGCGGTGGCGGCTATACGCTGAAAGCCGCGCAGACAGACAAGCGTTTCAAGGCAGTAGCCACATTGAGTATGTTCAACACGGGACTGGTGCGCCGTAATGGTTTTCTCGATTCGCAGATAAACGAAGTTCAGCAGCGTCTTGCCAATGCCTGTGCCGCACGTCAGAAAGAAGCGGAAACCGGAGACCCCGAATATATCGGCGACATGAGCGGAATGACACCGGAACAGGCCGCAAAACTCCCCTTCGACCTTTACCGTGACGGATACGAGTATTATCTTCAAAGCCACGCGCACCCCAATTCTACATTCAAATACACCAAAAGCAGTCTGGTAGATCTTATGGCATTCGACGCGAGCGAAGGAATGTATCTTATCAACCAACCGTTGTTGATGATTGCGGGAAGTATCGCGGACACGTTCTACATGACCGAACTGTGTTACAGCAAGGCCACGGGAACATCGGACAAGGAGCTGTTCTTTATTCCCGGCGCGACGCACATCAAAACTTATTTTGTGCCGGAATACGTGGAACAAGCCGTAGTTAAGCTGACGGATTTTTTCAACAAGAATCTGTAAGTTATGAGCCTAAAAATTAGTAAAATAGTGTCATTTGTAGCCATAAGCCTCCTTGTCGGGGCTTTGGCTTCTTGTGGAAACAGCAAGCCTGAACGTGTACCGGAAGGATACCATATCAATTTTTCGGAAACATCGCCCAATCCGAAAGAACATAAGAGAGTGCTGGTTATTTCCGGAAGCCCCCGTAAAGGAGGTAATACCGATTTATTGTGCGACGCCTTCGCACGCGGAGCGAAAGAGGCCGGAGGATATGTGGAGAAGGTGTTTCTTGCCGATTATAATATCGGCTATTTCTCGGAAGAGGACGTGCAACGGGTAGGAAAGCGGGCAAATGAGGCCGGGGATGATGTCCCGATGCTCGTGGATAAGCTGGTAAATGCGGATGTGATTGTATTGGCAAGTCCTGTTTATTACATGAACATTACCGGACAGTTGAAAACCTTTATCGACCGTACATACGGGCGTTATCGAGAAATGAAAGATAAGGAGTTTTTCTATCTGACCGCTTGTGCTGATGCTGAAGATAGTACGGCGGATTGGGCGATAAACGGTTTTCGCGGCTTTGTGATGTGTCTCCCCAATCCCACGGAGCGAGGTATGGTCAAGGCAACGGGCATGGGGCGTAAGGGAGCTGTAAAAGGCAGCCAATACGAAACGGAGGCATACAATCTCGGAAAAAATATTTAACGAATTAAATGATTGATTTATGAAATTAAGATTCACAATTTTATTGATTGCCGTTCTGTTCCATATCGGGGCTTACGCGCAAGCGACACCGGGTAAACAATCTTCCGGAAAAATATTGGTGGCTTATTTCAGTTGGGGCGGCAATACCCAGAAAGTGGCCGGACATATCGCATCGCTCACTGGAGGAACTCTATTCCGTATCGAGCCAGAAAAACCATACCCTACTGAATACACCCCGTGTACCGAAGTGGCGAAGGCGGAGAAAGAAGCCGATGCACGTCCCGCCATTAAAAATAAAGTCGAGGATTGGGATCAGTACGATATTGTATTTATCGGTTGTCCTGTTTGGTGGCATACTGCCCCTATGATTATCAATACGTTCTCGGAAAGTTATGATTTCAAGGGGAAAACAGTCATTCCTTTCTGTACCTATGCCTCGACTTATCGGGATGAAACGCTGGCCAAAATCGCAGAACTGACACCTGCCGCCGGGCATCGGAAAGGATTCGGAGCCGTGGATAAAAACACGAAAGGCATTGAAGCATGGCTGAAAGAAATCAAGCTGTTAAAATGATTAAAAACAAAGGATTATGAAAAAGATACTTTATGCACTCGCACTATTGGCAGGCACTATATGCCTTGTTGTTGCCTGCTCGAATGACGAACCGGATACCGGCAACGGGAATCAGGATATGGAAGAGGTCGTTCCCGGAACGAACCATAAAATTCTGATCGCCTATTTTTCCCAGCCTCTTCCTAACAATGTGGATGCGGTAACTTCTGCAAGCCGAGTGACCGTGAACGGGGAGCTTTACGGCAGTGTCCAATACGTGGCTACCATCATCAATGAAGCTACGGGAGGAGATATGGTTCGGATTCAGACTTTACAGCCTTATCCTGAAAGTTACGATGATCTGGCAAGTCAGGCAAATCAGGAACGTCAGAATAACATTCATCCCGAACTCGCCACGAACATAGAGAGTTTTGACAATTATGATGTTATTTTCATCGGTTATCCTATCTGGTGGTATCAGATGCCGATGGCCATGTATTCTTTCTTCGACAAGTATGATTTCGCCGGCAAAACCATTATCCCGTTTTCCACGCACGGAGGCAGCGGTTGGTCTGGAACATTGGAAGATATTGCAGAGTTAGAGCCGGATGCAACGATGGTAAACGGGTATAGTATTTCCCGTAATAATACGGCGACTTCCCGCGACGGTATTTTGAATTGGTTGCAGGGAATTGGCATGATGGAATAGATTCAATAACATATAAAGTACAGAAAAATGAAACGAAATATTATATTCTGGAGCGGGATTCTTTCTATGTTGATTGCGTTGGTCGCCTGTTCCAAAGAGGAAGGTTCGGACACTCCTTTGTATCAAAATGATTACATAGAATACGATGCAAACCGTAAAATACTCGTCGCCTATTTCAGTTGGGGAGGCACTACTCAATATTTGGCGGAAAATATTGCGGAACAGACCGGTGGTACACTGTTTCGGATTGAAACAGCTACTCCCTATCCGACTGACTACAACGAATGTACAGAAGTTGCACGTGAAGAGTTGGATAATGGCACTCGGCCGGAATTAGGCACATCGGTAGAGAATTTCGATGAATACGACGTCGTATTTGTAGGTTGCCCGGTCTGGTGGCATACGGCTCCGATGGCGATATGGTCGTTCCTTGAGAGTTCGGAATATGATTTTACAGATAAAATCATCGTGCCATTTTGTACTTACTCTGCTACCTATCGAGAGGAAACTCTCGCTAAAATCGTTGAACTTACCCCCGGTTCGGTTCACTTGCAAGGTTTCGGTACTGTCGGACGAAATACGGAGGGAGTAGAGAATTGGCTGCGGACAATCAATGTTATTCAATAAATAGAGCGTGGATTATTTTGTTAAAAACATAAAAAGTGTTACTGAACGGATAATATCCCTATTTAATATCGTATTTATTCGCTATTTTTGCTTTCAGTGTAAAAAATAGAATATGGAAGAACAGAAAGACGTAATTGTTGCCAATAGGCTCGGCATGGTGAGAACGGATTCCGAAGAGGAGTATCTGGCGCACTTGCTTTGTCTGGGAGGCACGTGCCGTTATCTGTTCAACGGGAAAGAGTTCGAGTTGCACGCCGGAGATCTTTCCATCATCCGCAAGCGGAAGATGATAGAGAAGATAGAGCCGAAAGATGACTTTCAATGCAAAATAATCTACACGAAACCCGGATTTATCGAGTTATGCACACCGCAAAGCAATTACGGTATGAAAGGGCAACTGGCTCTTTTTCTTAATCCCGTCATGCATCTCTCGCCCGAACAGCAGATTATCTGTCGCCGTGACTTCGAGCAACTGGAATTCCGCATCAAAGACACGGAGCACCGATTCTACCGTGAGACACTTATCAACGCAATGCAGACAGCCATTCTTGACTTCTTCGATTTTCATGCCCGCATCTATGGCGAGAGCGACATTTCCACACAGAACGCCTCTATCATGAGCCGTTTCCTGAAAATGCTGGAAGAAGGTGCGTTTCGTGAGCATCGGGAAGTTACCTATTATGCCGACTGTTTGTGCGTTACGTCGAAATACCTTTCGGAAGTATCGAAGAAAATAAGCGGGTATGCCGCCAACTATTGGATCAACCGTTATACGATACTCGAAATATCCCGTCTGCTCCGCGACAAGTCGCTGACATTTGTCCAAATTTCCGATATGTTCGGTTTTTCATCCCCGGCCTATTTCAGCCGTTACGTGCAACGCAATCTGGGGCTGAATCCGACGGATTATAGGAAATAATCATATTTTTCTTCATTTGCATTTTCGGTAAAAACAGCAGTTTTTACCGATTTTTTTGTATCGCTGGTTTGTTGTATTCCCTCTAATTTTGCAACAGTAAGAACTTAAAATCAGAGCGATATGAAATCATTTGCTATTACAGTATTGTTGCTGCTGTCTATCGGAGTGAAGGCGCAGAATAATCCGGAAATGACATTTCGCCAGCCTTATCCGCTTGGCGAGAAACTATCTTCAAACCCCAATTTTACGGGCAAAGCATGGCTCGCACCATTAAGTGAGCAAAAAGAGTTGAATGTTCCCATGTCAAACGTAACCTTTGAACCGGGATGCCGCAACAGTTGGTACTCGCATAAAGCCGGTCAGATATTGATTGCGACAGCCGGTATCGGGTATTATCAGGAAAAAGGACAGCCCGCCCGACGGTTGTTTCCGGGCGACATCGTGGAGATAGCCCCTGACGTGGTGCATTGGCACGGGGCAGCACCGGACAATTGGTTTGCGCATATCGCCATTACGACCAATCCGCAGATAAATGCGGCCGTATGGCTCGATCCCGTCAGCGACAGCCAATATCAGGAAGCTACGGCTGAAGTGGAAAACCGTTATGCGAAGGCAAATAGTACATTGGCCGCACGCGAACAAGCCATTGTAGCGGTGGCATCCTATACCGGAAAGGGAGATTTGGAACACTTGAAACCGGCTCTTGCGGGAGCGTTGGAGGCAGGTATGACCATCAATGAAATAAACGAGGTATTGATTCACGCTTACGCTTATTGTGGGTTTCCGCGTAGCTTGCGGGCGATACAAACCTTTATGCAGGTCGTGGACGAGCGGAAAGCGAACGGGATAAACGATGTTGTCGGTCGGGAAGTTACTGAAATGAACGACAATAGAACCCGCTACGAACGGGGACGGGATATACTTGCCGAAATATCGGGTACTTCCGTTGATGCCCCCAAAGCAGGTTATGCAATATTTACACCTGCTATCGAACGCTTCTTGAAAGAACATCTTTTTGCAGACCTTTTTGAGAGAGACCTGCTGACCTATCGGGAACGCGAGCTCGCAACAGTCTCCATTCTTGCCGGTGTCGGCGGCGTTGAGCCGATGTTCAGAAGTCATGCAGCGATATGCCTGCATCTCGGCGTTACAGCCGAACAACTTTCGGCATTACTGAATATCGTGGAAATGAATCTCGGAATATCTTATTCGGAACCATTGCGTAACATATTGGAACAAATAGTAAAACAGAAATGAAAAAGATTATGTTGCTCTTGAGCAAGGTCACTTGCATTATGGCAATGGCTCTCGCAGCTTGAGCGTGAACAGCACCTGTGGCTTTACGGCATATCAGCCGGATGTCCCGGAATCGCTTGAGCATGACTGAAATTCATATGAAAGGTAAGATAGCGATACTCTTACGGGATATATTTCTTGATAATTTTCTAAAAGGAACTGTTCGATTATGTTGGAGCTGCTTTCATTCATTATGTTGATTGTTCGTCAGCTTTTCTATATTCTAGGCGTCCTTGCATTTGGAAAATATCTCTTGAAAAAGTGAGAGCATCGATAATCAATGTACTTCGGAGGTGTTTCCGATGCACAGATGAGAGTCCGTTGTTCTATAGGAATGCATGAAAGGAAAAAACAAAAATGAAGTCCTATTTTCCTATGACAATAGCTACTATACACATTGCTATCATCAAACTGTCAAGGAATATAAGTCAAAATGGCTCTTTGATTCGGTCTAAAACGGATTATTATCAGGCCATTGGTGGCTGATAGTGACTTCAAAGAACAGGGAGAACATGTAATGGGATTCTTTAAGCAAAAAGGGCCACTCCAAAGAGATTTCTGCGAAGTATTGCTATATGTTGTGGCTTTATGGGCATTGAAGCCAGCAAGCCTTCAGGATATCCTGACGGTGAATCAATGCGATGGAATGTGGTTCTTTTCCGCAGCATTTTTTTGCCATTGTTTTTGTTAGGAATCGTTTCAGATTATCTTCTGATTACAAATCATTTCGTTGCATGGAAAGCAATACACGGCAATGTCAATCAAACAACATTTCAGGAACTTCAGAAATTTGCGCTGTGCGAAAATCAAAAAGTTGCTATTGAGCCAAAGTTGGCAAGTTGTATTTTAGTGGTTTTGGCAGGTTGTTTAACAGCGGCATTCGTATGGTTCACATTTATTTGCCGATGAGCATACACCTGAGTTGAAAATTTGCGGCTTTATAGTGTGATGAGGTGGCTGTTAGTGATATTGCTTTTGATCACGATGATGCCAATATACTAAAATTTTGTAAGAGGTGATTCCAGTGCAGAATTAAGCGAAAAAGAATCCAAATTGTAGCTGGGTGACTTGTAACAGTCAATAAAATATAAGGAGCAAATCGACATGAAAAAGATGACCCGAAATGAATTCCTTAAAATGGCTGGAACGAGTGCTGCGTTGGTTGTTTTCAACACAGTTTTGATGCCTGCTGCTGTTGCAGTTGAACCAGGCGTTGTAGCACTTTCTTCCAAAAAATCTAGTATCGAAATTGATAAAGGAACAACTGTAAACTCTGCAACATTCAAACTTGTCCCAATTTCTCGCGAAACCTTCTGGGGCGATGCTGGTTCATGTACACTTGATTATCTGTCTGAAGGGTATATCCAATGGACGATTACCGTTCCGGGTGCAGTAATTGTTTCCTTTGAAGGTAACCTGCATTTCAATAAACTTGGTACACCCTTTGGAACCTTTGATCATGCCATTTCTGCATACGGCACAATCGGTACGGAAGATGTAAAATATGGACTCTCTAAAGGAAAATGGGAGGTTGAGTTTACTGGAATTGCTACTGCGGCTAACGGCGATATGTATAGTGTCGTTGATGGCGCAACATTAGCTTTCAGTGTCACCAAATGATTCTGCCATATAATCTACGTATTTGATTTTTACAAAATAGCTTATCACATAGAACAAGCCCCACCTGCAGTAGATTCTTCGATTTGGAATATCTATTGTAGGTGGGGCTTTTAGATAAATTTATTTATTCAAGTTTGCCTTTATGTCTTTAAGGAGTTTTTATAGAGAGATAGCTTAAAAAACGATGATATCACAATTGCTGGATTTCTTGTTCGGCCAACCAAGCGAGTTTATTCCAGTTGTTTACACGACACCGTTTGCCGATAAATTCCAATATTTTTTTTGTGAGTTTCTTTTGGCAGAGTATGCCATTATGACATGCAAGAAATGTAAAAGGTTTAGGGATGTCTTCTTTTTTATCGGCCAATAATAAAATATATCCGATATACTTTCCCTGTTCAGATATCACATAAAATTCAGGTAGACAGTTTTCTTTACTGCTCTGAACAATTTCTTTAAAAATGTCTAATGGTATTTTTTGGGGAACAGCAGAGGCATAGACGTATTGAATGGCATTATCTTCATTTTTCAACCATGTAATCTCCATACTTATCTTCTTTTCCTTTTTGCAAACACAGTTAAAGCATTAAAATATATTGTTATTATACCACATTTGTTGTGTGTTGGACTATGATTTGAAATTATTTGGCATTTTAACCAGTTTATCAAATGACTTATTGTGCGAGTAAGAGAATTTTAATCATAATCATTCGCTTGACCAATTTGTAACACTAAATACGTTACAATGATTTTCGGCGGTAGCCATGAAAAAACGATGACACTCAATCCTCCGTGTCAACCCACTGTAAAGTAGCGGGTTGAGGATGTTCTGAGGCAGTTGGGCATCCTGTTGGCGACGGCAGAGCCATCCGTGAACCGGGCTTCCACTCGGTTGGTGTCTATGTTGTAGCGGAAGGAAAGCAGTTTTTGAGAGTGATTATGGTCGAAATTCTGATTTCGTTTCATTTGAATAGCTCCTTTAATGATTTTGAAATTTGATTTTTGACGAGATGAGGTCTCTTTTTTCTTTCTCTTGAGTCACCTAACCGCACTACCCTGCATCCGTAGCGCAGATCACGCTCTCCACATCCGGGCGGTGCATCAGTTTTTGCAGGATGCCAAACTGCTTTTTGGTGGACGCAGACACCAGATACTGCCACTTTTGCGGCAGGATGGGCAAATCCGCGATACTCCACTTGACGTACTTGGCATCGTAGACATTGGGCGGAGCAAGTTCCACCAGATGACCAACGCACCAGCTTACCAGATAGCCGTTACCCTCCAGATAACCGTCTTTGCGGTTGGTGGCACCGAGGACTTTGGCGTAGGACATGGCCACCGAGGGCTTTTCTGCTACAACTAGAATTGAAATAAGCGTTCCCTCCAATCTGTTTTCATTTGGATATGTACGGCGGCAAACGCCGCCTTAAAATCAGATGGGTTCGGTATCTTCCTCACCGGGTTCCTCCGGCTTGTCCTCGGTGGGAATCTCGAAATCGCCCTTGTCCTCGGTGTAGTTTGCATCGGGGTCAAGGGCTTCTTCTGCGGTAGTGCAGCTTCTGCTCTGCTTTGGCTTTTTCGCTACGGAAATAGGCGAGGTCAGTTTTTGGTGGGTCATGGCATCACGCTCCTTTACAACATTAGTGACATTCGACATTTTTGTGGTTCGTGGTACACTACATCCAATCGTTGCGAATCAGTTGGAGGTGGTTGTGTTGCTTTCTCTGTACTTAGCTGTTCTTGACGATCAAAGCAATGAAGAACAGTTTATAGCTGTATATAATACTTATAAGCGGCTGGTCTACCATACTGCTTACAAAATCATGGGCGATTCGTATCTGGCAGAGGATGTGCTGCAAGAGGTGCTTTTGTACGTTGCCAAAAATTTTTCTAAAATTCATCGAGAAAACTGTCACGAACTCGCTGCTTATCTCGTTAGTTGTAGTAGAAGCCGTGCTTACGATATGCTTCGCAAGCAGCGGGAAGAACTGCTGGAAGAAATCCCGGACGCACCAGATGGAGCCCCGGTGCCGGATGATGCAGCAGTCAGCGCCGACAACATCGAACACCTGACAGAACTGATCGGACAGATGAAACCGATGTACCGTGACCCACTGCGCCTTTTGGCAATGGGCTACACCAACCGGGAGATTGCCGAATCGCTTGGACTGACGGATGAAGTGGTTCGGATGCGGCTTTTCCGTGGAAGAAAACTATTGTGGAAGGAGCTGAACAGCCGTGAGTGAGCGGACAGAGATTTCTTTTGATGCAGCTTTGATGATGGCACTCCGTGCAGATGCACAGAAAGAACTGGACGAGCTGCCAACTCCGGCCCAGCTTAAGGAACGCTACCCGGACACTTCCCGATGGGATGCCCGCCTGCAAGCGGCGTTGCATAAACACCGCCCTGTGCTGAAACGAGTTCTTATTGCGGTCCTGACGCTGGTAATTTTAACTCTCGGCGCGCTTGCAGTAAGTGCAGAGTTCCGCAGGGCAGTCTATACGATGATTCAAAAATTTCTGCCCATTGAGATGCAGCTGACGTATCAGATGGATGGTGAGCCGTTGGAACAGCTTCCGAATGGATATAGCGACCATTATGTACCGGACGGCTTTGAACGGGATTATGAACAAGGGTATGATAACGAAATATCCTTTCTTCATGCCTATGTTGATGCCAATGATAAAAGCATCTTTTATTATGTGGACTGTTCCGTAATTCAAGACTATGGACAAATCGAAACTTTCGACAATGAGCATACGGTTTATGAGCGCATTAAAGTTGGAACAGCCGATGCCACACTCGGAACAAACAATAGCGGAGGACGTACAGGATATGTGCTAGTATGGGAGAAAGATGGCATTTCGCATACGATTATTGGAAAGATATCGCGTGAAGAGCTTCTAAGAATTGCGGAAAGCATTTCCTGATTTGTCAAGACCTTGCCGACACACTTGTGATTATTTACAAGTGTGTCGGCATTTTTTGTGCAAATATACAAAGCTAATAAAATTTCGAATTTTTTTCAAAAAAGCTGTCACAAACACAATGTGAACTACGTTGACTAAGTAAAAGCTCCTGTGGGAGTGTACAAAATGGAGGTTATGCCTTATGTCTAAAAAACGTCTGATTACTCTTATTCTGTCAATTGGTATTTTTCTGAGCCTTGCCGCAACGGTTTTTTGCTGCTGGCCAACCTAGGCGGTATAAAGAAACAGCACTGTCAAAGGGACGATTTCTCAAAGTTTTTATCAGGTTAATGCCAAAACTGATGTTACGGTAAAGCGCATCACCGTCACTGGAACGCTGTATGAAAAAGGAACATTTGGTACATGGCAGAAGGTAAGCAGCTGTTCTAACACAAGTGCATCTTCTTCCTGCTCAGCAAGCAGTAATTATAATACAAAACCCGGAAGATCGTATCGCCTTGAATGTTCAGCAACATTCACTTATTCAAATGGGCAGAGCGAAACTATCACATCAACTGCCAGCCATTAAATGATTTTATAAAAGAGCGATTTTGTTAAAAAGAGGTGATGCTAATACAGCATCTAAAGCGTTATTAAATGAAAGACTATTTTGATTGCCTATTTACCAGAAAGGAAAAACCATGAAAAAATTAATTGCTTTGTTGCTATCTGTACTCTTGGCCTTAACCAGTATGGCTCCTGCTTATGCAGCCAAACCATATTTGGAAAATCAAAATTTCTCTATTGAAGCATCAATTGATGAGTTGGCAGATGGAATTACATTTGCAATAATCCAAGAAGCAGATGGCTCACTTACCGTACAAAAGATAGAACAGAGTGATATAGCTTTACAGGCAAACCAACGAGTGGCCGGTACTTTTCACTGTGGACTGACCTACCACAAAAACGCTAGTACAGCACATATCCATTGGACCGCTACCAGTTCGCAAATAACAGGGGTAAGGGCACGTGTTTACTGCAAGCCTACATATGTTATCGGCGGAGATTATGGTAATTATTTCTTTTAATGGAGACATTGACGAATATCGCGATTTGAATGGACGATATAATACAGCCAGTGGCGCTACTGATGACTTTGACATTGATAGCGGACTGAAGAAAGTCAATATTGGCTGGACTAGTGCTTCTGTCTCAACGGTAAGGGGTGGTACACTTGCGCTACCGGCATCGATTGACACGATTGAACTAAACTAAAGGATTCATTAATCAAAATGACGAAAGAAGAAATCATTTCCATACTATCAAAGGAATTGAACAGTGAATGGACGAATGGAGTCACATGTTTGATGGTGGAAAATTCCGATAGCTATATTCCAGTAATAGTTCATCACAATAAAAATGAACTTATTGTTGAAGTAGGAGAACAAGACAAGAAGATTTACCGCATCGGACGAAATGAGCTAAATAAAACATCTTAGTCATCACCAAAAAAACATTGAAATCAGTCACAATTTGACGCATAGAATATGAATTCAAACTTGATATGAGGTGATTCCAGTGCAGAACTCAAACCAATACAGATGCAATGCTTTTATAAAAAGGAGTTGACATAAAATGACATTATCGAAAAGAATGACATCATTTTGCATAACTTTGGTTGTGGCGAGCCTGTTTTTATCCATTTATGCATCTGCCGCATCGGCTCCAATTCACAAAACCACTGTTTGGGTTGCACCAGAAACAGAAACTCTTATCAATGGAATCCCTGAATCACAAACTCCGATGGTAACAGATGTTATTATGGGACCGTATTTTTACAGATACGATTACAATCAAAAGACAACTGTTGATAAATATCGACATATTGCACACTTCTCACATGATAACAGATTGAACAAGCTGTCTGAGCAGATGGAAGCACAGATAACAAATTCTGCCTCTCAGGGAGCCGAGTGGAGCGGAAATGTTGAATTTACAGCTGAAATCAAAAAGAAAATCATTGAGTCGTTAAAAGGAACTTTAGGAATATCTTATAAAGAAACCCGCACAACCAATGAAGCTGTTGGATATAAAGTTGTCCATACAGTTCCAGCCGGAAAAGTGGGTCATATAAATTTGTATTATAAAGGCTATAAAATTGGTGGCAGACTAACTGTTTGGACGGCTAATACGAGCAACCCGTCTCAAAGTAAGAGGTATGCTACTTATGATGTTAATTCTACTTTGTATCCCAGTGATACTTTGGACATTTTCTCTGAGTCGTACAATGCAAACATTTAAAAAACCGCCTCTGACAGTGCTGCTCTGTTTAATAGTTTGCTTTACATTAACATCTTGCTTTAATACAAAAAATAAAAGTGAATCGGTTCCGGATAACTATTCATTGTATTCGCAATATGTTGATAAAGTTGTAAAAAATTCGAGCCAGAAGGATTTGAGATATTAAATAGTACAGCCGATATCTATAGCTCTGGATTTCCTGAAAACGAATACTTTGAGGAGCGAGATGATTTGTATGATGGTAATCCACTACAACCAAAAAACAGAAAAGACTATCTATTTAAACTACAACAAATGGTATCCTTGCGTGTATGACATTTTTATATTCTGAAGAAGAACTAGGAAAGACGAATGCTGACAATTGATTCCTTGCCAGCAGAGGCGGTTGCTACTTTTCAGAAGGAAGATGACATAAACATTCAAGAAACATACGAAATGGTTCTGGAAGATCAACACTGTATTGTGTTGCTTAAATTTGTCTCAACTGAGTCATTGCAGAGCAATCAAGAGCAAGCAGTTACCCGCTACAGAGCATCAGTAATTGATTTTTTTTGAAGAATACACACAATTTCTAAAAAGTCAAGAAAATATAGAATAGCCTAAAACCAATATACAAGGACACCATGAATCGGTGTCTGAAAAACGAATAGCTAATAATAAACAGCTCTCTATTTGCAAAGACTGCAGGTAGAGGG
>ENA-OQJM01000154-OQJM01000154.1-human-gut-metagenome-genome-assembly--contig:-NODE-154-length-19323-cov-2.996041_pt1 | contig 19323 bp, 26 predicted proteins | sample MGYA00242607_ERZ504773 | MGnify/ENA primary metagenome ERZ504773 (study PRJEB26092, sample SAMD00036355) | human gut metagenome | host: Homo sapiens | study: EMG produced TPA metagenomics assembly of... | reverse complement strand
GTAGAAGGATTCAAAATGTCCAAAGCAGTGTATATTTTGTCAGAGAAGAGCGAGGAGATTGCACAGGCTACTATGATGGAACTGGACCGTGGTATGACCGGTCTGCATGCAAAAGGCATGTATACCCGGCAGGAAAAATGTATGCTCCTGTGTGTGGTATCAAGAAAAGAGATTGTCTGGCTGAAGGAAATCGCCATGAAAACAGACCCAAAAGCATTCCTTATTATCTGTGATGCGAGGGAGGTCTGGGGAGAAGGATTCCAGTCTTACTCCGAGAAAATGTGAACAAAATCTAAAAGTTGGGGAAATGCATAAAAAAAATTGCATTTCCTCTTTACTTTTTTGGGGCTTTTGTCTTAAAATAGAACTGCATAATAAAAATATATGAAAAAAATAGAATTGGTTATTGTGAATGTTGTATAAAATATGCAGGGGGGCTTTTCATTATGATTTCAAATCAGATATTGCAAAATACGATTGATGGATTAAAAAATATTACAAGGATAGATTTGTGTATCATTGATACGGAAGGCAAAATTCTGGCGACTACATTTGCGGAAGCAGATCGCTATATCAGCCCGGCGATGGCATTGGTAGAATCTCCGGCGGACAGCCAGGTAGTATCAGGATGTCATTTTCTTAAAAGTATTTGATGAACATCAACTGGAATATGTGCTGCTTGCAAATGGAGATAGCGATGATGTCTATATGATTGGAAAAATCGCAAGTTTTCAGATCCAGAATCTTCTGGTTGCATACAAGGAACGTTTTGATAAGGACAATTTTATCAAGAATCTTCTGCTGGACAATCTCTTGCTGGTAGATATTTACAATCGTGCCAAAAAGCTGCATATTGAAACTGATGTCCGGAGAGTTGTATATATTATAGAGACGAACCGGGATAAAGAAGGCAATGAGCTGGAAAAGGTACGTAGTATTTTTGAAGGAAAAAATAAAGATTTTGTAACTGCCGTGGATGAGAAGAATATCATCGTAGTAAAAGAAGTGGATGATTCTGACAGCGGAGCAGATCTGAACAAGACCGCAGAAGTGATTCTCGGACTGTTCAAGGGAGATTCTGATATCCACATCGCTTACGGCACTGTGGTAGGCGAGATAAAAGAAGTGTCACGTTCCTACAAGGAGGCACGGATGGCACTGGATGTAGGCAAGATTTTCTTTGAGGAGCGCAATATCATTGCATATTCCGCACTCGGTATCGGCCGACTGATCTATCAGCTGCCGCTGCCATTATGTAAAATGTTTATCAAAGAAATCTTCGGCGGTAAATCACCAGATGATTTTGATGAGGAGACGCTGACCACTATCAACAAGTTTTTTGAGAACAGCCTGAATGTTTCAGAGACATCCCGTCAGCTGTATATTCACAGAAATACACTTGTGTACCGTCTGGATAAGCTTCAGAAGAGCACCGGACTGGATCTGCGAGTATTCGAAGACGCCATCACATTTAAAATTGCGCTGATGGTTGTAAAATATATGAAATATATGGAAACATTAGATTATTAATTGCTAAGTGTTTGGGGGCACAAAAGAACAGTTTTTCGTGCCCCCATTTTATGCTGATACAGAAGAGTTGAATGAAGGAGGACAAGAATAAGTATGATTACGTTAAAAGATGTAAGTAAGTCATATACAGAAGGCGCACCGGCGCTGTCTGATATTAATATTCAGATAGATGAAGGCGAGTTTGTATTTGTAGTGGGAGACAGTGGTTCCGGAAAATCTACGCTGATTAAACTGCTGCTTAAGGAGTTGGAGCCGACTTCAGGGACCATTGTGATCAATGACAAGATCCTGTCACAGATCCCGCGTCGTCAGATTCCACGGTTCCGAAGGAATGTGGGCTGTGTGTTCCAGGATTTCCGTCTGTTAAAGGATCGAAATGTCTATGAAAACGTAGCATTCGCACAGCGTGTCATCGAGAAACCGAACCGCGTCATCAAAAAAGCGCGTGCCGGAAGTTCTGACGCTGGTCGGACTGGCAGAGAAGTACAAATCCTTCCCGAAGGAGCTTTCCGGAGGAGAGCAGCAGAGGGTGATCCTGGCAAGAGCACTTGCCCAGCAGACCTCTGCACTGATTCTGGATGAGCCTACCAATCATCTGGACATTACCCACCAGATCATGCTGATGGAGCTGGTGAAAAAACTTAATGTAACCGTGATTTCCGCTATTCACGATCTGAATATTGCAGCAGCATACTGTGATAAGATCTATGTACTGAAGGACGGAGTTCTGGAAGGTTACGGAACGCCGGAAGAAGTCCTGACCCCGGAGCTGATCCGCAGGATCTATAAAGTAGAAGCGGAGATCGTTTACGACAGCCGCGGAAAGATGCATATTTTGTTTTTATGATTCTGGCTGTGAGGCGGGATGCATAGAGGGAAAAAGATGAAAAAGATCGGGATTTTGACATGCCTTAATTCCAATGATGTGTGTACCAGGGCAGGATGTCTGTCTGCATTTCGGGAAAGAAGAGATTTTTTTTCCGGCTATCCGGAAGATACGATTCTGGCAGCTGTGATGACATGCAACGGATGCAAAGAAACCAATGCAAAAGAACCTGCTGAAGATGAGGGGATTTTGGAAAAGGCAGACCGGCTGGTCAGTGAAAAGATCAGCGTCATCCATGTCGGGGTATGCCGTCTGAATGAGGAAAAAAAGGAATGTCCGCGGATAACACAGATCTGCGGTCTGATAGAAGAACGCGGGATCAAAGTGATCCGAGGAACCCATAAAGAATAAGAGAAAACCGCCGTATCTTTCCGGAAATGCCGGAAATACGGCGATTTTTTTACAGAATGTTTCTGCGAAAATTTGTGTAAGTTCTGGTAAAACCAGACATATGGTGGTATAATAAGAACATTAAAAAAAGGCTCAGGTGCAGCGACCTCAAAAAACGCTGCGCTGCAGATTTACTGACAGAAAGTACAGCCGAACAGAAAGAAAGGATGGTGCAGTGTTATGAATTTAAATACAACAAAACTTGAAGAACTGCTCGCAACACTGAAGAAAAAAGAAGAAGAGAAAGATAAGAACACAGTCCTTTGGGTACTGGCGATCATCGGTGCTGTTGCAGCTGTTGCCGGTATTGCGTTTGCAGTATACCGTTTCTTCGCTCCGGACTATCTGGAAGATTTTGAAGAAGATTTTGATGATGACTTCGATGATTATTTCGAGGATGAGGAAGAGTAAGAACTTTCACTGCAGAGGCTGTTTTGAGCAGATCAGAATGGCTGTCTGTTATGTATGAATATGAGAAGCGGATAATTGAAGCCCCGGCGCGATACCGGGGCTTGATTTTTGAAGACGGACCGTGAAACGCTGGCGTTCATGAGCAGACAGTAAAGAGGATCCTGAATGTTCGAATTATTGTCTGCTGGTTATAAAACAGAAAGAGGATTTATGAAAAAAGGTGAAATTTACGAAGGTATTATAGAAAAAGTGGAATTTCCAAACAAAGGTTTTGTTTGGGTTGATGACCAGAAAGTAATTGTAAAAAACGGAATCCCGGGACAGAAAGTCCGGTTTATGATCAATAAGAAACGTTCCGGCCGGGCGGAAGGACGTCTTCTGGAGGTCCTGGAGAAATCTCCCCTGGAAACAAGAGAACCTGCCTGTCAGGAGTTTCCGGCATGCGGCGGCTGCATGTACCAGACCATGAGCTATGAGGCACAGAAGGAGATGAAGGAGCGTCAGGTGAGAGAACTTTTGGATGGGGCAGTAAGAGAGAGCCTGGCTAAGATCGGGAAGAACGGTGATGGGACAGAAGAAGCTGAGGCTACAGAGCATTTATATCACTGGGATGGGATCTACGGCAGTCCCATTGAGTTCGGGTACCGCAATAAGATGGAGTTTTCCTTTGGGGATGAGTATAAGGATGGGCCGCTGTCCCTTGGGCTTCATAAGAAGGGCAGCACTTACGATATCCTGAACACGGATGACTGTAAGCTGGTGCATCCGGATATGACGAAGATCCTGGTCTGTGTGCGGGAGTTTTTCCTGGAGCGTAATGCCAGCTTCTATAAAAAGCTGCAGCATGTGGGATATCTTCGACATCTTCTTCTTCGAAGAGGCGTCACAAGTGGTGAGATCCTGGTCCATGTGGTAACCACCACCCAGGAAGAATATGATCTGGAGCCTCTGAAAGATCAGCTTCTTGCACTTCCGCTGGAAGGGAAGATTGTGGGGATCATGCACATTTTAAATGATTCTTTATCCGACGTGGTACAGAGCGACGAGACGAAGATCCTTTACGGAAAGGATTATTTCTATGAAGAACTTCTTGGACTGAAATTTAAGATCAGCACCTTTTCCTTTTTCCAGCCAAATTCCCTGGCTGCAGAGATCCTGTATTCCAAGGTGCGGGAATATGTAGGAGATACCAGGGATAAGGTAGTGTTTGATCTTTACAGCGGAACAGGAACTATTGCACAGCTTGCAGCGTCTGTTGCCAGCGAGGTGATCGGTGTGGAGATCGTGGAAGACGCGGTAAAAGCCGCCAGAGAAAACGCAGCACGAAATGGCATCAGCAACTGCCGCTTTATAGCCGGAGATGTGCTGAAAGTGCTGGATGAAGTGCCTGAGAAACCGGACATGATCATTCTGGATCCGCCAAGAGACGGCGTTCACCCGAAAGCCCTTCCGAAGATTCTGGCTTATGGGGTGGACCAGATCGTATACATTTCCTGCAAGGTTACAAGCCTTGTAAGAGAACCTTCCGGCATTTTATGAAGCAGGGTATCAGATGACCAACGCCTGTGCAGTGGATCAGTTCTGTCAGGGGGTTCATGTGGAGACAGTTGTTCTTTTGTCCCAACAGAAGCCGGATGACACGATAGAGATCGACTTAGACCTGGATGAGTTGGATGCCACCAGTGCCGAGTTGAAAGCAACCTATCAGGAAATCAAAGATTATGTGCTGAAAGAATTTGGCTTGAAGGTTTCAAGTTTATATATTTCTCAGGTAAAACGCAAATGTGGAATTGAAGTGGGAGAAAACTATAATCTTCCAAAATCAGAAAATGCAAGAGTTCCACAATGCCCGAAAGAGAAAGAAGATGCTATCAAGGCTGCCCTGAAATATTTTGCGATGATCTAAGGACATCGCTGATTTCAAGGAGGAATAACACATGAAAAGCACATTTGAAAAAATGGGTGGAACCTACACACTTGGCGCAGACGGAATTTACTATTCGAATCTTGTCAGTACAGATGAAGAACCGCATTATGGGAAATATGGAATGATGCGGAAAACATATCTGAAAGAGCATCGTCCGGCAATGTATTCACTGTATATGCTGGAAGACAGACTGACAGAACATCTGAATACTGTGGACGATGAAGCACAGGAGAGAATGGATATTCTGGTGAGTCAGATGATGGAAAAACAAGCTATTACGGAAGAATTGAAAGCTTGTGATCAGATGGAATGGGTCAGAGCGGTAAATAATATCCGGAATGCAGCAGAAGAGATTGTGTTGAAAGAATTGATTTACAGGTAAACAAAGGGCTGAACAGGTAGGACGAAAAATCCTATTTGTTCAGCTCTTGTGTTTATAATGGGCAAAGAAGAACCAAATTATAATTCCATATCATACGACCTTTTCTTAGTCCGAGCAGGCTGATTTCGTCGCATCTCCTGTTTCCTCTGATATTCAAGTTCCCATGCACGATGGGAAAAAACATCAGGATCTTCCACATTGAGATAATCTACCTCATTGGCTGCAATATCACGGCGGTGATAGTCATAATACTTACCAAAAAGTACCTTTGAGCTGTTCGATCAGCTTATCCCGAAAATCAGGACGTATCTGGATTCTGGTGTCCAGCAATTCTGTATACTGTTCAGGTTCAGGACGAAATTTTTCTTCCCGGAAAGCAGCGGCGTCTTTTTTAAGCTGCTTTTTAAGGGAGATGTCCTGAGAATCCAGGATATCAAGATTGTTATTCATCTGGTCATATTTCTTGGATAGATTTGTCATATCTTTATCGGTAGAGCATTGTGCCTGGAAGATTAGTTGCTCTTTCCTTGATTTCAGTTCTTCAATTTCTTCCGTAACAGTGGTAATCTGCTGATTCAATTTTATATGCTGGATGGGATTCAAAATACTGGTTTTCTCTTTTTCTACATTCAGCTCTTTCCGTTCTGTAACTTTAGCTTTGAGTTTCTTTTTAACGGTGTTGTATTTATTCAGTATTGGATTAAAATGATTCATCCAATCATGAATTACTTCTTTTTGCATCTCATTATGAAGTAAATGATATTGTGTAAAAATCATATGATTTCGGATAGTTTCCATTGTTTCTGCAATTACAGGAATAGAATTTTTGACAGCTTGAGCCAGTTTCTCTACCTGAGCTTTTAATTCCCGGAGCATTTGGTTATCTGCACGAATCTGGCGGTTGATTTCACAGCGGTCAGCTATCATTCCTTTCTTTTCCATGTTTTGAGCAATATAGCCTTCGTGGATGGTCGGCTGTTCGGTGATTCCCTGATCTGCAAAGCTGCGGTGATCAATGGATGCATTTATCTGATTGTGGGCAAGCATTTCATTTACAGTATCTGCCCAGTTTGCTCTCCAGATACAGAGTTGCTCATCACTGTTCCATTGTTCAGAAATGGGATTCTGTCTGCCATAGCGGCTGCTTTTTGGATGCTTGTCGATGCGGTCATAGCCTTTTTCCTGTGCGACAGATGCGGTCATATAAACTTTCTTTTTCCCAACTTTATATCTGTATTGCTTTTCCCAGCCATCTTTTTGAGCAGCTTTGAATTCAGTAGCTGTAAATCCTTTTTCTTCTCCATTTTTTATGCAGAGATATTCTTTTTCTGTTTTATACTGCCATGTTCCGTTTTCGTTCAGTGGACGGACGGTAAGCAGAATGTGTGCATGAGGATTGTGTCCATCCGTATCGTGAATAGCAAAGTCAGCGCACATGCCCATATCTACAAAGTTCTTTTGAATAAAATCTTTTAGAAGAGAAATATTACTGTCCTTATCTAATTCAACGGGAAGTGCGACAACAAATTCCCTTGCCAGTCGGCTGTCTTTTTGTTTTTCTGCAGCTTCCACAGCATTCCAGAGTTGTTCACGGTCTTTCCATTCTGGTGAAGCCATCGGTGGAAGCAATACTTCCTGATAAATGAGTCCATGCTTTCTGGTGTAATCATGCTGGATGCCATCGTAATCATTGTACATCCGGCTGCAGCTCATATAAGCAGAAGCTGCGACAGCGGAACGTCCGGAACCACGGCTGACAACTTTGGCTTGCATATGATAAATTGCCATATCTGGCACCTCCTTTCGATGTTGCCTGCAACAGCGGAAAAGCCCTCGGCAGGGCGCACGAGCCCCGTAGGGGATACCACCGCCCGATTTATCGGGTGGTGAGTAAGTGCGCCCTTCGGGAGTAGAACTTGTGCGTTTACATTCCTCGTAGCCGGATTATCAGCTCCCGTTTCAGGGAATCCAAATCCATTTCTTTAATATGGGGAACAATACTTTCCAAAATGGCTCCTTCCTGGACTAATCGGTGTGTTCTGGCATCACGTTCTTTTTTGCGATTTCTTGCTTCGGCTTCTTCTTGGCGGTGTCTTGCCTGTAAAAGTGCTTTTTCTTCCGGTGTCATGATTTTTTTATCTGCCATATCTGGCACCTCCTTTTTATGCCCGTATCCGGGCAGTATTGGTTTTAAAATCTTATGGTTTGGTACTATAGTTTCGGATAACTGACAGTGGCATGTTTCTGGTGATAAATAAGGAAAGAAAGTAGTACCACTGTCAGTGAAGAATAATTATCGTGTTATGCTTCTTTGCTTCAGTTCTGGTACGGAGCATGATTGTTTAACAGAATTCTTTTTGCCTGTTTTAAATTAGCTGTTGCATTGTCCTGACGAATATTCCGGTTATTGATACGGACAGGAATACATCTCTCCAGAATACGGTCATAAATTCGTTTGTGTGCGATATCAGCGGCGTTATTCAGCTCTGATAAAGTGAGATTGGTCGTTATGATCAGGGGCTTTTTACTTCGGTAACGACTGTCGATCACATTGAATACCTGTTCCAGTGCAAAGTCAGAGTTCCGCTCAATTCCGAGATCATCAATAATCAGAAGACTGTAGCGGTTTAAGCTGTTGATGAACTGGTTTCTGTCTTCAAAATGCATTCCGGTAAGGGTATTTAGAATTCGGGAAAAGTTGGTCATCAGTACAGGAACGCCTTTTTCCAGAAGGGCATTGGCAATGCAGCCTGCAAAAAAAGATTTTCCAGTACCGACATCACCCCAGATGAGAAGTCCGGAAGCATTTGCTCTCATCTCTTCCCAGTTGCTTACATAATTGTGTGCCAGTTTTATTTCCGGATTGATGCCGTTATCCCTGGCAAAAGTGTAGTCATAGAGTGCTTTGTCCTGTAAGCCGCTGGTTTTAAGATGCTCTATTTCCATTTGTTTTTCATGAAGTTTTCTCTGGGCTTCTTCCTGCTCAAAGATTTCCTGCTGGCATTTACAGCGGATGGAAGGAATAAGAACCTTTCCCTGTAATTCATGCCTGCATTGCCTTGGCGTATTGCATTTGGAACAGTAGATCAGGTGGTCTGTTTCGTTAAAATATTCATCAGACTGAAGCTCTCTGTTTGGGGTTATAGCTGTTGGTTTTTCTATAAATTTTGTCATAATGTTTCGTATTCCTCACTTTCGTAATTTCGTTGTCGGGAAGCAGGATGATCCTGTCTTGCCCAACTGATGATGGTAGCTGCGTGGTTCTGATATTGCTTTCCGGTAGAAGCCATATAACCGGATAAGCGTTCAATATAATCCTTCCAGTCAGGGATTGTCTGCCGGATATCTTCAAGCTCTTTTTCTGACAGAAAAACATTTTGAAATTTTCCATAGGGTGAGAGTGGCTCCTTACTCCCTCTTATTGCTAAATTGTTCTTTTTTATCTCTTTCTTATTACCAGACAGTTTTCTGTCTGTATCAGGAAAAGAATCCTGTCTGTCAATAGGACAGTTTTTTGTCTGTCTTAGGGAAAGAAATCTGTCTGTATAGTGGATGGTTTCTTTTGGGAGTTTTACATAAATCCGATTGGGCTGTCCGGGACCCTGCCTTTTTCGGAAGATAAGCTCCTGTTTTTCCAGTACTGCCAGAGCAGTTTTAACCGTCATCTGGCTTTTGTGGAGAACTTCTGCCAGTGCTTCAATCGTAAAGTAAATGAACACATGACCGTCTGTATCTGACCACCCCTCATTTTTCTGGGAAAGCCTTGCCCGGTCGAGCAGGATAATATAAAGCATTTTGGCAGTTTCGTTTATTTCCATGTCCAGAAGGAAACGGGGAAACATCATATAAGATGGCAGGTTGGTGTCTGCTGTCAGAAAGTCAGTCATGTGTTCACCTCCAATCAAAAGGGTTTATTCCCCAAGAAAATCCCAGTCTACATCACTATCTGGCTGTGAATTTTCAGGTGCTGGAAAGGATGCCCTGATTTGGGGCTCCCTTTGCGCCATGCCTGCAGTCAGTCCGGAAAGAAAAAGTGGCAATGCCTGTTTCAGACTGTTTTCCACTGCATCTACAATCTGTTTCACAAAAAGTTCTTCCCGTTCTCTTGTTTCCAGATAAGGATCAGCCTGTGTGCGGTAGTAGCGGTCAAAATAATCTACCAGTGCAAGAGAGATTACCTGACTGTAAGATTAAAAATCCTGCCTGTCCATCGTCTGTAAATATTCCCAGGCTCTCCGCTGCTGGTCTTTGTCCAGATTAAATCGCAGGTTTGTGTTGCGGATATGGTTCTGCATGGCTTATCCCCTCCTTTTCAGGCTCATATAAGCCAGAGATTCATAACCTTTGGCAGTGGCACAGATATCATCAAGGATGGTAACTCGTGATTTGTCATACGCTCCAAAGTTACAGATCAGGCATCCACCGCCTCCGACCACATACAGGCGCATCAGGCCAGGATTGTATTCATATTTGCGGAGCGTGGCAAAAATATCTGTGACATACTGTCTGGCAACAGCAGTAATACAATCCAGATAAGACGCTGAAATGTCAGCGGTTCCAAACCGCAGAATCTGCTCTACGGTAGATTCTTCAATCTTTACTCCGAAGTTGTCCAGAACAGCGTTTTTAGCGGCAATCATGCATTGGTTTACGCCAAACTTTTCTGTCCAGCACCGGCTTTCCTGTGCTTTCTTATTATTGATATACAGAATGTTCATGGTTCCGTTGCCGATATCTGCAAGAAGATTTGTCCCCTTGAAATCTCCAAGTCGGTTTACGATAGCCGGATATCCCTGCGGGTAAAGGCTGCATCCCACAAAACGGAGATGATACTCTTTGCTGTTAAATCGGTAATGGACTTCTGGATTCTGGAGCAGATAGGAACGGAAATCTTCTCTCTGGTTTCTGATCCATGTCAGAGGAAGCCCGGCAGCCAGATGAACGTCTGCTTCACGGATGGAAAAGACATTCAGTTCCCTTGCAATCGCCATGAGAGTTAGAAGATAATATTCTTCGTCCATAGCTTTATCCGGGATAAATTCTTTGTGTCCTTCGCCAATCCGGTAGTAAATGCCGTTGTATTCCAGAATATTCCCGGTGAAGATTGGTTCAGTTTCATAGGCTTTGATGCCGGTTGGGGTGACGGTGTTTGCTGTTTTCATATTGCCGTAGCCATGATCTACAGCAATGATTTTTGTGTTTCTGAGTTCTCGCATAAAAAATACCTCCGTTTTCGTATTGATTGATTCAGCAGGTCGTACCGGTGTGGTACTGCTCTGCTGTGGGATAAGCATACGAAAATCGGAGGAAAAAGGCATTGAGGGGAAATTGAGCAGGAATTGAGAAAAAAGATATATTGTGCTTACGTTCTTCATGTACTCTTGTTGTGATTTCATTGTTTTTTATCGTATAATATGGATACTGGAGGTGGTTTGGATGAAATACAAGATTTTAGTTGTCGATGATGATAAAGAATTGGTGAAAATGCTTTGTAGTTATTTTAATATGAAACAATATGAAACCATTACGGCTACAGATGGAATGGAAGCATTAAATAAAATGAAAATGAAACCGGATATTATTTGTTGGATATCAATATGCCACGCATGGATGGGATTGAAGTATGTCGTCTGATACGCAGTAAAGTGTTATGTCCAATTTTATTTCTGACAGCAAGAGTTGATGAAGATGATAAAATTAATGGGTTGCTTTCAGGTGGGGATGATTATATTACGAAACCATTTAGTCTTCGGGAGTTGGAAGCAAGGATTGTCACAAACATAAAGAGAGAAGAAAGGCATCAACAAAAAACGGAATACCGTTTCATGGATGAAATGCTGATTGATTATTCTGAAAAAATAGTAGCTATAGCTGGACACAGGATGGAGTTCACAAAAATTGAATATCAGATTATTGAATTCTTATCCATGCATCCAGGGCAGGTGTTTGATAAAGAACGTATATATGCACAAGTCTGTGGATATGATGCGGAAGGGGACAGTAGAACGATAACGGAATTAGTACGGCGTATAAGGAAAAAAATAGCGGATTATTCAGAAAAAGAATACATAGAAACTGTATGGGGGATTGGATACCGATGGAAAAAATAAGAAACTTGTCACTGAAAAAAACAATTCTGCTTTATTTTGTGATCAGCTTAACGGCAGCATTTCTGTTATCTGGATTTACAGTTCATTTTGCAAGAAATATGCAGAATAAAATATGGGAAAAATATATTGATTATGCAGATTATACGGACGTGTTTCAGCAATATGGAAAGAAATACGAGATTGAGATATCAAGACCTAATCAATCGCAGATGAATCGTTTGGACTATCATCTTTCGGAAATGTGTGACTTTATGGAAACATATTCGGTACTGATTTTTTCGATTGTTGGGAGTGTTGTTGCGGTATTCTTTTTTTATAAAAATAAGTTAAAGACACCTCTACAGGAACTAAAAGATGCCTCACAAATGATTGCAGATAATGAACTGGATTTTCATGTGTCCTATGAAAATAAAGATGAGATGGGAACTTTGTGTAAAGAATTTGAAATGATGCGAAGTGATTTAGCAGATAACAACAGAAAGATGTGGCGAATGATTGATGACGAGAAGGCTTTGCGGAATGCAATTGCACATGATATACGTTCTCCACTTTCCATATTGCGAGGGTATCAGGAAATGCTCTTAGAGTTTATTTCTGCTGAGAGTATAAAAACAGAGGATGTTATTGATATCTTACAAACAGGCATGTATCAGATTGACCGTATAGAGCATTTCACGGAAAACATGAGAAAAATGTCCCATTTAGAACAGAGGGAACTGCAATGCTCAGAGATAGAGTTATCGGAACTGGCAAAAAAGATTGAGGCAGAAGCTGCCATGCTGTCCAAGAAGGAAAGTAAATTATGTAAGGTAGAAAGAGTGCAGGAACAAAACATTGTGAAAGTGGATGAGGAACTTGTCATGGAAGTGACAGACAACTTACTGGAAAATGCGGTTCGATATGCACAAAAAAGTATTGCTTTGCAGATAAAGAAAAAGGATGGTTTTCTTATAATTTCTGTTGAAGATGATGGAATAGGATTTGTGGATACTGAGGAAAAAGTAACAGAGCCATTTTATCATAAGAATCCACAAGATGATTTAAAGCATTTTGGCCTTGGTATGTATATTTCTCGTATTTTCTGTGAAAAGCATGGAGGAAATTTGAAAATATATAATGCCAGACAAGGCGGTGCTCATGTAGAAGCTCTTTTCAAAGCTGAATAAAAATATGTTAGAAGACTAAAATCATAAATAAAGTGGTTTTAGTCTTTTTTGTTGTGAATTTATTGAGAATTGATTTGTATGATGTTGTTAAAGAAATAAAGAAAGGAAGAGATACAATGAAAACAATCATAAAAAGAAGTATACTTGATTATTTAAAGAACCCTGTTTTGTGGATTGGCTTGATTATTATAGTTGCCAGTATGTATCAATGTCTGTCATCGTATTTGCAAATTCATTATATCAAACAGAATGAACAGATCACACAAAATGACGTAGCATTGGAAGATGCTGATGTCATGGATGGGTACATTCCCACATCTGATGATAAAGAAAGAAGAAGGGAGTGGGAAGATACGATCAAAGAGACGTTAATGGACACCTCCAAAAATGGTTTTGGATTTAGCAGGCAGGAAGCAGATCATGTAATGAAAGAAATTCAGAATATGGATGTAAAGACTGCTTCTGAGTTTTTGGAATCCCAATATGGCTATTATAATGCAATATATGCTTATGAGGACCTTGAAATTCATAAGGGGACAGCAGAAGAAATCAATCATTATATCGAGCGGAAATTATCCGAACATTCTTTTTCCTGGTACTTTGCCAAAAAATTTACGGATTTTGCAGGATTGCATATGGCCTTTTTTGCAACAGTCTTGCTATCATTTTTATTTATTCAGGATACACGAAAAAGTACCTATGAATTATTACATACAAAGCCTGTTACGGCAATCCAATATATATGTGGGAAAGTAATAAGCGGATTCATTAGTATGCTGGGAGTATTAGTGATTTTGAATGTTATATTCTTTATGCTGTGTTTGAAAACGTCTTTAGAATCGGGCTTTCCAGTAACACCAATTGATTTTTGCGTGAATTCTCTGATCTATATTGTTCCGAATCTTTTGATGATATGTTGTGTCTATACAATTACAGCAGTAATATTTAAAAATCCGCTTCCGGCAGCACCAATCTTGTTTTTACACATTATATATTCAAATATGCTGACCATGAAGAATGATATTTATTATATGAGACCGTTCTCTATTATGGTGCGATTCCCTGGCAGATTTTTTGAAACACATGTAGCCAAAATGTCAAACATAAATCAGATTATTCTTGTAATTTCATCAGTTATATTAGTATGTATTTCTGTTACAATCTGGAAAAGGAGGAGGGTTCATTGAAAACGGAACTAAAAAACTGCCTGTCGTTATATAAGATTTTTTATTCATGTGCATTTATACTGATATTGTGTGCTATTCATCCGATTATATACTATGAAGAAATCGGTTCAGCGATTCAGTCTCCAATAGCATTTTTAACAATTATTTTTTGTAGTGACACATATTTGATGGAAGTAAAAAGTAAGCGTGCCGATGTATTTCATTTGTATGATCAAAAAAAGCAGTTAAAAGTAATATCACAGAGAGTGTGCGTTCAAATATTATATTTATTAATACTTTCCTGTGTTGGATATGTTTTGTTTTTCTGGCAAAAACCGGGCAGTGTAAACGAAGGTATTTCGGGCACTCAGATATTCCTTTTATTTTTCATTGCAATGTTCGGAACCATTTGGCTTTGGAGTATATGCTCTGTGATTTTGTGTACATTGATCGGAAATATGTGGGCAGGTATAGGATGTTTATTTGGAATTGTCATTGGTCTTATATCGAAAGAGGGCAGTTCATTTTTCGGGAATCTGGGATTGTTTTCTTTCAGCTTTTGTGAACCTACTCAATTAATGTCCGAGAGTTGGATTTATGGAACGCTTGTGTCTTTTATAGCGGGGCTGTTTTTATTTGCAGTATTACCAATGACTTTAAAGAAAAGAGGATAGATTATGAGTATTAGAATAAATGATTTAACAGTTAGATTTAAAAATGGTGTAGTTGCAGTAAATAAGGCATCTCTTGAAATACCTAAGGGAATTTACGGACTTTTGGGTGAGAATGGTGCCGGAAAAACCACTTTGATGAGGGTTCTTACAACTGTTTTAAAACAAACGGAAGGAATGGTTTCCCTTGATGGAATTCTGTATAACGAGGGAAATTATGAGAAAATACAGAAAAAGATTGGTTATCTTCCACAGGAAATCGACTTATATCCGAATCTTACGGTGAAAGAATGTCTTGTATATATGGGGGGACTGTCAGGAGTAGCCAGAAATGACCTCGAACAAAGAATTACCTATTATCTGGAAAAGACTTCTCTTACAGAGCATCAGAATAAAAAAATGCGGCAATTATCTGGTGGTATGAAGAGACGTGTCGGACTCATACAGGCACTTCTTAATAATCCGGATTTTTTGATTATTGATGAACCTACCACCGGGTTAGATCCGGAAGAAAGAATCAGGATCCGCAATCTTTTGGTCGATTTTTCAAAGGATAGAACTGTGCTGTTTTCCACTCATGTAGTAGAAGATTTAGCAGCAACCTGTACACAGCTTGCCATTATGAAAAAAGGAAGTTTTTTATATTCCGGAAGCGTGAGTGGGTTGCTGGAAAATGCAAAGGGCTGTGTTTGGAATTGTACGGTACAAAATGCAGAAGAAGCCCGTTTGTTAGAAGCCAATTATTCTATTTCATCTAAGCAGTATGTAGAAAATGGAATTCATATGAAAGTATTAAGCAAAGGAAAGCCAAATGAGAATTGTGTCCCGGATAATGATATCACTTTGGAAGATGCATATATTTATTTGACGAATAGTTGAATATAACGGCGGGCAAGTTGCCCGCCGTAAATTATGCTTATTTTGTTAAAAGACCGGATAGATTTTTTCCAATGCAAAATCCAATCTGTGGATATAACTCCTGAATTTCCTGATATTTTGCCTCAATCATTTCCGGTTCATCAGCCCAGGTTTTTTCATATATTTTGAAAGCTCTTTTAAAATGTGTTTTGGCTTGCGGAAGATTGGCAGTCATCAGATAAATGGTTCCAAGGGTTTCCTGAAAATCTAGCAATAATGCCTGGTCAGAGTCAGTGCCAATGCTTTTTGTCTTTAACAGATCCTTTAATTCCTGAATGATTACATTCATACCTTTGTGGTAGTTATAGTTATCCATGTATGGAAATGCATTTTCCAGAAAAAGCAGATACTTTGGTATATCATCCTTTTCAATCAATACTATGATATTTCCGATTGTTTGAAATAGCTTTTTATAATAATCTACTTCCATTCCATGCATTAAACATATGTGCTGTAAAGAATCCAGTAATATGTGGCAACGAGTTACAGATGGTTTTGTCTCTGAAAGGGTGATTTCCTGAATCATCGGATGCAAAGTGTATAACGAAAACAGCGTCCGTTATATGGAAGCGGTATATACGGGAACGTGAACCGAAAGAAAAGAAAGACGGAACCTTATATAAGGATTATTTCTATTATGTCTGCAAACATCGTCGCCTGGTAGACGGTCATAAATGTGGATATTGCAAACAATGGAGCGAGGATAAGATTAACAATGCAGTAGAAGAAGTTATTCGGAAACTGGTGAAGAATCCTAAAATTTGAAGAAGCAATTCTGAATAAAATCGGTTCAAGAATAGATACAGAAGAAATAGAAAAAGAGATTGAAGGATTGGAAAAGCAGCACAGGCAGTTGACCGGAGCAAAAGCAAGACTTGGACAGCAGATGGATAGTCTGGATATCATGGATAAATTTTATGAGAAGAAATATCAGGATATGGAGACAAGGTTATACCGTCTGTATGATGAAATTGAAGGCGTGGAGAACAGTATAGAGGAAGTAAAGAATCGCCTGTTGAATATCCAGCAACAGAAAATATCAGAAGAAAACGTCTATCAATTTCTTTTATATTTTGATAAACTATATGATAAGTTCACCGACCTGGAGAAGAAAGAATTTCTTAACAGCTTTGTAGAACAGGTGGACATTTACGAGCAGGAGCAGCCAGATGGCAGATTCCTGAAGCACATAAAGTTCCGTTTTCCGGTGTATTTTGGAGATAGAGAGACACAGGAACTTTGTTGGGACAACGAAAGTACCGTTGAAAGTTGCGCTTTATTGTCTAAACTAGAATAAAAACTGGATGAGAAGGTGACTAGTACATCGTTTTCGAAATAACTATACCACTCACTTGTCTGCGAATCCGATTGCACAGGTCTAAAAGCCTCAGCGTAGCCCGCTACGCCTGCGTTTTTATACCAGCACACTCGAATCCGCATCCTACGCGATTGGTATAGTTATTTACGAAACACTGTACTAGAGCGTGTCTGAAAACAGGAATAAAGAGCTGTAAAATAATTTTAAATTTGTAATATCAGATAACTTATAAAGAAATATTTAACTCTGTCCACAGCAGAAAAAGGCTGTGGACAGCGTTGCATATCAGGCTGAATCGCGGCCGCATGTTACTTTTGTAATAAATTCATGCGGTATCACAGGCAGAATAAAAAACAGAAAAGAGGTAAAACTTGGAAGAACTGAAAAAGGCACCGGTTACAGTGCTTCTCATTCTGGCGAATATTCTTGTTTTTACTGCAGTGGAATTTACCGGAGGATCAGAGGATACCATGCATATGCTTCAGTGCGGAGCGGCATATACTCCCGCCATTATGCAGGGAGAATACTATAGGATCTTTACAAGTATGTTCCTTCATTTTGGACCGCAGCATCTTGGAAATAACATGCTGGTACTGTTTGTGCTTGGAGGCAGACTGGAGCGTACAGTTGGAAAACTGAAATATCTGCTGATCTATCTTCTGGGAGGAATGGGTGGAAATCTGCTGTGTCTGTTCCTGGAACTGGATAGTGCGGATTTTGCAGTTTCGGCAGGTGCATCCGGTGCAGTGTTTGCTGTGATGGGTGCAATGATCTATGCTGTGATCAGGGGCAGAGGTCATATTGAAGATCTTTCTGCCAGACAGGTAGTGATCATGGCTGCTTTTTCGCTTTATTTTGGTTTTACAAGCGAAGGGGTGGGCAATGCGGCACATGTAGGCGGTCTTATCTGTGGATTCCTGCTTGCAGTTCTTCTTTATCACCCTTCGCAGCGTGCAGGATAACCGACCTTTATTCAGGGGATGCCGGCAGATAAATATAAAAGGCAGAACCCTGACCGGGAGTGCTGGAAACCCTGATCTGACCATGGTGTGCAGAGATGATTTCTGCTGTTACTGCAAGCCCGAGACCGGTTCCTTCCGGTTTATATGTAATGAAGGGATGAAAGATATTCTCAGTCTGCTTATGCGTCATACCACATCCGTTATCTTTAATACAGATGCAGATGCCGGAATCTGCAGGGGTGAGATTTACAATAATCTTTCCGCCTGGCTGATCGATGGCTTCACAGGAATTTTTGATCAGGTTAAATATGACCTGACGCATTTTTATCCGGTCAAGAAAAACAGGTGAAGAAGTATGTTCCACATGTATTTCCAGCCGGATTCCCAGATAGTCCAGAGTGTTTTTCTGACAGGATAAAACAGTGGTCAGAAATTCCGCGGGATTTACGGGAACAAGAGTAATTGTCTGCGCATGGCTGAAGTCAGAGAGTTCTTTCAGCAGTTCTTTTACATATTCAAGGTTATCCATAAGACTGTCCCATTGTCTGTAACTGCACAGTTCCGGGTGAGAGGAAGCCATCAACTGAAGTTCACTGTTGATCAGCGTGACCGGATTACGGATTTCATGTGAAAGTCTGGATAAAAGAAAACGAAAATCTTTTTCTGATTGTTTTGTTATTTCAATCTGCATATTATCACCTCAGGAAAAGTGTATCATTGTGAACTTTCAGCCGCAACTGATTTCGTCCTGAAAAATTCGCAATAAAACGACAAGTATTACTGATTATTGCAAATCAAAATCTTGAATTTTAAGAAAGAAGGATTTAAAGATGGAAAATTGTATTTTTTGTAAAATCGCTAATGGAGAGATTCCTGCTGCAACACTTTATGAGGATGAGAATTTCAGGGTAATTCTTGACCTGGGCCCGGCGAGTAAGGGACATGCGCTGATCCTTCCGAAATCGCATGCTGCTAATATTTATGAATTATCGGATGAAATGGCTGCAAAGGCAATGATTCTTGCAAAGAAAATGGCGACAGCAATGACAGCAGCACTGAAATGTGACGGATTTAATATTGTACAGAATAATGGCGAGTGTGCAGGGCAGACAGTATTTCATTTTCATATGCATCTGATTCCGAGATATAAAGGAGATCAGGTGGGAATCACATGGCACCCGGGTGAACTCAGTGATGCAGATAAAGAAGAAATCCTGTTAAAAGTAAAGGAGCAGCTGTCCTGATATTCTGATACAGCACATTGCAAAAGATGGAGAATATAGATTTTGTAAGTATCTACAGGAAATACCGCTCGCGGGCGTTCAATATTGGAAAATTTATCCTTGGCGATGAAGACGAAGCAGAAGATGTCTGTCAGGATGTATTTGAGACTTTGTTTCATATGGGCCGGAGTGTGGATTTTTCAGATGAAAAGAAACTGGAGAATCTGATTGTCAGAATCAGCTACCATAAGGCATCCGATCAT
>ENA-OQJM01000150-OQJM01000150.1-human-gut-metagenome-genome-assembly--contig:-NODE-150-length-19756-cov-3.675786_pt1 | contig 19756 bp, 20 predicted proteins | sample MGYA00242607_ERZ504773 | MGnify/ENA primary metagenome ERZ504773 (study PRJEB26092, sample SAMD00036355) | human gut metagenome | host: Homo sapiens | study: EMG produced TPA metagenomics assembly of... | reverse complement strand
TTAAACTGTGAATTAAACGACATAAAAAATCTCCTTTGTTATAGTCCAAACATCAACCTGTATGCAAGATAGAATGATGCGGCATCATCTGCAATTCCGCCACCACCTGTAATCACATCTTCTGCAAGTGTTCCTCCAACGATAAGAACAGCTGCTACAGTTCCTGCGCTCCCCCTTTTCTATCAAATTGACTTGTACAAAAACACTACTATTGTATGATATAATTCGTTATATTTCAATAATTTTCCACCTCTTTTATATCTTTTGCACTTTTGCAAAAAACGCAGTAACATCGTCATTATAACCGACAATGTATTAAAAGCATTTCATCCAGTTACAATTGCCATTTTTATAATTTGTTATTAGTTGCCGCCAGATTTTCTTTCACTTGTATTTTCCCTTATGAGGGTTCATAATCAAGGGTAAAATGATATAACACGATACAAGATGTGTTGGAGAGAACACCAATGAAAAGTTTAGCATTTTCAATGGATTAACGAGTTTTCCATAACAAAATATAACAGTTATTAAATGCTATAGATTTCGTCATTTGAGAACTGGGGTTTATCAACCTTTCCTCTTATTATTAAAATCGCTTACTCCAAACAAAGCAAATACGAAAGAGACAATAATAATTGAAATAGTAGTCGCTGAAATGGACTGCATGAAATAGTCTACGATTCTCAATCCCATAAATGTCGCAAATGTATCTAACAAAAGATACATAATAACAGCAGATTGTTTATCTATCTTTTCAAGCATAAGCAATGCTTTTGGTAACACATCAGCAAGCAAACTAAATGGGTATGAAATAATTGTTGCAATTATAAAGAATAGAATAATGCTTCCAACAGACGTATAGTAAAAACCAAATAATCTCATTATAGCTCGATTATCCGAAAAATCTCGGAAGCCTTAATTTTACTATATTTGTTATCAGAAGGTTGTTCTGCTCGCAACGCTCACAGAACAACTTTCTCACTAACTTCGCGCTTACGCACTCATTAAGTGTTCAATGATTACTCGATACCTGTAGCAACACGTCCAGATTCTACTGTACGTCCACCATCACGGACTTTGGTTTCGTGATATTCGATTATTTGAAACTAATTTGTGCGGTTCTGTTGTCTAAAGTAGCTTATTTTTGCTGAGGAATTAGTGCTTTATAAAAATCTTGTAGCCAAAATGTAGCCAATTAACGTTTAGATAAGCACAGGCAAATGAATTTCAATAATTCTTTCAAAATAACATAATCACTTTAATATAAATAAGTTATGTTATTTTAAAATATATCTGCCTTCTTCTTTATATATTTCTTGCTTACCGTCAACACAAAATGCTGGTCTGATACCATTCATATCGTATGCATTCGTGCTTCCAATTTCACCTTCCGGTCCTACTGCATATACACAAGAATCATATGTAGAATCCGCACTTCTTAACCACCAACTTACAGTAAACTTTCCATTATTCGTAGTAGCAAAACGATTCTTATTATCTTTAAAATACAACAATGGCACCCCTTCAACTCCGACATGCCCATTTTTTTTATATCCAAGTTCAGTAAAAGACAACAAAAACACTTTTCTTACAATAGTTATCACGCTATCATCTATTTGATTCAAGCATCGTTCATCTAAAATCTCTATTTCCGAATCTTGAATTAAGCAACGAGTTTGAATAGGTAAATTATCAAAAAACTCTCCCATTAAGTAATTATCAATTTCACTTTCTTCATAGTAAGCCGAATAATCACTAACTCTTCTATTCTCTGGAAGAATTTCTTTTCTTAACAAAAGTGTTTTACCATTATAATCATTAGTTAATACAATATATGGAACAAATCCTGTTTTTTCTTCAATATATATGATTGGTTCAATTTTACATTTTTCAGAATATGCCAAATCACTTATTGTATTATATTCCTCGGTTACTGCTTGTCTTTTACTACAAGCATTTAATAGAACTCCAAGAACAATTGCTAATACTACTACTTTATACTTTTTTCTGAACACTTATGTGGCTCCTTAATTTCTCTGCTTTTTACGTCTTATTTTTGTAAATGCCATACACATCACTATACTTACCATGATTACAGCCATTAGACTACAAAATCCAACTGCAGATTCGTCTCCTGTTGAAACAGATTCTATCTTTTCTCCTCCATTTTCATTTATTCCCGAACCAGAATTATTACCTGTATTATTATCTTTTCCCGAATCAGGATTTTCTGGGTTCGCTGGATTTTCTAGGTTCGCTGATTCTCCATCTTTTTCAAATTTTGCAACTAAAAGGGTATCTTTTTCTACACAAAAACGATATTGTGTTTCTTGCGAAATTAATTTATCATTCTCATACCAACCAACAAATTGGTAACCTTCTTTAGCAACCGCTTCAACTTTTGCAAAATTTCCTTCTTGTCTAATTCCTTGACCTATAGCAATACCATGTTCATCCGAATCAACTTCTACTGTCACCATATAATAAGCAGATTTTGCATCTTCACCACTTAAATTTTGATCAGGATTAATTTCTTTACCATCAGGTGACTTCAACTCATACTCTGTAGTTGAACCTTCTATTTCATTATTTTGTTCATCATCTACATAAGCAGGAACAACTGCATTAAACACATCATTTTTATTCAAATTTATATCTTTATAATTAACGACTCTTGTAATATCACCTGCTGTAGAAGAAAATTCATTTATCGAGTAATTCATTGTTCCGTTATCTGTAGCTGTTAATTTTATCTGATACGATGCATTTGTTGGAAGATAAACTATTTTCTCATCATCTTCATTCAAACTTGCCACAACAGTCCCATTTTTAATTTCCTGTGGTATATCATCTACAATCCTTGCTTGTAATATATTTTCACTATCATATACTTCTACATCTATCGGACAATTAATATGTATAACACGATAGTTACCATTTCCGTCAAACTCTGTTGGTGAAGATGTATAGTTCTCATCTTGTGACATTAACCATGCCATACATAATTCTGGATAATGAGCTGCTCCCAAAGTTTTCGCATTACTAACACCTGTCACTGTTAGATTAGGGTGTGAAACAACAAAAATAACTAACATTTCTGCAACAGCTCCTGCAAATTCTTTCAATGCTGAAGGGCTGTAATTATTAATCCCCGCTTCATTCAATGCTTCTTCCATTACATCTTCAATTACTTTTTTCACACTAGCATCTGGATGTGGATTCAATGCTGCAATCACAATTTCTCCAAGCGTATCCACACTACACAGTTTCTCTAAAAACAAATCAAAAAACTTATTAATTCTTTGTATTGGTTGATCTGGAAACATCGTTCCATATTTAACAGTGAAAATAGTGCGAATACCATTTTGCAATTCTTTCACATAATTATCACGTGTTTTTACTCTTTCCTTTGTCAGTTTATTGATTGTAGTATCTAAATATTCCGCTTGAATTGACTTATTATTCTCATCATTTTGTACCGGACTTTTTCCTCCTGGCAAAAGATACTTTACATCAATTTTTTTCATCACAAAATCATCAACAGCATATTTTCCTATCTCATTTTTGCTCGACATTTTATCATAGAACTGCTCCATTGCATTTTTTTTCGCAGCGTAATTATTTCCATCAGAAATTTTATCTGGCAAGAAATAATCGCCTCCAAAACGAGTAAAATCTAATGCAGACATAGCAACTTTAGTTACCGGGTCGTTTTTATTAATGATATTATAAATATTATTATATTTTAGCCTATTCTTAATTTCAGATTTTGTAGCTCCCATTGGTGTCTCAAAACAATAAGCGTACAAATCTTCCTTTTTAAGAACTACACCATCACCTAATTTTTCTCCATCATCAAGTGCACCTGCCACTAAGTTTGCTGTTGCAGCTGCACGACTATATCCTGTTAACCATATTTTTATATCTCCTGAAATTTTATTTTCTCTAATATATGATTTCAAAAAGTCTAAAACTTGTTTTTTAGCCTGTGCAAATCCATAATGCTGGCCACTCTTACCAAGTGTAAAGTTTCCTGCCCACTCACTTTCATAACCACCACCACGTACGGCTACGGCCATCAAAGTACATTCTTTATCATCTATACTTAATTTTTTATTTGCAGCTACCACTCCTATTGAATCACTTTGTGGTTTTTTCACAAACCAATCATTCTTATCAAATTCTTCAAATTCTAAATCAGTCAACAACTTTTCAACATTTTTATATTTGTTGGTATAATCAGAATTTCCTCCATCATTACTTCCAAATGCTGATAATGCCAAACATAAAGATGCCGTAGATAAACTATGGTTATATCCATCTAACTGTCTTGTCCCACAAGAAGTTTTTCGAAAATAATTATCTGAATAATGGCAAACTGCTTCATAGTCTTTCTCTTCACCAGACGCAAAATAAAAATTCACATCCTTCGTTGTAACCTTGTCCGCAATTTCTCCAAAAATAAATTCCAAATCATTCGGATCTTTCACATCATAAAAATGTTCTAATGATGTAGCTAATTCTGAAGAAAACAATTTGAAAAATTGTACAATTTCTAAACCTTCTTCCGGCATATTTTCCATCATTTGAAAAAGTCCTACCGAATATACTGTAGCCTTACTTTTTAATGTTTCTGCCATTGCATATGCTGCATTAGAATATGCATAAAGTCTAACCTGAGTGTCACTACGTCTCCATTCACTTCCTATTGTATCCTCGTTATAATGTCCATCATAGCTATATTCTCCATCATTTGTCATTCCAGTAGTAAACAGAACAACATTTTTTATAGCTTTTGGATTAGATATTTCATTTATTAATGTATCTGCTTTCTGTAACCCAGCTGCAACATTACGTGTATTTTGTGAAGCATAAAGTCCATCAATCGCCGCATTTAATGATACAAAATCAGTCGAAAATTCAGAAACAACATTTGCTGTCGAACCTTTGTATTCAACTATTGCAACATAATTGGTACCATCTGCTTTCTGGACTCCCTCGATAAATTTTTTTTGCAGAAGCTTTAACATAATCAATAGCCGTATCTGCAGTGTAAAATATATTACCAGAAGAATCTAAAAAACTAGAAGAAGCAGAAGTATCCAGAATCAAGACATTATATCTCTGCTCATCATTCTCTTTACGAACTTTAGATTTACTTTTGATTTTAGGAATACCTTCCATATTAATTTTAGGTGTATTATTCGGCAAATCAAACATTTCCACTGCATTATTATCTAAAGAATAATCATCACCAGGTGAAAATGCTTTCGTGTCATCTGATACCTTCCTTTCTAATAATTTAGCTTCGTTTTCTCTTTGCACTTGATCAAGAGATTTCTCTGTAATTTCATCAGACACATTTGCCGAAACCACATTCCCCCCTAAAGAAAAAAGCATCAAAAATGCTAAAATCAAGGCAATAAATTTTTTCAACTTTCTTTTTCTCATCCTGAGTCCCTCCTTGGTAAAATACTATTTCTTTTACTATATCATATATTTATATTAAAAAACACACATATATCCTTTTTTATTTACAATTGCGGAAGAACCATGTTATGAAAAGAGTGTATCAGAAAAATATGGGCACTAACAGATACGGATGATTACCTACTTACTCCAAAAGAACTTACTACCGAAAACGTCCAGAAGTTGTACAAGCACTTAGTTCTATTCTCTGGGGATATACTTCAAAAGAATGCATAGAGATGTTAGATAAATTCTTTCCTAAAATCTGAAAATAGACATTTTAAAAGCAGACACTCATAATTGAATAAAAACCAAGGAGAGTGTCCGTTTATGAATAACTTAAATGATTACATTACAGAATACATTGAATACTGTCAGTTCAGGAAACGCTTAGATTACAAAACTATCAAGGCATACAGCATTGATTTAAAGCAATACACCCATTTCTCTTCCGAACTGCCTTCCTGCCTATCCAAGAACACTGTTGATCAGTATATAACCAACTTACATAAACAATTTAAACCCAAAACTGTCAAACGCAAGATTGCCAGTCTAAAAGCCTTTTTCCGATATTTGGAATATCAGGAATTATTGTCTGAGAATCCTTTTCTAAAATTAGACATTCGTTTTCGAGAACCAAAGCTCTTACCCAAGACAATACCTTTTCATTCCATTCAGTCATTTTTATCTACTCTGTATGCCCAAAAGGAGCTAGCTAAATCAGAATATCAACTTCGCTGTTGCATACGGGATATTGCTGTTATCGAATTGCTATTTGCTACTGGCATGCGAATATCTGAATTGTGTTCCTTGAGACCATCAGATATAGACATGAAAAGTCACAACATACTTATTTATGGAAAAGGTTCAAAAGAACGAATATTACAAATTGAAAATTCTGAAGTAATTTTAGCTATGACATCATACCAAAAAACTTTTGAGCAAGATATTGAGACCTGTGGATATTTTTTTGTCAACAAGCTAAAGCATAAGTTATCAGATCAATCTGTCCGTTTCATGATAAATCACTATGCTAAGCTTGCCGGTATTGACCAACATATGACTCCACATATGTTCCGTCACTCTTTTGCCACTCTTCTTCTGGAGCAAGACGTTGATATACGATATATTCAAAAAATGCTTGGACACAGTTCCATTAGCACAACCGAAATATATACTCATGTTTCCAATACAAAGCAAAAAGAAATACTTGTTCATAAGCATCCTCGCAACTTGATAACAATCAATAAAGGATAATATAGGATTATCACTTAAATTTTATATCAAGTAATGGAGAATGCTTATGTTAAAGAGGGAATGTAAGGGGTTAGAGTCGCGTATTGAATTAGCGGATGAATTAGTACAACAATATAAGGATAAAATAGCTCCCTTCATCGTATGGATAATGGGTAGTCATGGAAGTGGAAAAAGTTTTGTAATTAATAATGTTCTAAAAAAGTTAGAGAACTTTCCCCATATGGCTCTATATATAAGTTTGGGGGAACGTTTTATAAAATATGGTTCAAAGACCTCGAAGAAAGAACTTAATTCTTTAAGCTTTTCGATGGGAAATCAGTTGATTTCATTAGGTTTTGGAATCGGGTGGGAAAATAACAATAGCACATATAATCATATCAGGAATATGTTAAGCAATATATTACGCTCTGATGTAATAATTTGTGTGGATGATTTCAGCAATGCAGATTCTGAAATAAGAGCAATGGTTCTATTAATTGCCAAACATTTTAAAGAGTTACAAGAGGAATTCAAAGTAAAGATATATATGTTACTTACGGATATAGATAGTAATCATATTTTTAATACGTCTGAGACTATTGCGGAATATGCATTAGAGAAGTATAATACTCATGATATTACTCAATATTTTAATCAAAGAAAAAAATTATTTTACCACAAGAAGAGGAAATTGAAAAAATTGCAGAACTTTGCAATGGCAATTTAAACTTAGTAGAGTATCTAGATGAAGAAACAATCGCATATGGAAAGAGTTATTTAGAAATACTTGAAAAAATTGTAAATAAAAGAATTGCTCAATTAAAACAATCCGGAAAGAGAGATAATCTAAATGAAGAAGAACTCGAAGATATGATTTTTTCAGCCTCTTTAAGTATTAAGCAGTTTTCAGCAAGAATTTTAACAGAAATAGTAAAGCAGGAAGATTCAAGGATTTTTCGTGAATTGAATGTAGCTAAACAAGAGGATCTTATAACTCAATATATGGAAGAATACTACGATTTTAACTCTTATGACATCAAATTACAACTTGCTAAACAAACACTTCAAAAAAGAAAAGACTGGCTTCTCACTTATTACGAATATTATACAAACAACGAGCAGGACGAATACTATTACAGGGCATACTATTTAATTAATTATGAAGGAAAAATTAGTTCAGCTTCATTTGCATTACTTATGTTAGCATATTCGGCAGCACTTGAAGTTAAGGATATTACAAAAGCTCAGAAAATAAAGGAACAATTGCAGAAAAAATCAGGCAATCATCAACAATACATAGATATTTTTAAAAGTATAGAAAACTTTTACAATGCTCTTGCTGCAAACAAGAACGTTGAAGAAGCCTATAATGCAATTGATGAAGAGGAATTGGAACTCCCATTAAATGCAGAATTGGCGCGTGCTTATTTCCATTATTTTTATGTAAATACAAATATGATTGCGGGTAAAGCGCTTATAGTATTGGAGCAATGTAAAGAATTTGCTCTTAATGAATTATACATAGATGTTAGAAGTGAAAATTTACCAAAAGCAACAGATGAAACGATATTACGCCTTAGAATTATTTATGATATAGCTCCTTGTGTTCTGGATTGTTTAAATCAATATGATAGCTTTCAATGTTTATACGAGAAAAGCAAGGAGTTATCACAAAGAACACATAATTCACAAAAGGGTCGAAACCTAGGACTTTATATTGAAAATGTATTTAATCGAAAAGCGTTTTTATTTGTTAATCAGACACAGTGTGGCATATATTATCATAAGGCCAAAAGATATTTTAAGGAAAATGAAATATGGGATGAATATTGTATTACATTGGTGTGTGAAGCAGGGACAGATATCGTTATTCAACAGTATGAAGAGGCTCTTAAATGTTGCAATAAAGCAATTTCTGTTTGCGAAGATAAGAATATACAACTTCCATTAATTGAAAAATTGCACAATAATAAAATAATAGCTGAATTTCTGTTGAAAGAAAAAAATACAACAAGCCAAAAGAATAGACTATCCATTGCTCGAAATGCAATCAAAGAGCTTAAACAGCTGCTTATGTCTCGGCAATGTGCAACTGAATATGTCATACTTACCAATATTTGCTCCTTATGCTTATATTGTAATAATGATAAACAATACCTATCATACAAAAGGAAGATAGAAAAATTATATGATTGCAAGGATATTTCAGATATTGACGATACAAATATTGATGATTTTTATCGTTATTATTTTTCTTGGTTTGAGTTGTTTCGAAATATACGTGATGAACATTGGGCCGATGCAGATCTGAGATGTAATAAATTGAAAGGCTTTGTTCCAGCACTATTTCAAAAACAAGACATATTTTGGGAACAAAAAAATAACGCTGTAAAAGAGTTAGTATCGTCCAGACAAGCAATTACCCCATATGATTTTTGTCACAATCTTGTGAAATGCAATCAAAGAGAAAAAAAGTCTTGCACAATTTTATCATAGAGGGCTAATGCTATCTGATTTGCAATATACATCATACATCTAAGTGTCCAAATCATAGTTTGATAACATACAAGCAACAACCACTTTATATATGCTTTCATATGGTAAGTGATAATACTGTGTGAACAGATATGCTATAGAGCTATGATGGATGGTATATGGAGTTCCAGCAATATCAAAAAGATAGGGAACTCCATTTTTCATGCGAAAGTCAAAACGTGCATAATCTTTAATCCTCATTATCGTGGCAGCTTTTTCAGCGGCCTTGCAAAGAGCAGGCGCTATCTCAGTGTTGGCTATTTTGAATTGATACTGATAAGAATTGGATATTTCACTATCAATGTATGTATGGCTATCGGGAAAAACAATTTCAACAGGCATTAGAGAATAGTACACTCCTCTAAATTGAATAACTAAAACTTCAAATTCCGGACCATCAATAAACTCTTGGATAAGTAGCTCATTACAATGCATTTGTGCACAAATATTCTCCAATTCTTGAGATGCGTCCTCGGTTATTTCAAAAACATTTTGCGTTGATAAGCCAATGCTTGCTGACTCATGAATGTTTTTTACTATTACTTTTTCGTTAATTAATTCTGTTATAATATGGTTAGGATTTTCATGGACTTTATAGACCATGCTTTTAGGAACAGAAATTTTATTTAACCCTAGAAGCATCGTATAAATATCCTTATTTCGCAATAAAGATATAACAAATGCATTGCTTCCTGTGTAACGTATATTCATCAAATCACAAAAGGCAGGGATTAGTGATTTTTTTCCATTTGCTTGTCCATCTCTTGCAAAATTATATACAACAAATTGCTTTGGGCATAGTTTGTTCTGAATGAAATATTCTATGAATTCCATCTCAGAATAAAAGACACGAACATAGCCAAAAACATAGAATATTGCAGAAGCAATTTCTGCAAATTCTTCTCTAGAAAAAAATTCGCTCTCATCAGCATGTGGATATTCGGAAGGATATAAGTATTTTGTTCTTTCCTGCGTATCCGCAATGACATAAACATCAAAATCAATTATATAATGTTTGAAATAATTCAAAATAATAGATAGTATATCATTCATAAGCATTAAGGCTCCTTTCAGTGAATATGATAGCAAATATAATTTTTTACAAATCCATTTTTCCTATAGAAAGCCTCCGCTTTTCGGTCATAAACATTTACTCGTAGTTCTTTTGTTTTGAGTCTTGCATATGTTAAAAATGAACTGCACTACTTGGCTTCCTAAGTTATTTCCACGATATTTTTTATCAATAAACAATCGCCGAAGGAGAATAAAATCATTCTCTTCTGCAATAGAAAAGTATCCATATTCATTATTTTTGTTGTCTTTTATTACAAATGGCAATTCGTTCTCATCAAATACTTTTGATATACAATTAATAAATGCCTTTTTATCATAATGCTTTAATAATTGTTCATGCCACCTCAAACTGTGATATTTATCAAATACAAAACGGAGCAGCCGATGTTGATTATTTGAATTTATAACCAAGTAAATATGTTCAAAATATTTTTGACAATTACTAAGATAGGTTGTACAAATATGTTGCGCCAGTTCATATTCTTCATATGTATTCATTTCACAGGCTTCTTCTGGTAGGATTTCTATGGTTTTTACTTTAATATCTTGAAGAATTTCTTGAATAAAATCATCCCAAAATATGTCTGAATTGTTTAAATTCTCAAAAGTGCTTATAGCAGCAATATGTTCTTTTAAAATTGTCGATGATAAGCCAGTCCAAAAAGATACTCCAAATAATGCAGGAGTATTTTGGTTACCAATTTCAAAAGATTTTATTTCTCCATATGAATTAAGAATAGGATGCCATGCATCACATTCAGTAATGGTATAGTTCATAACATAATACCTACTTGAATTTGATGGAAAAAAAATATTTTGAGCACAGACTACATCGCCTTCTATTACAAAAAGTTTCCTGAATATAATGCAATAAATACTTCATAGTATAGAGGTATTTTTCCTTCGATAGGAATATATTCAATTCTGCAAGAATATTTTTTTGTCAGATAATCAAAATCGTGATTGAGGATAGAAACTGCAATGATAATGTCTGAAATATGATAGTCATGCAACATCATTATAGTGCGTTCTATATTGGGAATTCCCATGATAGGCAGTAGTGCTTTATGGACAGTTGCTCCTGTTGCATACATACTTGAGCTTTTTCCACCTGCTAAAATAATAGCATTCATATCTGTTCCTCCATTTAGTGAATTATAACTATGTTTCAATGGATGAAATAAGTGATAATCCTATATTATCCTTTATTGATTAACATTATACACATTTCCCCTCTGCATTTCAATTTCCTTTTTCCATAAATTGGCACTGCATTGTTAATCCATTTGTACAAACTGGGCTAACTTGAAAAAGTAAATTCCAGTGCAGAAGTAAATTCCACACTCATTTAAAAGTTCTTGATTTTCTAAGAGTTTTATAAGCTCAAAATGCATATTTCTGTTATAATAGGAGTAACTTCTTGGAAAAAGCTGATTTGATGGTATGACAAACGTACCACTAGAAGGTAGTGTGCGAGACACCAGGCGGACATGCTCATGCCATCTGGCCTTTCATTGTACTCTTTAACCTGTTGAATCCACTGTTTGAAGCGGATTTCACGTTTTACTGAAGTAGATTTACCCATTTAATTTTGACTCCTTACGATTTATTCGACGTAATCGGCGAATTCGACGAATTCGGCGAAAATACCGATTCCCTTCGTAAGCTAACTATCTAGGAAAATTGGCAGGTCTACAAGAGTACCACCTATGGAGCGTTTACTTTAAATCAAACCAAAAAGAAGTAAATATTACCGCATACTATTTGAGTCACGAAAGCCCGCAACCCTAGTAAATACGCGGTCTGCGGGCTTTTTTTAACTGCTTCGAGTGTCAAAAACAGGATTCTCCTTTTTTAGTCAACTCAAACACAAACAATAAAATGATTATATGACTATATACTATACGTCCATTGCTATATCCCCATCACTAATCACTTGCTATTAAATCAGCCTTTCGTCTCTCAAGACGCTGTCCCCATGCTCTTCCTTTAGCGCCAAAATTACTAATAATATATTCCCTACATTTTTTAGTATATGCGTTTTGCTCTTTCACTTTTTTCAGGTATTGTGCATTTCTGGCAGCAAATACATTTTTTAATTTTGAAAGTCTCTGACGTTTCTTATAGATTGCTTTATGCTGTTGCATGTATTCATATTTTTGCCGCCCATTGGAACTTTCAATTTGCTGACTCAAATAATTAATTTGTTTTGATAATTGATCACACTCCATTTTGTAACGCACATAAACATCTCGAATATTTTCCTGTTCACGTTTTATACTATCCGCCAAAGTAAATGACGCATAATGCACGCAAATACAATGATAGAAATTTCTTTTTTCTTTTGGTAATTCCACTTATTCCTAATTTGATTCTGAGAATCCTGAATCTTTCTATCTATACTGTCTATGGCCTCAGCTTGCTGTAACTCCAATTGTCTCTTTCCATGACTTACAAAACTCTGAAATTCATCCAGCCTACTATATAAGTTTGAAAAATCCAATTGTTCCGCTTCCGGCAAAGAATTTAATATTTCTTTCCTGTAACTCCTTTCCCCAAAATCACTTTTAATTCTATGAGTTGTTCCTCGCTTTTTCCTTGATTTTATGATACTATGTATAATAATCATGATAAGTACAATAGCCACTATGGTAATTGCAAGAAAAAATGGAATTGGTAACTTTTTTAAAATATTCAATAAATCCGCTTTTAAAGTAGCCATCATACTATCCTCCAGCTAAAATCATTTCTCATTTTTATATACTCTTCAAAAGACACAAAATCTGGCTCCAGCATTTTATCTACTACATTAATCAAAAGTGCAAATCTCTCATCATTTAGTCGATCCGTATTATCAATAATTCTGCCACAAATTGTTTCCGCTGCATGTATTTTGCTAATTCCTTTTTGATTCAAATCATGCAACATTTCCCTATAAGCTCCACAAACCATTTCCTCTTCACGAAGCAATTTCCCATATCTCATATCCATTCCTGCCGTTACAGACTGTGTATAACGGTCTATTTCTCGTATAGCATTGTATTTCTGGTCTTCAATATTTCGGGAAGCTTGGTGAAAACTTTTGCTTATCTGATCAACTGTATTTTGATACTGCCTATCAACATAGAGCGTCAGTACCTTATTCTGAAGTTTGTATTGATTGTCCAATTTTTGTGATTCTAAATCCAATTTTCTCAACTCAACAGCAGCTTTTACTTTTGTTTCTTCCAAACTACTCGTAAATTTGACTATTCTTCTAGCATCTCTTCTCCCCTGTATCAAAGCATATGTTTGAAAGACAGAATCAATTGTAGAACATACTGTACCCACCGTGCCATCCATAATTAAATGCGCTACATCCATTACCCGATCAAATCCATCTTTTTTCTTTTCTGGAAAAACATCTAAAACAGCCTGTACCGCTGGTACTACTTCATAAGCCATAATATACACCTCTTTCCTAATAGTTATCTGTATTATATCACAACCTTTTTTCAAAAAAATCTAAATATATACTTTTTATTGTCATTTAAAATCTTTTTTCTCAAAAAATCTCCTACCTTCCTAAGTGTGATTAAGTTTGTCGCTGCAACGACATTTTCCTTGATTAATAGGTCGCGAAGCAACCTCACTTTTGGAGACTTTTGTCAAGTCTTTTTCAGGAAAAAAATTTTTTTCACAAAAAAATAAAGCCCTATAGCCTTGAAAAATCGGGTATTCAAAGTTTTTTAGGGTCTTTACTTTTTAGGGTCTTTCATTCGGGTTCTTCAGTAGGGTCTTTCAGTAGGGTCTGGTTTTAGGGTTTATCGTGAGGGTTTGAACCTATATTTATAATAAAAACAGGGTATGTTAGCTCGTATTACACAAGCTAATCTACCCTGTTTCTTTTTTGTCCTGCCCTATTTATGATTATTTTGCGGAAATAAAATTTCAAAGGAGGACAAATGAATAATATCACAGATTTACTAGACCTTGAAGACTCTGATATAAAGATTTCAGACATTATTATTGAAGGTCAAACCAAAACTCTTATTATCGAAACTCCACCTGTTGCCAGCTATTGTCCAATCTGTGGGTTTCGCATGCACTCTCGTGGTGTAAAGAAAAGGACTATTAACCATCCTTCCGCTTTGTTAACAAGGGACGTAGAACTACAAATGCAACTGACATGCTCATTGTAGATGCATATCGAAATCTTTTAGAAACATCCGCATCTATCGCTAAAAGATTCCATATGTCTGACACATATGTGCATGAGATCTTTGACCGTTATGTCAAGCTGGACAGGCTACCTCTTACAGATATCATTTCCATTGATGAAGTTCACCTAGATATGGATGATGACTGTAAATACACATTGGTCATCCAGGATTCCCATACCGGTGACCCCATTGACTTGCTTCGCAGCCGAAGAACTTCCGTAACGGAACCGTACTTTGTCGCAATCCCTGCAACAAATTTCTTTTTGCAACCAGACAAACACCGGTGCTTAATGGAATCACTGATTATAACCCTGTAACTTATTATGAAGAAGATGATTTTTAGGAGGAAACCACATGGAAAACTACTGTGCATTTAGCAAAAACCACACTTGCCTTAAATGGCTTGACTACGTAATAACACGTCAAGAACTAGAGGAAGCAGACTCTCTCTGTCACGGAAACTGGATAGAGATTCAACGCAAGAACCAATACATTCAGACCCTACAGGAGATTCTGGACAGCAATCACATCTCATACCCCGATGAAATATAGTTTAATTTAATAAAAGGTCTGGCTACCCAGCCAGACCCTCATAAAAGACCCTCACGAAAGACCCTAAAACCAGACCCTATCGAAGAACCCTAAAATAGATTGGCAAACCCTAAAGAACTTTGATTATTCCTTCTCTATCAGCTTTTTTCGCTAACGTTACCTACCAAAATACCATTTTTTTATCTAACAGATTTTGCCCAAATATTGTTCACTTCAAATCACTAATTGCCTCACGCCATTTATTTTGCTTTAATAGTTGTCATACATCCCAAATAACTTTCTGGTGTTCCTGTCATGGCAAGATATCTAGTTGTGGAACTCCAGCCATCTTTAATAACCCAAAATAGATATGTACTAGAGTTTGACGAGTTTTTGTAAGTCCTATATCCATATACCATTACAGTATGGTCATAATAAACTCCACTTGCTAATGAAAACAGAAATGGTCCATAATCGCTGATTGCACTTTTTGCACTTGCACCAGTCCATGCGTAATTATTACTTCCTGTAACGGAAGTATATCCATATTGTTTAAATACATTAGTAACAAGATTATTATTTTTTGTAACCCCTAAACCAGTCGATGTATCATAATTATATCCTAAAGCAGTAGCCTGTGTTTTTATTACATTATATAAACCTGATTGACTACTTGATATATTTGAATATCCTTTCTTATCTCTATAATAAACCATCGCATTATAGAGTGCAGTCAATGTGCAATTATTATGTCCTCCCAAGTCAGTGCATGTTTTACTACCAACACCTGAAAGAACTTTTGAATTGCTACTATCAATTGTATAAGTATATGAAGAATTGACTTCATTCTTCAAATATGTTGTTGGTGCAGTAATAAGCCCTCCACTTGTGTTATCATCTGATGACTTTCCAGCCTTTATATCCTCAAAGAGACTTTCTATTTCCGAATCTGAATACTGAGACACTAAATTCACAAAATCCTTCGCTTCATTTGTCGCATCACTATTTATATTAATTTCAAATTCTGGTTCTTCTTCAAAGTCAATAGTCTCACCGGAATAATTGAAATAATTATCGTTATCATCAGCAGCAATGTAATCCAATGTACCAGACAAATATACGCGCTCAACCATACTTACCTGCCTTGTTACTGCATTTTCTATTTGACCATCAATTGCAAGCTCCGAAATTTCATTATTTTCATAAGCATACTCAATAATTGAAAATCCATAATCTTCAGTAGAAATAACAACATACCCATTTCCTATTCCAGCATTATATATTGAAAACATATACCCCAATATACCATCATTCATATCATATACGATAGTTGCATCGCCAGATACATCACTATTTTGATTCCATCCTGATTCAGCATTGTTTTTTATATCTTCTGCCACAAATGTCGCAACAATAAGTTTTGCCGCATTGATAGAATCATGTTGTTCAGATGACCTCCCTGTCTCAGAATTTCCACTCGCATATGCAACAGGTGCTTTACCTAACATAATACCAGTAATAAGAAGAGTCAAAATCAATAAGCTACTAATAATTCTTTTTCTCATAAAAAGTACCTCCTTGTAGTTTGCTGGCAATGTAAAATTTTATATTTCAAACACAAATTTTACTCTGCCATTGTGTTATTGGGCATTTATATAAATAGTAATTTATGAAATACTATATGTCTTGTAGATTCATTTCATAAATTACTATAATTTTTATAGTTTTATCATTTATACATTTGTTGAAAAAAGTTATATAAAACATTACAATACTTATTGATATAAGATTCTTTCTCGCCATCTATAACACCACAAAAATAACTGTACTTAGAACCATCAAAAACAACTGTACATATATTAGTTTTAAATAAGCTCATATTATCATCATTTTCCATATAATAGAGAATGTTATCATATATACTATATACATTCCCTTCATCAGCCTCTTCAATAGTTGGTAATAAACCTTCAAACTTTTCTAACGGTTCAGCCGTTATATATACTTCAATAGAAGAATCCACAAGATTTTCGTCATTTGTTTCATATTCAAATGTATATCGGAAATAAGCTCCACCGAAACTTTCATCTTCATTTAAGTAACATCGCATTCCAGAATATCCTTGGTCAAATGCAACATCTACCTTCGTATATTTTTCAAAAACATCATAATTCTTGTTATCTTCCACCACTACTTCTTTATAAGAATCATATTTCTTATAAAATGCTTCATTGACATTAGCAACTTCATTTACTTGGAGAAATTTGAAGTTAACTTCATTTATATTTATATTTTCTATGTTTTCCTCATAATACTTGTCAGACTTTATATATTCCCGTTCTTTGCCATCCTTTAATACATTCTTGCCTATAAAAATTAATGCAATAAAAAACAAGCATACAAATAATATTCTTATTATTTTCTTCATTCATTTCTCCTATTCTGTCAATCCTAAATCTATTGATTTTACTGGCTTTGACGATTTTTATTTTACCTCAAACAAAAGCCGAGAGTGATGGATATCGTAGTGTCATGTACCGAATAGCTGATAAATAAGTATAGCTAATAAAGCATCCTTTTAGTTTGCTTTATAAAGGCTATTTTCCCTCTGTTCAACTATGATGATGAACCTTCCGTGTCTAAGGGGATCATGTCCCAACTTCCTTCGTAGCATCTACCATTCACTGAGTGCCAGCCAAGCTCCTAAACGGGGGCATGCCCCACGGAAAAAAACGATGCCGGCTACAGCTCTTGTTTTTATGTTTGATTGTTACTGACCTGCATTCACCTGTCGTGGTACTGATTTACTCAGTGGACGCTATACCATCTCAGGTTCTTGTTGGTCTTTTGCAGATGCAGTCCGTTCCGGACTCCATACCATTTTACGGCTTCACGGCCTGCATCCGTTCCATCCGTTAATCCCACACTTTTCTCTGCATAGCTCACGATTTAATTGGCTCTACTGTAACCACGTCCTCTTAGTTTTGCATTATGCCAGATATTTTTCATGCCATTCGCTTAAAAGAAAATGGCAACCTTCGCAAGCTGGCATCTCATATAGATGAACAGCTCGCTGAAATAACAAAAGATGATATGGTTTCCTATGCGGTCTATTACGGTGAATTTCAGTATCAGGCGGCAATGTTGTCAACTTAAGCCCCAAAGCCTTGATTTTTCAAGGCTATAGGGCTTTATTTTTTTGTGAAAATTTCTGTTTTTTTCTGAAAAGACTTGACAAAAGCCTCCAAAAGTGAGGTCGTTGCAGCGACAAACTTAATCACACTTAGGAGGTATGTCTTATGAATCGAACCGACATATGCAAAAATATCATTCAATCCATAAAGGAGTATATCACAAACCCTGACAAACTGGAAGCTCATCGGAAAATGAAGTTTGCACATCGGAATTCAATAATAGCCTAATAGCAATTATTAATAAAACAGGCTGGGTAAATAACCATAATACTGCAATAGCAATACAAAAAATCCTACAAATATATCGATTGCAGCTATTCCTGAATAATCCCCATCACAAGCGGCAATGATTGAACCAACAACAAATATTAAAATAAACACCAATATATGCATAACTGCCACCTCCGTAAATGTTCTATTTAACTCATTTATCATGCATCTGTCACTTATGCTTTCCTTATGCTTTATTTATAGCACTTTATACTGTCCAATAACCATCCCTTGTACATCGAATTAGTGTTCTGTATTGTAACAAATCGGTATAAAAAAAGGACGCAGGATTTCTCCCACGTCATCACATCTATCTGGCTTTATCTTCCCTTACCTTCGATACTTCCTTATGTGCCGCTTCCTGCTTCACCTCATCCACACCCTGTATAATGCAGATCTTCCCTTTGCCTTTGCTTCATCAACTATGTTCTTAGCTGTAGATTTGACCTGTGCTTTCACTTCAGATACCTGTGACTTTATCTGCTCACATCTGGCATTAAGTCGCTCCTGTGCTTCCGACAATGCCTTTTTAGCATTATTGACAAGTGTATCCTCCTGCATTTCTTTTATCTGGTTCTGCATACTGGTGAGTTCTTCCGTCATGGAATCAATCTTTTTCTCCAGTCCATCTACATAGCTGCATATCTCAAATACATCATTTGCCTGCTCTTTCATGGCATTCTTCTTTAACAATTCGAGAAGTTCCCTTACGACCTCCTCATTGGTAAGTGTTTTTCCTGCTTCCATAAAAACTCTGATGCAGTCTGACCGATAAGCGGCTTTGGAACAACCATGATGGTCTTATTGGCAACAACAGTAAGTATGGCTGTAATAAGTGGAGCAAAATTTGCATATCCAAACGGTATAAGGCTAAAGTATGAAAATGTTTCTCTTACTCTTTCTGTTGGAGATATAGCAAAAGTACAAACTGCTCCCATTGGTAATGCTTCTAACACTATTGTTAAAGCTGGAAAAACCACTAAGCTGATTTTTTTCATGTTGTGTACCTCCGTCTACAAATCAGAATTTTCCGAAACTTACTTTATGCTGTTAAATACTATAAATTCATCCCACAATTCATCATAATTATCAAATTCATAATATGTGTCCTCAACTTCAAAATATTTTCCTGGACTAATTGTCAGCGTTTCATCTGTTGCAAAATAGATTGTGTAATAAGAAACAGCTCCACTTGATAATGCTTTGTTTTCATCTACTATGTCACCAAGTTTCACTTGATTCAAT
>ENA-OQJM01000147-OQJM01000147.1-human-gut-metagenome-genome-assembly--contig:-NODE-147-length-19855-cov-3.319090_pt1 | contig 19855 bp, 19 predicted proteins | sample MGYA00242607_ERZ504773 | MGnify/ENA primary metagenome ERZ504773 (study PRJEB26092, sample SAMD00036355) | human gut metagenome | host: Homo sapiens | study: EMG produced TPA metagenomics assembly of... | reverse complement strand
AAAGAATGAGTTTAAAGGTATATGTGTGCTACCTCCTTATCCACGTACAATGGGTACAGAAGTTCCTGAATATGCAAAATCACATACTTATGAACTACCAGAAATAGCCTTTACGAAACAATATCAAGATTCTTGTACAGCAGTGGCACTTAAAACAACAATAGAAGCAAATACAGAAGAGATATTTCTTGTTGGCTATGATGGTTATATGGGTGAAATTCTATCTGATAAAGAAATGGATTTGTCTAATGAAAACCGAACTTTATTTGAGAATTATATAAACTTTACAGGAAAAAACTAAAATCTCTGACCCCAACCTTATATAAATCTCTTATAGCAAAATCTGTTTACCAATATCTTTAATAGATATTCCCATATTTTTATAAATTAGCTAGGTTGAATTTTAAATATTTTACACCTATCATAAGGCTAACATGAATATATTCAAAATAGTTTTGTTTGTTTTTCTTAATTATTACATTTAAAAAAACAAGATATTATGTCAGAAAAGATAGCGTTTTTCCTGCCAACTCGTAAAGGTAGTGAAAGAGTAAAAAACAAAAACACAAGACCATTTGCCGATATTGTAAGGCGGTTTAGTTGAAAACAAAATAAACAATTGCTCTCAACCAAGCATATTGATGAAATATTATTTTCTTCAAATGATGAAATGTGCATTGCAATTGCTGAAAAATATACTAGTGACAGTAGACTAAGAATTATTCCGCGCCCAAACGAACTTTGTCTCAGTACAACAAATTTGCAAGATTTAATTTGTTATGTTCCCACAATAACTAATGCAGATCACATACTTTGGGGGCATGTTACTACACCATTAGTCGAAGCAAAAGTATATGATACAGCTATAGAACAATACTTATCAAAAATTATTAAAGGCTACGATTCATTAGTCAGTGTAAAAGAACTAAAGAACTTCCTTTTAAATCAAGAGGGTAAACTTGTGAATAACACAACGAATATACCTTGGCCAAGAACACAAGATTTAGAACCGTTGTATGAAATAAACCACGCTATATTCTTGGCAAAACGCTCTGTCTATACAGAACAAAAAAATCGTATAGGTCAAAAAACCTTATTATATATAATGGACGAAATACATAGCAAAGATATAGATTGGGAAGAAGATTTTAAGATAGCAGAAATAATGTATAAAACACTGTTGTAATATGAAAATTGTAACATTTGGTGAAATCATGCTTCGTCTTGGAGCTCCTGATTATCTACGATTAAATCAATGCAATAGCCTTGATATAAGTTATGCTGGAGCAGAAGCAAATGTAGCGGTATCACTCGCAAATTACGGTGTTCCTGTAGAATATATTACAGCACTGCCTGATAATCCTATTACTAGTAAATGTTTAGATGAACTTCGTGGAAAAAAAGTTAATGTTGATCATGTCATATTGTGTGGTAAAAGAATTGGAATTCTTTATATTGAAACGGGGTCCATCTATCGACCTTCACGCATTTTTTATGACCGCTCACATTCTTCTATTACTGAATTAACTCCAGGAATTATTAATTGGGAAAAAGTTTTCGAAGGAGCTACTTGGTTTCATTGGACTGGTATAACACCGGCACTTTCACAAAATGCAGCAAAGGTTCTTAAAGAAGCAATAGATATTGCAAACTCAAGAAAGTTAACAATAAGCTGTGACATTAATTATCGAGAAAAGTTATGGCAATATGGTAAAGAAGCCAAAGAAATAATGCCGGAATTAGTTGCAAAATCTGATATTATTTTAGGCAATGAGGAAGATTGCGAAAAAGTTTTTGGAATAAAGCCAAAGAATTTTGATGCAGAAAAGGTAAAAGATAACATTAATCCAGAGATTTTTAAAGATGTTTGCTCACAAATGATGAAAAAATTTCCTCATTGCAAAAAAATGGTTATTACTTTACGCGGAGCTATTAATGCAAATCATAATACTTGGGCTGGTGTCCTTTATGATGGTAATACCTTATATCAGTCTCCTATATATAATATTACACACATTGTAGATAGAGTTGGTGGTGGAGATAGTTTCATGGGAGCATTAATATATGGATTGAATACATATCCAAATGATAATCAGCATGCACTAGACTTTGCTGTTGCTGCTTCTTGTTTAAAACATACAATAAAGGGTGACTATAACCAAGTAAGTATAGAAGAAGTGGAAAGTCTTCTATCAGGAAATACAAGCGGAAGAATAAAAAGATAAAATATGAACTTTTGGGCTTTAATGATAAAAAAGGACGACATGATTATATCATGTGTTGAAAGAATACGTTCCATAATAATAAATTTTTCACCTTCATTTTTCTGGAGAAAACGACAAATGAGAAACATCACTCCAGTTGGAGTTGGAAAAGATATTTATATAATACTAAATGCACCATCTCTAAAAACCCAAGATTTAAGTGTCTTAAAAGGAAAGGAGACTATGTTTGTAAATCGTGGGTTTATGCATCCTATGTATAAGGATTTGCAACCAGCATATCATGTATTTGTTGATACTAAGATGCTTAAAGGAATATGGCCAGTATCATGGATTGGAGATATTCTTCAAATGAGCCCTAACACGAAAATATTACTACCATTATCATGGAGTAATATTAAATTTTTTAAGCCATATGAAAAGAGCATTTATTGGCTTAATTGGAATCTTCCTTTTTATAATTTGGGGGTATCTGGATCTTGTTTTTCTTTTGCAATTCAGCAAAAATTTGAACACATATATTTTACAGGATTTGATGCAACAGGTATAGGTCATGAAATGATAAAGACCGCAGACAGTCATTTCTATGGTAATGATAAGGAACTCGAAAATAAACCAACAGCACAATTTGCGATAGACCTCTTAATGCATTCACGTCATCTCCATGATTTAAATCGCTTAGCCCTTTATTGTAAGAACCACAAAATACAAATAACCAATATTACTAATGGTGGTTTATTAGATATGTTCCCAAAAGAAAATATTTTACCAATTTTAGACGTTTAAAGATACTAATAAAATGACATCAACAGGAAGAATAAATTATATTGATGAACTAAAGGGGTTCATACTATGTTTAGTATGTTTAGGACATATTGCTTATTCAGAACTTTCTTATGCTATGAATTAGATGTCTCTTATGAGAATGTTTACTTTCTTTTTCCTATCAGGATTATTGTTCTCACGAAGACGATTTCCAACGTTCAAGGATTATGCAATAAGTAAAACAAAACATTTACTTTTTCCCTACATTTGGTTATCATTATTTTTTCTTATAATAACTTTCCAAATTTATTCTGGTAATATTGATGAAGCATCACGTGGGCCCTTATTTATTAAAATAGAAAACATATTAAGTTTAGTAGGGATAACATCAAATTTCATATGTTCTTTATGTGCAAATTTTTTTAAAATTTTCATATTGGGAAATTCTTCTATATGGGCAACTCCATTATGGTTTGTTTTTACTCTATGGACTGTTAGTTTATTATATGCTTTTATTGACGAACGCTGCAAAAACAAAATACCATTAATACTGATTTCTATTATATGTATCGGTGCAATTGGATGGGGTTTAAGGAATAATCATAACATTCCTTATAATTTAGGTGCATCATGTACAGCCTATGTATATTACGCCTTTGGCTCTATATATAAAAGAAAAGTAAAAAATTTTATAGATAAATTAGGGAATTGGGAGATATTTGGATTAAGTATATTGGCCATTCTACTATACTCATTTATAGTTAGAGCTGGATATACCGCTAATTTGTCTCATAATGATTTAGGAAATAATATTGTAACATTTTATACAGGAACTTTTACAGGTGTAATATGGATGTTTCTAATATTTACATTTTTAAATCGTATAGGAATAAAAATCGGCATATTCCGATTTATTTCAAGGAATGCTTTAATAATATTACCATTACATTATTATGTGATAAAACTTATAAACTATCTTAATATAATACCTTTTAGTCATGGAAGCATATATTACTTTTTAATATCATCAATTGTAGTAATAATCGTTTGCTTTTTAGGATGTATATTGTTTAGAACCCAATTATACATGCTATTAGGTAAGGAAAAAATATCATTTAGAGAATGTTTTAACAAATAGTCATGACAAAATTTCTAAGTGATAAAATTAAGGTTCTATCATTTATATCCATTATTCTTGTATTATATATCCATTCTGGATTTCATAATTATCCAAATGAGATACAAGGAATGGTATTCAATTCTAATTTGCAGAATTTTATTAGCGGAATGATAGGACGATGTGCAGTTCCATTGTTTTATGCGATAAGTGGATACTTATTCTTTACAGATCTTTATGACGGAAGAAATGCTGATTACCAAAAGCTGTGGTTCAAAATAAAGAAAAGAGGAAAAACATTACTTATTCCTTATATTATAGCCTGTCTTTTTCCTGTCGTATTTAATTTAACATTAGAATTTATTCCTGGCATAGAACAATTTGTAAATAGTAAAGGGATTTCTAAAAATTTTCATCAGCCAATACATAAGATATTAAATTTTATATATTTTGATTCAGGAAACGGTAGTCCGTACGCATTCCATCTTTGGTTTCTTCGCGATTTAATATTTATAGTTATTTTATCTCCTATATTACTTTATGCAAGCGAAAAAACCAGCAAATATGCAGTTTTTGGAATACTATTTGTCCTGAACTATTTCACAATACCAATTCTGCCTTTGTTAGGTATGCTTTGGTTTATGTTCGGATATTGCTTTTTGGATAAATTATCAAATTTGAAATCTATATTTATTCCAGTTATTTTTACCATCTTATGTATAGCAGAGATATTATATCCATGTGAATTATGGAAACAAATAAAAATTCCAATAATTATGATTGGCATAACCTCAATATGGATTTTATATGACAAATTCTGTCCTAAGGATTTTGAAATTAAAAAGCATAATGTACTCATGACAGCATGCGGATTTACTTTCTTCATTTATCTTTTCCATGAACCTACATTAAACATTATCAGAAAAATTTTAATTATCCCATTCCATCATTCAAGTTTCGGATTTGCATTCAGTTATCTTGCAAGCCCTTGGATATTTGCAGCAATATGGATTATTATTGGCATTAGTTTTAAACGAATAATGCCACATATTTATAGTATTTGCACAGGTGGACGATAAGATATTTTACAAAAAACACAATGAAAATACTACATTACATCCCCAGTATTGATCGCACATCGGGTGGTGTCGGCGCATACATGCAACTGCTAACAACCGAGTTAGGAAAGTTGGTGGAACTCCACGTTGTAACCCATCGCGAGGCAAATCCGTTGACTTTGGAAAACTGCACCGTTCACTATATACCGAAAAATAACAATCCTTTCTCAAACAAAGGAAAAACGGAATTCTTAACTCTGCTCAATGATATCAAGCCGGACGTGTTTCATACGAATAGTTGTTGGTTACCATTATCAGCACGCACCACTATATGGGCTAAGAATATCGGATATACTGTAGTGTATACTCCACATGGAATGCTTGAACCGTGGATTATGAAACGTCATTATTGGACAAAAAAATTTCCCGCATCACTGCTATTCCAAAAACGAGGAATACAAATAGCAAACGTCATACACGCTACGGCAGAAAGTGAAAAACATAATCTTACGCAGCTAGGATGGAACAATAATATAGAAGTAATTCCTAATTGTGTGGAAATAGATAAGATCACAATGAAGGAGTCATGGATACGGAATAAGAATATCTTATTTTTAAGTCGTATCCATGTCAAAAAAGGTATCAACTTCTTGATAGAAGCTATAGCAAATTTAAAAGCAGATTTACAAGGATATACAATCAACATTGCAGGAGAAGGTGAAGAAAGCTATATCAATGAATTAAAGCAATTAGCCTCTAAATTAGGTGTTGCAGATTTAATTCATTTTATAGGAGGTGTATACGGTGATAAAAAGTGGGAACTTTTTAAAAAGGCAGATCTGTTTGTTCTACCTACACATAGTGAAAATTTTGGTATAGTGGTAGCTGAAGCACTTGCATGTGGTATACCCGTCGTAACTACCCAAGGAACTCCATGGCAAGAGTTGGAAAGTTATCATTGCGGATGGTGGACAGAAATAGGAACCGAAGCTACTACTAAAGCTCTCAAAGAGTTTCTGCAATGTACAGAAACACAACTAGAGCAAATGGGAAAAAATGGAAAAAAATTAATAGAAGAAAAGTATTCATCACAAAAAGTTGCTCAAGATATGGTTGAACTATATAAAAAAGTTTGTCTATAAACATGGAACTCAACATAGCAGAAAACCGCAATCATCTGAACTACTCCAAATGGATTTACGTAAAACGTATACTGTGGACATTCGGAAAAATCTTTTTTCGTAATTCTCCTCGTATAGCTTTCGGATACAGAAACACGATACTACGCCTATTCGGAGCTAAAATAGGAAAACATGTCCATATCTACTCCTCCACCATTATCTGGTTCCCATGGAATCTGGAAATAGGCGATTGGAGTGCCATTGGAGAAGAAACCCTGATCTATAATTTAGGTAAAGTAACAATAGGAGAAAAAGCTACTGTCAGCCACCGGGTCCATGTATGTGCAGGCACACATGACTATACCGATCCGGCTCTTCCCCTACTGCGTCCCGAAATCCGTATCGGTAATCAAACATGGATTTGCGCTAATACATTCATCGGTCCTGATATAGAGATTGGGGAAGGTGCTGTGATAGGCGCAGGTACAGTAATGGTAAAAGACGCAGAGCCGTGGGGAGTTTATGCAGGAAATCCGGCTAAATATATAAAAAAAAGAATATTAAAGAAATGAACATAGTTAAAAATAATTACATTGGGGGGGGTAAAAACAAAGGTATTATTCTCTTAAAGTTCATTGCCGCCTTTTTAATAACTTATTCACACATGGGAATATTATTTCCTAAATACGGTAGCTTAGTTACCGGTGGGGCAATAGGTGATGGTTTATTCTTTTTCTGTTCCGGTTTTACTCTATTTATGGGAAGACAAGACGACTTTCCGAATTGGTATAAAAGACGAATTAACAGAATTTATCCCACTATCATAATGTGGGCACTGGTATCGGCAGTAATTTTCAATTGGAATTGGCAAATTACAGACTTAATAACAACCCTAAATATTGGTTTATACCATGTATTATGGCATATTATGTCATCTTCTATCTCATCCGTACTTATCTATTGAAGTATTTAAATCAAGTTTTTGGCATAGCTTTCCTGCTTGTGGCAATCAGTAGTTTCTGGGTATTAGATTTTAACCATTCGGTAATGTATGCCGCGGTTCCATTTATGAGAATATATTATTTTCTTTTTATGATGCTAGGCGCTATGGTAGCCATCAGAAAATACAAGGTTGTATCTCCTCTCAAGTCCGGAGGTTATGCTTTGGTAAGTCTTATTACATATTATGTACTTATGGGAATTTATAAAATAGATCCGTTCTTCTGTAAATTCCAGTTAATATCACTTATTCCGTTATTGAGTAGTATTTATTGGATATATAGATTTTGTGACACACCTCAGATTTATAAAATATTGGAATACAAATCAGGAGGAAAGTTTATTTATTTTATCTCAACTTTAACTTTGGAAATATATATGGTTCAATATGCCATCTTTACAGATAAACTCAATAACATATTTCCACTGAATATCATCATTATATATATCATCATATTTATTGCTGCATATCTGCTAAAATGCACAGCCCATCTTTTTTCACAGATATTCAGCAATGAGCCTTTCAATAACAAAAGTATATATCAAGTATAACGAAGCTATTATGAATAATTCCATAGCTGCCATCATTCTTACATACAACGAAGAGAAACATATATCCCGTTGTATCAACTCTCTTAAAAATATCTGTGAGGAAATATTCGTCATCGATTCTTTCAGCAAAGACCGAACTGTAGAAATTGCGAAAGAATCAGGAGCGCAAGTTTACCAAAACCCTTGGAAAAACTATGCGACACAGTTCAACTGGGGGCTGAAGAATTGTCCCATCACAACAGAATGGATATGGCGCATTGACGCTGACGAGTTTTTGGAGGGTAACTTGGGACCTGCCATGAAAAAAGCATTGGCGGAATGTAACAATGAGGTAAATGGAGTATACGTCCGCAAGCGTATAGATTTTATGGGCAAGCCTCTGTTACACGGGGGATGGTATCCTTCTTACCACCTGAAAGTATGGCGAAGAGGACATGGGGAGTGTGAGAACCGATGGATGGATGAACATATCCGCATCTTCAGTGGAACAACAATCACAGTGGAAGAGGGGAATCAAGTGGACGCCAATTTGAATGACCTGACCTGGTGGACAGAAAAGCACAATGGATATGCTACACGGGAAATGGCGGATATGCTGATGATGGAATACGGACTGGACGACAGAGGCAAAGAAGTACAGGCCAAGTTTTGGGGTACAGAGGAACAGCGTAAACGATGGCTGAAAGTGAAATATATAAAAGCACCGCTATTCTTACGTCCATTTATCAATTTCAATATACGCTACATTCTGAAAGGGGGATTTCTGGATGGAAAAGAGGGCTTTATATGGCACTTTTTACAAGGTTTCTGGTATCGTTTCCTGGTAGATGCCAAAATTTATGAAATAAAAAAACGCTTTGGATGGAATGACAAGAGAATCAAGGCATTCATAAAAGAAACGTATTTAGATAAATAACCACTTACATTATAAAAGCATCAACACTATGAAAGTTTCAATTATCACCTCCTGCTACAATCGGGAAGCCACTATTCGTGGAGCAATAGAAAGTGTACTGGAACAGGATTATCCCTACATAGAATACATAGTGGTAGACGGAGCATCGAAAGATAACTCGCTGGCTGTCATCAATGAATATAAAAACGGGATAGATACAATTATTTCCGAACCGGATAAAGGTATGTATGAAGCGATTAACAAAGGAATACGTGCAGCAACAGGAGATATTATCGGTCTGATTCACTCCGACGATTTCCTGTTCTCATCTCACACCATCTCCGACATAGTGAAAACATTCGAGGAACAAGATGCGGATATGATATACGGCAACGGAGTCTTTGTAGATTATGACGACACCAACCAGATGATACGAAACTGGATAAGCGGACGGTACAGTAAAGAGAATGTAAAAAACGGATGGCTCCCACTCCACCCCACTGTCTATATAAAGAAGGAGTGCATGGATAAATGGGGACTTTACGACGAAAGTTATAAGATAGCCGCCGACTCGGATTTGCTGGTGCGCTATCTGTATGAAGCCAACCTGAAAGTATATTACCTGAACAAATACATCGTGAAAATGAGAATGGGGGGGCTTTCTACTGATGCAGGAAAAAGCAAACTGAAATGGGCGGAGGACTTGAGAATGTATAAAAGTCACGGAATAAAACCCAATCTCGGCGCTGAAAGGCAAAATTCTTTCAAAGATTCCACAGTTCATTGAAGCCAGACTGCCGTGGAGTGAAATACCAGAAGCAGAGGAAGAAAGCCTGATACAACCTGCCGCCGCAAATAAAAAAGAAATGAAAAATACGTTTACTAGTTCTAACCTTGCTGATTATCGGAGTTCATCAGCATATACAAGCACAATATATGCTGGGAACTACCGGTATGATGAATATTCCTACCGCCGACAGGCAGAAGCCGGGAACTGTGATGTTGGGAGGAAATTATCTGCCCAAACAGATGATGCCTGCACGATTCGACTACAACACAGGAAATTACTTTGTGAGCATCAGTTTCTTTTCCTTTCTGGAGCTTGCCTATCGGGAAACTTTAATAAAAGGGGACTATATATCATCCAAGCCTAAATACAATCAGCAGGATCGTTCCTACTCCATCCGGCTGTGTGTGTGGAAAGAAGGAAAGTTTCTGCCGGGAATAGCACTGGGAGCCAATGATCCAATAGCGGATAAAGGAGCCAACACTTTTCAATCTTACTATGGAGTGATAACGAAAAAAATCGATTTAAATGGAAATATTTTTTCAAGTAGTATAGGATATTACATTCCTGGTTCAGAAAATAAACCTACTAAAAATTTCGGCAATAAATACAAAGGTGTATTCGGAGGGATAAGCTATATACCCGCTTTCTGCAAAGAGTTGAAGATGATGGCCGAATATGACTCGGACGGGGTGAATGTGGGAGCAGCTGTCAGGCTGTGGAAACATTTGTCCATGCATGCTTTTACCCACGATTTTACTTGCGTATCGGGTGGTATACGCTATGAGTGTACCCTAATACATTGACGCAATGAGCAAATATTTAATAGCAATCCTCCTTTCGGCATGGAGCATCTCCCTCCGGGCACAAGTGGCCGAAAAACTACAGCAACTGGGAATGGAGAATATACAAACGGTAACGGAGGTGAACGGCAACACAACGATTGCTTTTGAAGACAATGTATATAGAGGTACTTACCGGGGAATAGGCAAAGCCATCGAAGCAGCCATGGAAGGAATGTACGGGGGAAATCTGCAAATGGTGGTGTTGGAGCACAGTATCCCCCAGCTATGCATTACGCTGAGCGATAAGGTGATAACCGAATATAAAGAGAAACAGATTACCATAGGGGAAGTGTACCGACAGATGGGAATCAGTTATGATACCGATGAAGCGATGGAGGTACTGAAAAAGACACACCGGACACTCAATTCATCGGCAGGGAAAGTAGACATTGTGGTCTATCCGGAAGTAAAACTGGAAAACTCCAGCTTTGACCGACTTTATACTTACTATGTCAACTTGGCTCCTGCCGTAGAGATGGCTTTATGGAAAGGGGCGGAACTGACAGCGCAAGTGGTATTCCCGGTAGCGACCACCTAAAAGGACAGTATAAGAAGATACGTCCCGGAGTGATTGCACTGTCGCAAGAGTTTTGCTTCGGCAAAGGATTTTTGGGGCGAGTAACCGCAGGAAACTTTACCAACAACCGCATGGGGGTACAAGCGGAGATGAAATACCGCACAGCGAATGGCAGACTGGAACTGGGAGCTGTGGCAGGAGCTACTGTGCAATCAGTGCTGACCGATGACGAAGGATGGTATATCAGCCGGAAACTGCGGATGAATGCCGCACTGAAAGCATCTGTGTATGAACCTCGCTTCAATTTGCAATTTGATTTGCAAGCTGCACGTTATCTATATGGGGATTATGGAGTAAGAGGCGACTGCACCCGCCATTTCGGAGAATATGCCATCGGCGTGTATGGAATGTATACCGATGGGGAAATAAACGGAGGATTCCATTTTGCCATCCCTCTGCCCGGCAAGAAGTGGAGCCGTAACCGGGGAGTGCGTGTCAGGCAAGCGGATTATTTTGCCATGGAATACAGTATGGAATCCTGGGGCAGATATGCGGATGAAAAAATGGGGGAAACTTATCGCACCCGACCTGATGAGAACCGGAGTAACCGGTTTTTCCAACCGGAATATATACGCTATTTCCTGATAAAGGAAGCAAATAAATAGATTACTAATTTTTAAAAACGAAGAAAAATGAGAACAAGCAAGTTTTTTAAAACAGGTTTGCTGCTGTTTGTAGCAAGTTTGGGGTTAATAAGCTGCGGGGATGACGACAAAGAACCGGAAATTGTAGTTGACCCTGTAAGCGAAAATGTGGAATATTACATTGAAGGTAAAGTAGTAGCGGATAATGCCGCACTGGACGGAGTCAGCGTAACAGCGGGAGAAGCTACCGCAACCACAGACGAAAACGGTCAATATTCACTGACAGTAAAAGATAAGAAAACTTATACGGTGAGCTTTGCCAAGGAGGGATATAGAACTGTTTCTGACGCATCAGTAGAAATAGCTAACAACGCTACCAACAGAAGTCTAGTAGCACTGAATGTGACTATGAGCAAGGAAGGCGTGGCTGTAGCTGTTGATACTGAAAGTGATAAAGTGATTACAGAAAAAGGAGAAGGGAAAACAGAAGATGCCCTGACCATCTTGACTATTCCCGCCGGTGCCGTATCAACCGCTACCGATGTAACTCTTACTCCGTATCTGGAAGCTGTTGCAACCGATGTGACTCCGGGCAGTAAGGAAGAAGCGATTCCCATGACTAATATTGCTATCAGTTCCAGCCAGGATGCAGCCTTAAATCAGGATGTTACCTTGTCTGTAGCCAATGCTAGTTCCAGCGATTATTATTTTGACGAAGTAGAGGTATACGAAAAGACTAACGCACGTGCTATCGGTGACTGGAAGAAATATGCCGACGCTGCTTTTGATAAAGCGACCAACAGCTACATAGCTACCATCAAAAAGGGAAGTTCACTGAATAAGGATTATTCTATCCGTGTAAAGAGTGAAAAGAATGTCAGCGAAACCAAGAACGATGAAATATTGAGAGAAGACAGCTACAGTAACGCAGGAAATATGAGCGCTACTACTTATGATATTCCTTATACTGCCAAATTAGGATGGGAAATCTCTGCATCCGGACTGGATGAAGGCGCTCTTTCATTGGTGAAAGCTGCCATAGCCGCACAAGAAGGTGGATCGGAAGGTGTATACACCGTAAACAAGACCTTTACAGCCCACGTAAGCGGTGACTATATTCTGTATTTCTCTTGCAAAGCCAAATATGTAGAAAAAGAGTACACTTTCTCTATTGCCGGTAAAAAGGTTACTGTAAAAGTTAAACATTATCTGGGAGTGGAATTTGTTTATACCAACCAAAGTTCAAGTATGCATGGTGGTGGCACTATAGGCTAAAACAATCTTTTCAATTAATACAAAATATGAGTAAAAAAGTAGCATTGATTTCAGGTATCACAGGTCAGGACGGTTCGTTCCTGGCCGAGTTCCTGATAGAAAAAGGATACGAAGTACATGGTATTCTGAGACGTTCTTCTTCATTCAACACCGCACGTATAGAACATCTGTATCTGGACGAATGGGTGCGGGATATGAAGCAGAACCGACTGGTGAACCTGCATTGGGGGGATATGACGGACAGCAGCTCACTGATACGCATCATACAGTCTGTACAACCTGACGAGATTTATAATCTGGCCGCACAAAGCCATGTAAAAGTAAGCTTCGATGTGCCCGAATACACAGCGGAAGCGGATGCGGTAGGTACGCTGCGTATGCTGGAGGCGGTACGTATATTGGGACTGGAAAAGAAAACCAAGATTTATCAGGCATCTACTTCGGAACTTTTCGGACTGGTACAGGAAGTTCCTCAGAAAGAGACAACTCCTTTCTATCCCCGTTCTCCATACGGAGTAGCCAAGCAATATGGTTTCTGGATAACCAAGAATTACCGCGAAAGCTATGGCATGTTTGCCGTAAACGGCATTTTGTTCAATCACGAAAGTGAACGCCGGGGCGAAACTTTTGTTACCCGGAAAATTACCCTGGCGGCAGCACGCATCGCACAAGGATTCCAAGATAAACTGTACTTGGGGAATCTGAATTCCCTGCGCGACTGGGGATACGCCAAAGACTATGTGGAATGTATGTGGCTGATTCTGCAACACGATACGCCCGAAGACTTTGTTATCGCCACCGGAGAATATCACACTGTACGCGAATTTGCCACCCTTGCTTTCAAGGAAGTGGGCATCGACTTGCACTGGGAAGGTGAAGGTGTGAACGAGAAGGGTATTGACACAGCTACAGGCAAGGTGCTGGTAGAGGTGGATCCCAAATATTTCCGCCCGGCAGAGGTGGAACAATTACTGGGAGATCCTACCAAAGCCAAAACGTTACTGGGATGGAATCCCCGCAAGACTTCATTTGAGGAACTGGTGGGAATCATGGTGAAACACGATATGAAATTCGTGAAGAAACTCCATCTTAAAGCAAGCTGTTAAATCATTAGTTAAAATTTCAATGGAGAAATCAGCCAAAATTTATATAGCAGGGCACCACGGACTCGTGGGCTCCGCTATTTGGCGTAACCTGCAAGAAAAGGGCTACACCAACCTGACCGGCAGAAGTCACAAGGAACTGGACTTACTGGACGGGGTTGCCGTAAAGGACTTCTTTGACCAAGAAAGACCGGACTATGTAATCCTTGCCGCCGCCCACGTGGGAGGTATCATGGCAAACAGTACATACAGGGCGGACTTTATCTATAAGAACCTGCAAATACAACAGAACGTGATAGGAGAAAGCTTCCGTCACGGAGTGAAGAAATTATTGTTTCTGGGAAGTACCTGCATTTATCCCAGAGACGCACAACAGCCTATGAAGGAGGATGCTCTCCTCACCTCCCCGCTGGAATATACGAATGAGCCATACGCCATCGCCAAAATAGCGGGTCTGAAAATGTGCGAGAGTTTCAACTTGCAATATGGTACTAACTATATCGCTGTTATGCCTACGAACCTGTACGGTCCCAATGATAATTTCAATCTGGAACGCAGCCATGTGCTGCCTGCCATGATCCGGAAAATACATCTTGCCAAATGCTTGAACGAAGATAACTGGGAGAACATACGCTATGATCTGGACATGCGTCCGGTGGAAGGTATAAACGGAGAGAGCAGAACAGAGGAGATACTGGCTATCCTGAAAAGCTACGGTATCAGCAAGGACGGGGTGGAACTGTGGGGAACAGGCACGCCACTGCGCGAATTCTTATGGAGTGAGGAAATGGCGGATGCCAGTGTATTCATCATGGAGCATGTGGACTTTAAAGATACTTACCGTCCCGGCACAAAAGAGATACGCAACTGCCACATCAACATCGGTACGGGAAAAGAAATCTCCATCGCCGGCCTAGCTCATCTGATAGTAAAGGAGACGGGATATAAAGGCAACATTACATTCAATCCGGAGAAACCGGACGGCACCATGCGCAAACTGACTGATGTGACCAAATTGCACGAATTGGGATGGCATCACAAAATAGACATAGAGGAAGGGGTGCACAAGATGTACCAATGGTATCTGGAATATAAAAAGAAATAAAGAACATACGCGTTATGGAAACTCATATCGTTATCATGGCAGGCGGCATAGGAAGCCGCTTCTGGCCCATGAGTACGCCAGAATGTCCCAAACAGTTCATTGATGTGACGGGATGTGGCAAAAGCCTGATCCAACTGACAGTGGAACGCTTTCAAGGGTTGTGCATTCCGGATAATATATGGATAGTGACTTCGGAAAAGTATAAGGAGACAGTAAGGAAACAATTGCCATCTGTGCCGCCTCATCATATACTGACGGAGCCGGTTGCACGTAACACGGCACCCTGCATCACATACGCTTGCTGGAAAATCAAAAAACACCACCCTGACGCCAATATTGTAGTGACTCCTGCGGATGCATTGGTTATCAATACGGATGAATTCCGCCGGGCGATAGCCAAGGCACTGCTGATGACAGATCAAAGCAAGGCCATTGTAACCATAGGTATCAAACCTTGCCGCCCGGAAACGGGATACGGATATATAGCCGCAGGAGAAGAGGTGGATCAGGATATACGGAAAGTGGATGAATTCAAAGAGAAACCGGATTTGAAAACGGCACAGCAATATGTGGACGCCGGGAATTATTTCTGGAATGCAGGGATTTTTGTATGGAATGTAAAAACCATAGAAGAGGCTATACGCCGTTATGCACCGGGCATCGCCGAGGTGTTCGACAGGATTTATCCGGAGTTCTATACCGAAAGGGAAAAAGAAACCATAGAAGAGCTGTTCCCTACTTGTGAAAGTATATCCATAGATTATGCCGTAATGGAAAAAGCGGAACGGATTTATGTATTGCCGGCAGAGTTCGGATGGTCTGATCTGGGCAGTTGGGGCTCATTACATTCCTTGCTGCCCAAAGATAACCGGAACAATGCCATCGTAGGCGAAAATATCCGATTGTATGAATGTAATAACTGCATTGTACACACACCGCATTTGAAACAAGCGGTGATACAAGGACTGGACGGATATATCATAGCCGAGAAAGAGGGAACCCTGCTGATATGCAAACTGGCAGAGGAGCAGCGTATTAAAGAATTTTCGAAAGCATAAGGAATGATTATAGCAGTTGATTTTGACGGCACAATAGTGGAGCATAAATATCCCGAAATAGGCAGGGAACTACCCTTTGCCATAGAAACGCTGAAAAAACTACAACAGGAACGACACCGCCTTATTCTGTGGAGTGTACGGGAAGGTAAATTATTACAGGAGGCCGTGGATTTCTGCCGGGAGCGTGGATTGGAATTTTATGCCGTAAACAGCAATTATGCGGAAGAAACCCTGGAAAGTGATCATTACTCCAGAAAACTGAAGGCGGATTTGTTTATTGATGACCGCAATCTGGGAGGACTGCCCGAATGGGGGATGATTTACAGAATGATCCATGACAAATGGGGATACGAAGATATTTATCAAAGTTCAGATAATAAAGAAGAGAATAAAAAGCGAAGCTTTTGGAAGATACTTTTTTCCAAGATGTAGAATCCCCGCTTCCGAATGTAGTGATACAGGGGGAAGCCCATAAGAAAACTAATGTTAGATCAGAGGTAAGTACTGTTATCAGCGGATAACGGAAACTTACGAAGTAGTGTTGGTGATACCCGCCTGGGAAGGTAGGTATCACCTTTTTTTGATCTATACCATTAGTATTTGAATACTTGTTCTTTTCCGGGTTCTATGGTCATGGCTTTCATTCCTTTCCGGGTTGGAATGTTCAGTATTCCCTTTCCGCCGTCGGACTTGATACGGATTACTTTCTTATCCATATAGATATGGATATTGCCGTATGGAGTAGGTACTGTTCCTTCCATCCATTTCAACCCGCCCAGACAAGGGGTGACGGAGTATTCCTCGTAACCGGGTTTGGTGGGTTTTACTCCCAGATAGTATTTGCCCAACAAATAGATGGGGCTGGCTCCCCATGCATGGCAGAGGCTCTTGCCGTATGGACGTCCGTACATGGCCAAATGCTGGGTACCTGTTTCTTCGGGATTGTATTTCTCCCAAAAACTGGTAGCTCCTTCTTTCAACATACCGCCCCAATAGGCTTTCATTTCTTTCATTACCGATTCTTGTTCGCCCAAGGCGCACAGCGCTTCCAGTTCATAGAAACGCATATAAGGAGTGGTGATTTTCAAAATACTGTCATTCTGCAATACGGAGTGTTTGATGGCCTGCTGTTTATCGGCATTCAGATAATTGAAGAAGACAGAGAACATATTGGCGTAACGGGTAACGGACTCACTCTGCTTTCCCTGAATACGGTTGTGTACCATCGCTTGTTTCTGCTCATTCCAGAAAGCGGGTTCCAGCTTGGAACGTAAAGCGGAAGCCAGTTTCTCATACTTGGTTTTGTCTGCCGTATTGCCGGCCAGACTGGCACAAAGCGCCATGGTTTCCAAACTTTTGCAGAACAATACTTGCTCAAAGGAGAGTTCGCCCTTCTTGTCCAGATAACCGTCTGCCCAGTCTACGAATACCCAGTCACCGGTCATACCTTCCACCATACCGTTGGCGTTGGTACGTCCCAATACATAGTCCATCATGCTTTGCATACGCGGATAGAGTTGGGTTACAAAGTCTTTGTCACCAGAATACATATAATAATCGTAAATACTGAGAAACCAATAGAAGGTGTAGTCCATAATGGTATTGCTGTGGCTGGTCACAGGGTCTTTTCCACGAAGCAGCCAAATGGTACGTTTCACGGTTTCATTATCGAAGAACAGATAGTAGTTCATCAGATAACTCTGGATGGCATCACCACTCCATACCCAACGGTCGCGCTTGATGCCGTCGATAAAGAATTCACGGGTAGTAAGGTGCATGGTGTACGCTCCTACTTCCCAAATGCGGTTCAGCTCTTCGTCATTACATTTGAATGAGCCCCGGTACTCTTCGGGCAGGTATTCGTATTGCATGGAAACGTCCTGCATCGTTACTCCCGGATCGCAAGTGACATAGACATAACGGAAAGCCTTGCTATTGTCTAAAGTATATTCATCGTATAGTTTCCGTGTATTCCGGATGGCCAGATCGGTTATTTGCCCCGGCTCTGCCAGCAATTTGTCCAATGTTTCGCAATATTCCGTATCCAAGGCTTCTTCAGGACTTTCACCGTAATAGATATGGATCGTTCCTTTTCCCTTTACATCTTTCAGAGTGATATAACCAAAGGTTTCTTTTCCGAAGTCGTACAATACCCCCTCTTTCCGGGGAGTGGAGGAAACTGCTTTCATCGGTTTTCTAACCAATGAAAACTTGGAAGGCAGTTGGGTGGCTCCGTCAAAGTTCCAACACCCTGCATCCATATAAACGGTAGCAGAAGTATCACTGGCTTTTCCGCTTTCGTCTATCCATTCTTTATCCTCGTAGGTTACTTTCCAAGTTTTGTCCGTATTTACGGTTTTTCCTTTCACATAAATAGTGGGGGGAGTGGACTGATTCCACACTTTGATGTTCAGACTGTGTTTTCCTGCAGGGAGTTTCAAAGTGGAGGGCATACCGAATTGCAGTTTGCCATCCAATTTCACATTGTATTTTCCTTCGGCGGCAATGAAGATCTCTTCAGGTTCCGCCAGGTCCAATTTCTTGCTGAATTCCACTACCACATAATGGCTGTCTGTTTTCCAGAAGGGAGGGAAAAAAGCACCGCGTTCCGTACGGCGGTTGTTCATCTGGTTGCCCAGCCATATTTCATAATCACCCGGATACCAGATCCAGGTCTGGGCGGAGGCGGCAGCACTCAATGCAAGTGCTCCGACTAAAGTGGCAAGTCTGTTTTTCATAATGGTATCACGTTTTATTTTTCCTTCAAATAGCTATATTCCTTTGTCAGTCCGGCATTTGCCTTGATACTGTCGTTCACCATCGGACCATTGTTTTCCCATGTATTACCCGGACCATTGGCGTTCTTCAGAAACTTCTCTCCTTCCGTCCAGTTGTCCTTGACGGTGATAAATGAAGATCCTTCGTCGGTGTAAAGATAGAACCAATGATTGGGATCGTGTGCATAACCGGGTGAAAAAATGTTAGAAACGCAATTTTCCGTAATCCAGCTATGAGGTTGTGAACCTAATGTATAAATACCGGCTACATCATACATGTGCTTGGCATAGTGATGAATCAGATTGGCGTGCACGCGGTTATTGCGCATACAGTTTACTGTACGTGTCCATCCCCATCCCAAACTGATGCCCGAATAGGATACATCACTGATTTCATTGTGTTCGATATTGATATCACTTACATAACCGGCGCAAATGCCCAAGGTACCCCAGTCTTCATTGGTCACATCATTGATATAATTGTTGGAAATGGTCAGTCCGGTACAGACCTCACGACGGTCGGCAGGATCGTATGGAAGATGTGTTTCGTGAGCGGCAGGACTGAAACTACCCGCCACAATACCGTTTCCGGCAATATCACGGAAAAGACAACCGTTTATACGTCCTCCACCGGTGGCCCATTCATAATCAATACCTGTAGAGCCCAAATGCTGGAAACGGCACTTCTCGAAATCAATATCCTGGGCAGCCTTGACTACGACTGCCGATGCCGGACGTCCCAACCAACCTTGATTATCCAGCTTATGATTGTTCTTACGAATCATAGAAGGACGGATTTTATACCCGTCTGTCATGTACATACCTGCCTGAAGAGGAACATGACCTTGCAAAGAGGGACGCATCCAGGTGGTATATTGGAAAGTAACATTGTCAAAACGAATGTGCTTTACCGGACGGTCTATAGTTCCTTCCACCCATACTAAAGTTTCGATGCCGGGAACTACGGCTTTGCTTATCTTCTCTCCTTTCCGAGGATAATAATATATTTTTACGG
>ENA-OQJM01000146-OQJM01000146.1-human-gut-metagenome-genome-assembly--contig:-NODE-146-length-20035-cov-2.673950_pt1 | contig 20035 bp, 15 predicted proteins | sample MGYA00242607_ERZ504773 | MGnify/ENA primary metagenome ERZ504773 (study PRJEB26092, sample SAMD00036355) | human gut metagenome | host: Homo sapiens | study: EMG produced TPA metagenomics assembly of... | reverse complement strand
CATCGGCATAGACTGCCCTGCCCGGCAAGGACTATGGAGTGGAGAAGTGCTTGCCGGCGAACTGGATGCCACGTTTATATATCCTACCGGTGGCGACCGCTGATGCAGATTGCCATGGATATTCTGAACAAGCGTGATTTCCCCCGTGAAACTATCCTGGGCACTTCCGTCGTCGACCACGACAATGCTCTCATCATGAAGATGCAGACCGCCCACATCGGCACCCTGGATGGAAAGATAGAAACCCTGAACGGAAAGATAAACCAGTATTTAGCCAGTTATGCCACGCAGCAGGTTGTCTTGTACGGCAGTCTGGCCGCCCTATTGTTGCTGGTCGGTTTGTTGGTGGCTGTCTACCTCTCCTTGCGTGCCAAGAACCGGTTGAACCGTGAACTGTCCATGCAGAAAAAGAAACTGGAGGAACAGAAAACCCAGTTGATACAGCAGAAGGAACTGTTGGAAGTACAGAAGTCGCAGTTAGAACAGCTTTCCCATGAACTGGAGGAGGCTACGCACGCCAAGCTGGTGTTCTTCACGAATATTTCACACGATTTTCGTACTCCGCTGACGCTGATAGCCGATCCCATAGAGCAGCTTCTTGCCAACCGCACCCTCGACGGACAGCCGCGCCAGCTCCTCGAGCTGATGAAAAAGATGTACATATCCTGCTTCGCCTGGTCAACCAGATACTTGATTTCCGGAAGGTGGAGAACGGGCGCATGGAGCTCCATCTCGAACCTTTTGATTTGCTCGACAGCTTCCGGGGCTGGAACGACTCTTTCCGCATGGCGTTGCTGAAGAAACATATTGCTTTCAGCTTTGAGGCATCTCCCGATACGGACTTCCGGATGATGGCGGATGCGGAGAAGATGGAGCGCATTTACTTCAATCTCTTCTCCAATGCCGTGAAGTATACGCCGGAGAACGGGAAAATCACCGTACGGTTGTTAAAGTCGGAACAGAACTACAGTCTGTCCGTCTTCAATTCCGGCAGCTACATTTCTTCGACCGATGTGGAAGCCATCTTCGAGCGCTTCTATCAAGTGGACGGGCATCAGGCCGGTACCGGTATCGGACTGGCGCTGGTACGTGCCTTTGTAGAGATGCATGGCGGTAACATTACGGCACGCAGTGACGAGAAAGGCACTACTTTCACCGTCACTTTCCCGCAGCAGGATGTTTCGCTGTACCATCCCACCATAGTGACGTTGCCTGCCGAAGAGCAGGACGTGTCGTCCACCCTGATAGATACGGAAGTGAAGGCAGGCGAAGAGGTGGTTGAGGCCGATTGTCCTACTGTGCTGGTAATTGACGATAATGCGGATATCCGCAACTATGTGAAGTCTCTTCTGTCGAACGAGTTCCGTGTATTGGATGCTGCGGACGGGACAGAGGGTATCCGGCTGGCCATGAAGTATGTGCCGGATGTGATTATCTCCGATGTAATGATGCCCGGTATGGATGGTGTGGAATGCTGCCGCCGCTTGAAGGGGGAGTTGCAGACATGCCATATCCCGGTGATTCTGCTGACGGCCTGCTCGCTGGACGAACAGCGTATCCAGGGCTATGATGGCGGTGCCGATTCTTATATTTCCAAACCATTCAATTCGCAGTTGCTCTTGTCTCGTGTCCGCAATCTTATTGCAAACCGCCGTCAGTTGAGGCAGTTCTTCGGAGATAACCAGACTATCGAGAAGGAAGCCATCAGTGATTTGGATAAGGGTTTCGTCTCCCGCTTCAAATCGCTTGTCGAGGAGAGGATGAAAGATGCGGAACTCAATGTGGAGGATTTGGGACGGAATATGGGTATGAGCCGTGTGCAGCTTTACCGTAAGCTGAAATCGCTGACCAACTATTCGCCGAATGAGCTGCTGCGCCAGATGAGGTTGAAAAAGGCTGCCTCACTGCTTGCCTCCTCTGACATGACGGTAGCGGAGATTGCCTATGAAGTGGGCTTTTCGTCACCTTCCTATTTCACGAAATGCTATAAGGAACAGTTTGGGGAGAGTCCTACCGAGTTTCTGAAAAGAAGGGGATAGCTGTTGTCTATCCCCCTTGTTCTTAATACACGTCTGTTTACTTCTGTAAATGATACTGGAACTTATTTCAGTATTTGAGGCAGGTTTTTCCCTTCCCCAGAAGTAGTAAACACAGATTCCAATCCAGCTTGTGAGCAGGATGATAATTGCAACTAATAGTTTCTTCACGCCGTCTACCGGCCACTTCATGATTTCAAGTACGGCTTTGACACACAGAACCACACCGATAATCCAAATGATAAATCCAATCATAACCTGTGATATTTAGTATTGTTAATTAAAAACAAATAGAGACTACGCCTTATTCAGGAGCAGCCTCTATTCTTTATTTAGTAATCGGAATTACTCTGTAACTTCAGCGCCCCAATTTTCTTTGGAAAGACGCTTGTAGCTGTTGTAACGCCATTTAGCGTTTTCTTCAGCAGCTTTGAACAGTTCTTCAGCTTCAGTAGGATATTGTTTCATTACAGAAGCGTAACGAACTTCACCCTTCAAGAAACCTTGGAAATCTTCCCAGTTCGGTTCTTTGCTATCCAATTGGAATGGGTTCTTGCCTTCTTCTTCCAAAGCCGGGTTGTAACGCCACAAGTGCCAGTAACCGCACTTAACGGCCTTTTCTTCCTCTGCCTGGCTCTTGCCCATACCTGCCTTCAGACCGTGGTTGATACACGGAGCGTAAGCGATGATGAGTGACGGACCGGGATAAGCTTCTGCTTCACGGATAGCTTTCAAAGTCTGAGCTTGGTCAGCACCCATAGCAATCTGGGCAACATATACATAACCGTAAGTAGTAGCGATCATACCAAGGTCTTTCTTACGTACACGCTTACCTGAAGCGGCAAACTTAGCGATAGCACCCAGCGGAGTAGCCTTAGATGACTGACCACCAGTATTAGAGTAAACTTCAGTATCCAATACCAAAATATTTACATCTTCGCCGGAAGCAATCACATGGTCCAAACCACCGTAACCGATATCGTAAGAAGCACCGTCACCACCGATAATCCATTGGCTCTTCTTAACCAAATAGTTCTTGAATTCTGCAATGGTAGCGCAGTTCTTACATTTATCTTTAGCAGCTTCCACCATTGGAATGATCTTTTCGGCAGCGGCTTTGCTCTTGTCTGCATCGTCCTTACCATCAATCCATTCCTGGAATGCTTCTTTGTATTCTGCTGGACAAGTATCACTGGCGATAGCATCCTTCATAGCAGCTTCGATACGTGCACGAAGTTTCTTGTCAGCCAAAGTCATACCCAAACCGAATTCGCAGAAATCTTCGAACAATGAGTTAGCCCAAGCAGGACCTTGACCCTTTTCGTTCTTAGTATAAGGAGTTGAAGGAACAGAACCAGAGTAGATAGAAGAACATCCGGTAGCGTTAGCAACCATTTCACGGTCACCGAATAACTGGGAAATCAGTTTCACATATGGAGTTTCACCACAACCTGAACAAGCTCCAGAGAATTCGAACAACGGAGTAGCGAACTGAGAGTTCTTCACATTGGCTTTGATATCTACTAAATGTTGTTTGCTCTTCACGTTCTTAGCGCAGTATTCCCAATTGGCTGCTTGAGACAACTGGCTTTCCAAATGTTTCATTGTAAGAGCCTTGCCTCCCTTCTTCGGATTGCCCGGACAAACATCAGCACAGTTACCACAACCCAGACAGTCAAGCACGTCAACCTGGATACGGAATGTCATTCCGTCAAATTGTTTACCTACAGCTTTCAATGTCTCGAAGTTTGCACCCTTTTGTTCTTCAGCGTCAAGTACGAACGGACGGATAGAAGCATGAGGACAAACATATGCACACTTGTTACACTGGATACAGTTTTCAGCATTCCATTCAGGTACGAATGCAGCTACACCACGTTTTTCGTATTGAGCAGTACCTTGTTCCCAAGTACCGTCTTCGATGCCTTTGAATGCAGATACCGGCAACAAGTCACCATCCTGAGCGTTGATAGGACGAACTACTTCGTTGATGAATGCAGGGTCATTGTTAGCAGCAGGAGCTTCAACTTCCAGATTAGCCCAAGCCGGATCAACAGCCAATTGTTTGTATTCGCCACCACGGTCTACGGCAGCATAGTTCTTGTTCACCACGTCTTCGCCCTTCTTGCCATAAGACTTAACGATGAATTTCTTCATCTGTTCTACAGCCAAGTCAACAGGAATAACGCCTGTGATACGGAAGAATGCTGATTGCAGGATGGTATTGGTACGGTTGCCCAAACCGATTTCCTGAGCAATCTGAGTTGCATTGATATAGTAAACAGTAATGTTGTTTTGTGCGAAATATTTCTTAACCTTGTTCGGTAAGTTCTTGGCCAGTTCTTCACCTTCCCAAATAGTGTTCAACAAGAAAGAACCGTTCTTACGTAAACCACGAGTTACATCGTACATGTGCAAATAAGCTTGTACGTGGCAAGCTACGAAGTTCGGAGTATTTACTAAATAAGTAGAACGGATAGGAGTATCGCCGAAACGGAGGTGAGAGCAAGTGAAACCACCAGATTTCTTAGAGTCGTATGAGAAATAAAGCCTGACAGTGCTTGTCGGTGTTGTCACCGATAATTTTCACTGAGTTCTTGTTAGCACCTACAGTACCGTCAGCACCTAATCCGTAGAATTTAGCTTCAAACATACCTTCGCCGCCTAATGCGATTTCTTCTTCTTGAGGAAGAGAAGTGAAAGTTACATCGTCTACGATACCCACAGTGAAGTGGTTTTTCGGCATTGGCAGAGCCAAATTCTTGAATACAGCGATGATTTGAGCAGGAGTAGTGTCTTTAGAACCTAAACCGTAACGTCCACCTACGATAACCGGAGCGTTTTCTGTTCCATAGAAGCAGTCTTTAACATCCAGATACAAAGGTTCGCCGTTTGCTCCCGGTTCTTTAGTACGGTCAAGAACTGCGATAGTCTTGGCAGTCTTAGGTACAGCAGCCAAGAAATGTTTAGCAGAGAACGGACGGTATAAATGTACAGAACCAAACCTACTTTTTCACCTTTGCTCATCAAGTAGTCGATAGCTTCGCGGGCAGCTTCTGTAACAGAACCCATTGCGATAATTACGCGTTCAGCGTCTTCAGCACCATAGTAATCGAACAAACCATGAGGACGGCCTGTGATTTTGCTGATTTCGTTCATGTATTCTTCTACGATAGCCGGAACTGCTTCATAGAAGTTATTGCAAGATTCTCTGTGCTGGAAGAAGTGGTCGGGGTTTTCAGCCATACCGCGTGCAACAGGGTTGTTAGGATTCAACGCGCGTTCACGGAATTCTGCCAAAGCCTGTTGATCAATCAGACCTGCCAGATCTTCATTCTCCAGCATTTCAATTTTTTGGATTTCGTGAGAAGTACGGAAACCATCGAAGAAGTTCATGAACGGAACGCGAGATTTGATGGTAGCCAAGTGAGCAACACCAGCCAAATCCATAACTTCCTGTACAGAGCCTTCAGCCAACATAGCAAAGCCAGTCTGACGAGCTGACATTACGTCTTGGTGGTCACCGAAGATACACAATGCGTGAGAAGCCAATGTACGAGCAGATACATGGAATACGCAAGGAAGCAACTCACCGGCAATCTTGTACATGTTAGGGATCATCAGGAGAAGACCCTGGGAAGCAGTGTAAGTAGTAGTCAACGCACCAGCCTGAAGAGAACCGTGAACTGCACCGGCAGCACCACCTTCAGATTGCATTTCCTGTACTAATACTGTTTCGCCGAAGATGTTTTTACGACCTGCGGCAGCCCATTCGTCTACGTATTCAGCCATAGTAGACGACGGAGTGATGGGATAGATAGCAGCTACTTCAGAGAACATATACGAGATATGTGCTGCTGCCTGGTTACCATCACAAGTGATGTAATTTTTTTTGTTAGTCATACAATTACTAATTATTAGGTAATAAAATCTATTCTCTATCTCTTAATATAAAAAGCCGAAAAGCCATAATGGGATCATATTTCCGTGTCCTAATTCCAATTTGTGTAGGGCATAATACACGTTTGGATTATTTTTGAACTTGCACCCTTCTGCGCAAATACGGAAATGCAGTCCGTTGTCTACCATAAATGAAGTGCCTTTATCGCCTTTATATAGTTTATGGTCCTTATACAGGGTATTCATGAAAAATGTATCCAGTACATCCTGTTCTTCGACCTTTACCGGATAAATGGAGTACATCAGGTTGGTGTTGTGCATCATCAGTTTGGAAGGTTTCTTGGGAAATTCCTCTCCCTTGGGATAAACCATATTGATAAGACGCGCATCTGCCAGATACTTAATGTAATTCATCACCGTGGCACGTGAAGTTTGAATCTCCGTGGCCAGCTGGCTGACGTTCGGAGCAACGGGTCCGTCCACAGCTAGCAAATATAGTAATTTTTTTATCTTTGAAAGATATTTCAGCTCAATTTGTTTGATAAGAAGTATATCTACTTCTATCATCATATTCATGGTTTTTAGCAGATTCTCCGAAAAGTTACGTTTTTCCAGGAAGAATGGGTAGAAACCGTGATGCAGATAGTCTTGAAAATAATCCAAGGGCTTCACGTTGCGCAGGATGGTTTTCGCTATCTGTTCGTGATTCTCCAAAATTTCTTGTAAGGTATAGGCACGGAAACAATTGCCGCTTTGCAAATTCAGATATTCGCGGAATGAGAAACCTCTCAGGTAGTATACCTTGACAATGCCGCTCAGTTCTGGATTTTCTTCTTTCAGTCGCATCACGGATGATCCGGTGAATATAATCTTCAGAGTAGGAAACATTTCATAGCAAGCACGCAGGTCGTGGCTCCATTCGGGATACTTAAACACTTGGTCTATCAACAAAACTTTTCCTCCTCGTTTTACGAATTCTGCGGCAAACTCCACTAATGTATATTTAGAGAAGTAAAAGTTATTCATGTTGATGAACAGACATGAGTGATCCGTTCCGAACTTTTCTTTTGCATATTGCAGGAGGAAAGTCGTTTTCCCTACGCCACGAGTACCCTTGATACCGATCAGTCTGTCATTCCAGTCTATCTCGTCCATCAAGTCCCGGCGAACAGGAGCATTTGTATGTTCCACCAGATAACTGTGTGTTCTGTAAAAGGTTTCCATGGTTGCTTTTTTATCGGCTGCAAATATAGCAATACTAATTCAAATTGCAAACTGGAGATAGCAAAATATTATTTTTTTTTCTACTAAAAGACGGACAAGAGAAATGGTTTGTACTCTAAAACATTTATCTTTGTGTCCGGAAATGGAAGCGCTTTATTTATTTAATCCGGAAAATGATATGGCATTAGCTTGTGGTGATCCTTATTATATGGCACCTGCCAGTGCACGACGAATGGCGGCCGAGCTATCCATGTTGCCTGCATGGTATGCAGAAGAGGGAGGAACTGTGTGGCTGGATTCTGCTCAGCGTATGAAAACAATGGAAAGACAATCTTTTTTGCCGCTTTCGGTCAATTGGGTTTTAGAATTCGTACCCATTTATAATAAGGTGATTCCTTGGGGATGGAATCCGTCTTTGGTGCGTCGTTTGCAGGAAGCTGGATTTCCTGATACAGCATATCCTTCAGTAGAGCGTATGAAGCGTATCCGTCAAATATCCGGACGTCAGACGGCTGTAAAAGTGTTACGCCGCCTTTGTAGACATATAGGTGGGAATATTCCCATATTGGGGGAGGCTTTTGTATTGTCGTCAACAGAGGAAGTGAAGGCTTTTGTGTTGTCTCATTCTCGTGCTTTGTTAAAAGCGCCATGGTCTGGTAGTGGAAGAGGGATACAATATGTTTCAGGTAGTTTTCCCATCCCTCTGGAAGGGTGGATTCGACACATACTTACCACTCAGCATGAGGTGATAGGAGAACCTCTTTATGATAAGCTTTTGGATTTTGCCATGGAGTTTTTTGCAGACGAGTGGGGACAGGTACATTTTATAGGGTATTCCTTATTTGAAACGGATAAGAGAGGTGTTTATAAAGAAAACTTGTTGGCGGCGGATCGGGTTATTGAAGCGAGGATATCCACTTATGTTTCTGCGGAAATCTTACATCAGGTTGGGAGGGCGTTACAGGTAGAGTTGGCAGAGGTGATAAAAGGGAGTTACGAAGGCTATCTGGGGGTGGATATGATGATATGCCGTACCCAAAATAGCGGGTATGCCATTCATCCGTGTGTGGAAATAAATCTTCGTATGAATATGGGAGTGGTAGCACGCTTGATATATGATAACTATGTGTGTGATGGCGTGCAGGGACGGTATGTTATAGAATATTATGCAAAGCCTGGTGAGGCATGGCATTCTCATCTTGCGCTTCAAGAAAAGTATCCTTTATATCTGGAGAATGGAAAAGTGAAGTCGGGTTATTTGTCACTTACACCGGTAGAGAACAATACGTCCTATCAGGCATATATCTTAATTTGATTTTCCGGATAAAGGAAGATACAGAAAAGAGGGGATGGTTACCATCCACCCCCTAATGCTTTATACAATTTTACTAATGTAATCTGTTTGTCTCTTATTGCATTGCTTAATCCTATTTGTGCGTCGAAATAGCTACGTTGTGCATCCAATACATCTAGATAGCCTATTACTCCATTGATGTATTGCAATTGGGCCAGTTCCATTGTTGCTTTAGAGGAACGTTCCAGTTGCAGGCGCGATTCGTAGATATCTTTTATCTTATTGAAGTCCACAATGGCATTGCGGGCCTCTTTGAATGCAGTCAGCACTGATTTTTCATAGCTGTAGCATTCCTGTTCGTATGCGGCTTTTTTGGCCTTTAGGGTTGCTCTGTATTTTCTCATGGCGAAGAGAGGAGTTAGAAGATTGCCACTGATATAATGAATGGGCGATTTGAAGAAATCAGAGAATTCTTCACTTTCTACGCCATATTGTGCTGTGAGGCTAAGTCGTGGGAACATATTGGTATAGGCAATACCTACACTGGCATTGGCTGCTATTAATTTCTGTTCTGCTTCACGTACATCGGGACGACGTTCCAGCAGAGTGGAGGGTAGACCTACTGGTAATGTTTCAGGTAGTTTTACTTCTTCGGGTAGAATGGAACGCTGTATGCGGTGCGGGTATTCGCCTGCTAAAAATGCAATATCATTTTCTTCAATGAAATTTCCTTTCTAGTTCAGGAACTAAAGTTGCGGTACGTGCATACTCCACTTGTGCCTGTTGATAAGAAGTTTCTGAAGTTAGTCCTCCTTCAAAACGAAGTTTTGCCAAGCGTACTCCTTCTTTACGGGCATAGAGTGTTTGACGAACAATGTTCAGCTCATTGTCTAATGCGACCAATTCAAAATAGGCTTGTGCCACTTCGGACACAATACTCATTTTCAAGGCACGTTGCGCCTCGATGCTTCCCAGGAATTGTGCTATGCTTTTGTCTTTTGCCCAACGCAGGTTACCCCATAGGTCTAATTCCCAAGTTACGGTAAGTTTACCACCCAGTTCGGGGTCATTTTTATAGTTGTTACCACCATAATTACTTCCTTCTTTTTGAGCATAAGCGCCTCCGTTCAGTTGGGGGAAAAGGTTGGCAAAGTCTATGCGCTTCATTGCGGCAAGTTCTTTTACACGTGCCGCAGCAATTTTCATGTCTTTGTTGTTATCCAACGTTTTTTCTATCAAGCTTTGCAAGGTTGTGTCCGTATAGATTTCCCACCACTGCATATCGGCAATAGATAATGTATCCTGTTGTCGTAACGTATCTAATTGTTGGGGCAGATGCAAGTCGGGACGTGTGTAGTGCTTACCTAATTGGCAAGAAGTCAGCAAAGTCATTCCTGATACGGCTATATATAATAATGTATGTTTCATCATTTCTTTCGTCTTTTTATATCCTTATTTTTGTTTCATTTTCGCTTTCATCTTGTATATCAGTACAAAGAAGAAAGGTACTAACAAAATTCCCACAGTTACAGCAAAGATCATTCCGAAGAATACACCTGTACCAATAGCTTGACGGCTGGCTGAACCTGGCCCGCTGGCGATAACCATAGGTAACATACCTAAGATGAATGCCAATGAAGTCATCAAAATAGGTCGAAAGCGGAGTTGTGAAGCGTGGAGTGCAGCTTGTACCACATCTATTCCTCTGTCCACTTGTTCTTTGGCAAACTCTACAATAAGAATTGCATTTTTGGCGGCCAGTCCTACCAACATCACCAATCCGATCTGGAAATAGACATCATTCTCCAATCCACAGCCCCATACACCTAGATAGGCACCTAATGCGGCTACAGGTAAAGAGAGTAATACAGCAACCGGTACCATCCAGCTTTCGTATAAGGCAGCAAGGAACAAAAACACGAACATGAACACTAATGCCAGCACCATAACCGGTCTGTCCACCTGCTTGTTTTTCCTGGAAAGATAGTCCGCTCCATTCTACACCGATATTTTCTGGTAGGTGTTCGCGAGCTATTTGTTCGATAATTTCCATGGACTGTCCTGAACTGTAACCATCTGCGGCCTCACCGCGAATCACAGAACTGTTGAACATATTAAAAACGTTTGATGCTGCCCGGACCTGTGGTATACGAAGTGGTACCCAACGAGGTGAGCGGTATCATGGCATTGTCTGTACCCCGTACAAAAAATAGGTTGATATTCTCTTTATGTTCCCGGTAGGGTGCTTCTGCTTGAATATATACACGGTAGATACGATTAAACATATTGAAATCGTTTACATATACCGAACCTGTATAAGCTTTCATGGTCGAGAATACATCTGCTAAAGGTACTCCTGCGAATTTTACTTTGTCACGGTCTACATCGAAATAAAGTTGGGGGATGTCCGCTTGTAAAGCCGAGGATAAACCTGATAATTCCTTACGTTTTGATGCATAATACATCAATGTATCCGTAGCTTGTACCAAATTTTCAAAAGTGGCATCTCCACGTGCTTCCAGTTGCATCTCGAAACCACCCGAACTGCCCAATCCCGGAATAACGGGAGGGGTGGAAAGATATACCTTGCATTCGGGGTATTGCGACATGTCTTTTTTTACCTGTGCCATAATATCGTCAATAGTTTGCGAGTCACGTTCCTCCCAAGGTTTTAAGATGATAGTCAGTTCACTTCGTGCCTGACTGGTCCCTACACGCGGACTGCTTCCTGCCACGCTTTGTACATATTCCACTGCCGGATTTTCCATCAGGTATTCCACAGCACGTTCCGTCACGATACGTGTACGTTCCAACGTTGCACCTTCGGGCAGTTCCAACTCTATTTTAAAATATCCTTGGTCTTCGATGGGGAGGAAGCTGGTGGGAATAATGCGATGGATTAACAGGATGGCGATCAATACCATGCCGAATGTGCTCAGTACCCGACGCGGGTGTTTCACAATGTGCTTGATGAGTCCTACATATTTATGATTGCCGATAGCCAGCCACTTATTGATACGGCGGAATATGATATTCTTTTTCTTGTTCGGATCTTCCGGTTTCAGAATAAGTGAACACATGACTGGACTCAGTGTCAAAGCTACTACCGTAGACAGTAATACAGATACTACGATGGTTACCGTAAACTGGCGATAAAGTTGTCCGGTAATTCCACCTAGAAAACTTACGGGAACAAATACTGCTGCCAGTACCAAAGAAGTGGCGATAATGGCTCCTGTAAGTCCTTCCATAGCTTTCTTGGTAGCTTGGTAGGGAGATAGTTTCTCCTCTTCCATGATACGCTCCACATTCTCTACTACCACGATAGCATCGTCCACCACAATACCGATGGCAAGTACCAATCCCAACAGGGTCAGGATATTAAGCGAGAATCCGAAAATCAACATAAATCCAAAAGTTCCAATCAGTGAGATAGGTACGGCAACTAGTGGGATAACTGTTGCACGCCAGCTTTGGAGTGAAAGGTATACTACGATGATAACCAGTATCAGGGCTTCAAACAGTGTTTTGTACACTTCATGAATGGATTCCGAAATATACGTAGTCATATCGAAAGGTATCTCGTAACTCATTCCTTCGGGAAAATTCTTGCTGATTTCCTCCATAGCTTCTTTCACGCTTTTTGCTACTTCCATAGCGTTGGCTCCTGGTAACATATAGATGGCCAATACCGCTGCATTTTCTTTGTTGATGGCACTCTCGGTATTGTATGATTGTGCTTCGAGTGAGATGCGGGCCACATCACGCAAACGGATGATGGAACCATCGGCATTAGCACGGACTACGATTTCCTCAAACTGGCTTACGGTAGATAGACGTCCCTGAGTAGTGATGGGAATGGTTACGTCTAATCCTTGTACGGGTTGTTGTCCCAGTACACCGGCTGCTGATTCTCGATTTTGGTCTTTTAGTGCATTCTGCAAGTCGGCTACAGTCAGACCGAAATTGGCCAGTTTGTCGGGTTGTACCCAGATTTGCATGGCATAATATCGGCTTCCGATGTTTGAAACACGTCCTACGCCAGGGATACGGCGGATTAGGTCCAGCACATTCAGAGTGGCAAAGTTGCTAAGGTATATTTCATCGAACTTCGGGTCGGTAGAGGTAAGGCATAGGGTCAGCAATTGACTGGCAGCCTGTTTCTCTACCGAAATACCATTTTGTATAACTTCTGCTGGGAGGCGTGATTCTGCTAACTTGATACGGTTCTGTATTTCCACTGCCGCTAGATCGGGATCTGCCGAGATATCAAAAGTGACGGTGGCTGAAAAACCTCCCGAATTGGAACTATTTGATTCCATGTAAAGCATTCCTGGGGTACCGTTCAATTCCTGCTCTATAGGAGTGGCTACAGCCTGTGATACTGTCAGGGCACTGGCACCCGGATAGGATGCGCTGATTTTCACTACCGGCGGAGTAATCTGCGGATATTGGTCAATGGGTAGCATCGTGAGACCGATGATACCGACAATGACTATTAATATGGAGATGACAGCTGAAAATACCGGTCTGTCTATAAAGAAACTAACTTTCATAATGTCTTATTGTTTTTTTGAATGCGTAAATTTTCCTCCATAGGGGAATTCGTATTCGGGAGTGAAATTATCCGATCGTATCTTCTTCCTCCGTTTTTTTGTCCTCTACGGCAGGACTTACTTTCACTTTCATGCCTGGATTCAGCTTGTGGTATCCTTCTATGACAATGTCTTCTCCGGGGGCCAAGCCTCTTTCCACCACTACTTGATTTTGGAATTCAGGACCTAATTCAATGAAACGTCTCTCTACTGTAGAATCTTTGCGCATTACATAAATATAGGCGCCGCCTTTTTCTATGATAACGGACTTTAACGGGACTACCGTAGCACTCTCTCTGACATCCAATAATAGTTTTACTTTGGTGAACTGCCCAGGAAGTAATACCCGTTCTGGATTCGGCATTTCGGCACGTACGGAGAATGTACCTGTGCGTGGATCAACTTGCGGTTCGGCAAAGTCTACTAGTCCTTTGTATGGATAAATAGTATTATCTGCCAAAGTAATGGATACATTGGGTTGCCAGGAGCGGGTGGAGTCTTTTTGACCTAAGTTCACATTACGTTCTTTTACTTTTCAGATAGTCTAGAGCAGTCATGCTGAAATCCACTAATACAGTATCACTTTTTACTATGGTAGCAAGCAATGATTTGCCACCCGGACCGACTAATGTTCCTAAATCTACGTGACGTTCACTGATATGCCCTGCTAATGGAGAACGAACTATAGTATAACCTAGTTCCAGTTCTGCTTGATCAAGATCGGCACTACTCATAGCTACCGACGCTTCTGCTGTTTCATATGCAGCAGTAGCATTGTCCAAGTCCAACTGGCTGGCAGCGTTTTGTTCATATAGTGGACGGATACGTTCTAAGTCGCGTTTTGCTTTTTGTGCTTGTGCCTCATCCTTTTTCAATTGGGCGCGCGCTTTGTCAGCTTTGGCCCGATATTGATCTTGATTGATAACAAACAGCACTTGATTTTTAGTGACATATGTACCTTCTGCGAAAAGCATTTGTTCTAAATATCCCTCTACTCGGGCACGTACTTCAACGAATTGCTGTGCACGTACGCGTCCTACATATTCACCATATATTTCCACATCGTCTTGCGTTGCTGGTGCTATGGCAACTACTGGAAGTTCCGGCATCTTTGCCGGTTGATGGGAAACAATCAGGTAAATCCCGATAACTAGTCCAATACCTATTACTACAAGCGCTGTTCTTTTCTTTTTTAGCGCAATTTCTTTGTGTGTAAAAAATAGTTTCATACTTTAGTTTTGTTATTGTTTAAGATGCCATCAGTAGAAATACAAGCAGCGTGCCAAACTATTGTAAATAGTCTTTCCTATTCATAATCAGTGCTTTATTTCTGTTTTTTGTTGATAGGGAAAGTGTGGAAAATAGGCAACAGCTGTAGAATAATTCCACAGTAGGCGTAATTAAATTTAGTAGAGGATTATCGATTTGGATGCAAAAATAGTAAAATAGTGGGTAATCTTAAAATATTTATTCACTATTCATTATAATGAGGAAGATGTTATAGTGTTAGCAGATATGTATGCAATTTAAATTTTGCTTGAGATCGTCGTATCTGCAACCTTATTGTTTTGAAAACACGCCCCCTTTCATTTTGAAAAGGGTTGTGTTTTTCTTTTTATGACTGAATATGGTATCTGTTTGTTTATCAGGAGATTATAATCTGCTTTTTCATTTTGGCATAGTATTCGCTATATACTTGTCAAATATAAAAAGGTATAAAAAAGATGGGAGAATTTTATAATCCAGATAAATTATATAAAGGTGGAAGCCGAAATAATAGCTTGATAATAAAAAAATGATATTCCGTGTATTGGGAGTATTACTTTTTATTGAATCTGCTATGTTCTGCTTTGTGCGGCTATTTCCTTATGTTACGGCGAGCAAGATTATCAATATTTTCTATATACCATTCTTTTGAATACATTAGTCGGTGGAGTTTTGCTAATTTGTAGTAGAGGTGCTGAGAATCGACTAACACGACGAGATGGGTACTGTATTGTAACTTTTACTTGGTTTTTGTTTACGTTGTTTGGAATGCTACCTTTTTATTTTAGTGGAGGAATCCCTTCAGTGACAGATGCTTTTTTTGAAACCATGTCGGGTTTTACTACTACAGGAGCTACTATATTAGATGATATAGAATCTCTTTCACATGGCCTGTTATTTTGGCGTAGCCTGACACAATGGATAGGCGGCTTGGGTATTGTTTTTTTTACTATTGCTGTGCTTCCTATTTTCGGGGGAGGAACTATACAACTTTTTTCAGCTGAGGCTATCGGAGTGACGCACGACAAAACACATCCTCGGATTGATGTGATGGCTAAGTGGCTGTGGATGATATATGCTATCCTTACAGTTGTAGAAACTATGTTGCTGATGATAGGAGGAATGAGTTTTTTTGACGCGGTATGTCATTCATTCTCTACAACGGCTACAGGTGGTTATTCTACTAAACAAGCCAGTGTGGCTTATTGGAATTCTCCGTTTATAGAATATGTAATAGCGATATTTATGATTCTTTCGGGTATTAATTTCTCTCTCTATTTTATGTGCCTGAAAGGGAAGGGCAAGCGTCTATTTCAGGATGATGAATTCCGTTGGTTTATGAAATCAGTAAGTATTCTGACGCTTGTTATCACGCTTGCCTTAGTTTTTCAGAATCATTATGATTGGGAAAAGGCATTCCGCAGGGCTCTGTTCCAAGTGGCTACGGCACATACGTCATGCGGTTTTGCAACGGATGATTATAACTTGTGGCCATCTTTTACATGGATGCTTCTTATTTTTGCTATGTTGTCGGGTGGATGTACGGGGTCTACTAGTGGGGGAATCAAAAACATGCGCCTTATGATTCTGGCGCGTAATATCAAGAATGAATTCAAACGGATGCTGCATCCTAGGGCTGTATTGCCTGTTCGTGTGAACCGTCAGGTTATATCGCCTTCCATTATTGCTTCGGTGAATACATTCTTTGTATTTTATTTGTTTTGTGCTTTGGTCGGATGGACACTACTGATGTTTTTCGGGGTGGGCTGACTGAGGCGATGAGTACGGTTATTTCTAGCTTAGGCAATGTGGGACCGGGGTTAGGGGCATTCGGTCCTGCTTTTTCGTGGGCGGCGTTGCCCGATGCTGCTAAATGGGTATTGTCGTTCCTTATGTTGATAGGGCGTTTGGAATTGTTTGCTGTGTTGTTGCTTTTCTATTCAGGATTTTGGGAAAGATGATAGTTCTCCGAGAAAAATTGATATGTATCATTTAATTAATGGGTATTCGTTGAAATGAAGTTCTAGAATATGTATTTTTACAAAGGATGGTATATATTTGTGCTCGAATTTACAATACATTCATGTTATGGCAACTTCGAGAGAGATGACTTCGGGACGTCCGTTCCCTTTGATATTGAATTTTGCTTTTTCCTTTATTGCTGGGTAATTTACTTCAGCAGACTTATTCCTTGATGGATGCTGCTATTGTGGGTAAGTTTCTTGGAATTAATGCTTTGGCTTCTGTAGGAGCTAGCACTTCGGTGGTGTTTTTGATATTAGGCTTTTGCAATGGCTGTTGTGGTGGTTTCGGTATTCCTGTTGCACAGAAGTTTGGAGCAAGGGATTATGGTATGATGCGGCGTTTTGTGGCAGTTAGTTTACAATTGGCAGCGGTGATGTCTGTGGTAATTGCTATTGTGACTAGTATGTTTTGTTCGGATATTCTTCAGATGATGCAGACCCCGGAGAACATCCTTGAAGATGCTTATTTTTATTTGCTGATTACTTTCATCGGGGTGCCCTGTACCTTTTTCTATAATTTGCTTTCAAGTATTATTCGTGCATTGGGTGATAGCAAGACTCCGTTTTGGTTTTTGCTTTTTTCTACGATATTGAATATTTTGCTTGATCTTTTTTGTATTTTGGTACTTGATTGGGGAGTTGCGGGAGCGGCTTTAGCTACGGTATTCTCACAAGGTGTTTCGGCAGTGTTGTGTTATTTGTATATGATGCGTCACTTTGAGATTCTGAAGGGGACTTCGGCAGAACATAAATTTCGAGGAGCGTTGGCAAAGACTTTATTGTATATAGGTGTGCCGATGGGATTGCAGTTCTCTATTACTGCTATCGGCAGTATTATGTTGCAAAGTGCGAATAATGCGTTGGGTACTGCTTGTGTGGCTGCTTTTACGGCTGCTATGCGTATTAAGATGTTTTGTATGTGTCCACTTGAGAGTCTGGGTATAGCTATGGCTACTTATAGTGGACAGAATTACGGTGCAGGAAAGCCGAAGCGTATCTGGCAGGGAATCAAGGCGAGTGTATTGATGATGACTATTTATAGTGCTTTTATGTTTGGAGTCTTGATGTTGGGAGCGCGTACTTTTGCCTTGTTATTTGTTGACCCTGTGGAATGGGAGATTCTGAAGGATACGGAACTGTTTTTGCATATTTCCGTTTCTTTTTTCCGGTTTTGGGTTTACTTTGTATCTTGCGTTATTCCATTCAGGGGGCGGGCTTTACCAATTTGGCTATGTTGTCGGGGGTATCCGAAATGATTGCCCGTATAATGGTTAGTCTTTATGCGGTACCAGCATTGGGCTATTTAGCTGTTTGTTTTGGTGACCCTACGGCATGGATATTTGCAGTAATTTTTTTGATTCCCGCATTTATATATGTGTATGGAAGAATAAAACGGATGCCACCTCAGGAATGGTAAAATACTAATTTAGTGTGTGAGGTGCTGAAAATATTTTTTTCGGCACCTACAGATAAATTTTCTGAGCAATAACTATCAGAAATTACTTTTCTTTTCTACAAAAATTATTTTTTAGTTATAGGATGAACAAACTCTAAACTTTCAGCATGTAAATAAAGCCTGTCTGCTTTTCGTCCGTAAAGTTCATCTCCTCGTATAGGACAATGTAATCCTTCCGGATGGGCGGCATGTACTCTTAATTGATGTGTCCGTCCTGTTAATGGATAAAAAGCAATAAGTGTTCTTCCTTCTTGTTCGTTTAAAACCCGATACAGTGTGATAGCGGTTTTTCCATGTTCATGATCTACTATTTGTCTGGGCCTGTCAAGAGGATTCATACGGAGGGGGAGTGTTATAGTCCCTTCTTTAGAGGGAATCTTGCCATCCAATAAGGCAATATATCGCTTTTTTATCATTCTATTCTTGAATTGTGCTTGCAGATGCTGATGTACTTTTTTGTTTTTTGCTATCAATAACACACCGGAAGTCGCCATGTCCAATCGGTGGACTATCAGAGGACCTGTGGCATCTGGATAAAGTGTCTTTATATGTTGATAGACAGAGTCGATTTCTCCTTTTCCTGGAACCGAGAGCATTCCTGCTGGTTTGTTGACTACGACTAGGTAATTATCTTCATATACTATCTCTAATGGTATTTCATGATAATGTTTTTTCAACAAGGGGTTTTCTTCCACTTCCAGTCCTTGTAACATATGTTTCAAGATAGGTTCGCATTTCCCTTTACATGCTGGATAGTAGTATCCATGATGTCTTATTTCTGCTTTTGGAGAATCTCCCCACCAGAATTCTGCCATGGCAATAGGTTTTAATTGATGCTTATAGGCATACTGGAGTAATTTGGGAGCAGCACATTCACCGGCTCCGGCTGGAGGAAATTTTTGTATAGTTTGTGCAAAAATACGACATAAATCTTTTGTTTCTCCACGGGCGTTTAGTATCTGAAACTGCTCAAATAGTTTTCGTTGCAAAGTGGCAGAACGTTTTTTTCTTTCTATCTTCATTGTTTCTATTTTTGTGATGAAAGTATCGGCCTCTGCTTGTAGTGAAGCGATTTTTTCTTTCCACATTTTTTCCATGCGTTTTAATTCAGCTTTTTGAAACTGGCTTTTGCGTATCATTGCAGCTAATTCCTTTGCGTCGGGAACTCCCGTCTTACGCCGGATTTCTCTGTTTTTTTTAGCGGATTTGAAAAATTCTTTAGCTTCTGTCAATTCCTGCTGGGACTGCATTGTTTCTTTTTCAATTTGTCGGAGCAAATCTATGTAATGGGGATCGTTCTGTGTCTTTTTAATGCGTACATTGATGGCAGATATATGTTCTTCCTCTATTTTGAAGAATCCTTGTGGTTGTAACAAATCATAAATTGGTGGGACGAAGAAAGGATGATGGCTTTTACTAGCCAATGTTCCTGAAAATGCGGCCAAATAACCTATTTTATTCTCGGGTGTTTGTACAATTAGGACGCCAAACATTTTTCCTTGTTGCAATTCTTTTTGCCATTGGGATTGACTTGCCAGATAGGCTTGTACTTCTTTAGTCGCTATTATGCAAAGTGGATGAGGGGTATAGTGAAAAGGATAAGTGAACTTATCGGGTAACTTTATAGCGGCAATGGAATTCTTAAAAAAATGTATCATAATTCGTTTAATATAGTTGATAATGATTCGTTCTTCTTGTGAGGTTATTATGCGGGCAAGTCGGAATGGATAATAAAGTTTTTGTTTAATTCCTGTAATACTTCAGTTAACTGTTTTTCAGCCTGTAACGGGAATATAGATATACGATTTAAGATTAGGATGATATCACGTTGAAAATTGCGGAGTTCTATTATTTTTATAAGCGTTTCTTTCTCTCTTTTTACCATATAATTCCCTTCTATTTTGTTCGTGTCTACATTGCTTTCTATTTTGAAACCGCTAGTTGTTTTTATGACGGTTATTTGTGGCTCTTCTTTTCGAATTGTGATTTGTCTTTCAGGATTTTCGTCCGAAAATACCAAAGGATATCCTACCAGCTGCATAATAGGCTTGGCGCCACTGAAGCGCATACGGCTTTTTTTCTTCCCAATCATTAGAAAGTTTTTTTAATACATAAAGTTAATGCGTGATCTGTTTCATTCATCTCGGACATACCTTGCTGAAAAGTAGTGAGTGAAATGATACGTCCTTTACTCCATACAATGCCGTCCTTTGATTTTTGTAAGTATGGATTAATGTTGT
>ENA-OQJM01000144-OQJM01000144.1-human-gut-metagenome-genome-assembly--contig:-NODE-144-length-20193-cov-2.095933_pt1 | contig 20193 bp, 25 predicted proteins | sample MGYA00242607_ERZ504773 | MGnify/ENA primary metagenome ERZ504773 (study PRJEB26092, sample SAMD00036355) | human gut metagenome | host: Homo sapiens | study: EMG produced TPA metagenomics assembly of... | reverse complement strand
GCGGAAGATATGCTGGCCACCATTAAATCTGAGAAAGAGGAGCATGGGACGCTTGATATAGAAACAATTCGGTCTATCGATGTTCCAAGCTATGTGTCAGGCCGCAGTTATTCCCATTTGGGGGAAATCGCAAAATACAGGAAACGGGCGCTGGATCAGATTATCCGCTATGCAGGCTATCTGGAGCAGATCCACGCACCTGCGGAGTATTTGGAACAGGTAAATGTCCTGCAAGAGAGCGTTTCGGATCTGACAATCAAAACAAAAGATTTGAAACCGTTCCGGTTTCGGCTGTGAAAGCAATTTCCTGAAAGGAGTGTGGGCGCATGAGCCGAATTGTTGATGAACCCTACTTTACATACAGTGCATACAACGCCCTGACCTCTGGCATTCAGGTGAAATGCCCCAAGTGCCATGGCGCAGGTGTGGTGACAGCGGATGATGACAACGCCTATTTCCGCTGCCTGAGCTGCGGCCATCAGGAGACCCCGCGACCGGACGATCTACCGTTATGATGTCCATAACCAGTGCAAAAACTGCGGCAGGTACTACCGAGTGGATATTGAAGATACGGCAAAGCAGCATTTTCCCGTCCTCCATGTGACCTGCCCCTATTGCGGAACAACCATGTCGGGAGAAGTTCATAAAACAGCGGAGGCGTTTTCATATATTGGCGAAATCAGAGATGGACGAGAACCTTATTTCGGGTTGGAACTATGGTTTTTGACTTCATTTCAGGGAAAACCTGTATGGGCACTCAACCGAGAACATCTTGCCTATCTGATCGGCTATCTCAGCGCCGGACTGCGGGAAAAGCCGCCGGGAAGAGCGAAAATGACCCAGGCCGACCATCTCCCCACCTTTATGAAAACCGCAAAGAACCGGGAGCGGATCGTGAAGCTGCTGAGGCAAATGCAGGAGAAATGAGGATGGAACAGAAAGTAATTTACAACGGCCAAATTCTTACTCTGACTCGGTTTTGGGCAACAGGAGAACCTTGCCTGTGGATCACCGACCCACAGCAGATCGAGATGCCCAAAATGGAGTTTGTGGGAGGCCACCCGGACGAATACTGCATTTTCCTGAAAAATCTGACGGAAACAGAACTGGCACAGATCACATCTCTGGACGGCGCTCCACTGGATGTGAAAGAAGAACTAAGCGACATCGAATGAGGAGAACACTATGAAAGACCTTTGCCAATACGGAAACCGGCCGGAGGACGAATGGGAAATCTTGCCCTGGATACCTGATCCGCGCCCGCCCTTCAAAATCTGGGTGAAGCCGGAGCAGATCGCGCCATTCTTTCTCATTCCCCACCACCCCTATGCGATCTCCCTTCTGCTGAAGATCAGTGACGGGTTCCGGACAGAGGAATTCCGACGGCTGGGACTGATTGGCAACAGCGAGGACTGGGAGCGGCTTGCCCGGGGCGTGATCCAGGAGTTCGAGGAAAATAACAGCGGCGTGGATCTGTTTCACTTCGACTCTGACGAGGATGTGTTCTGCGTGTACTCCCAATACATCGACGATTTGATGCTGCTGTCCAAAATGATCCGGGCGGCCTGTGACAATGAAAAAACGATGGGGATGTATCTGAACATGAGCGAGGTTGCGAAAGCATGAAAGATTTGACCACTCAAACAGGGATTATAGTAAAATGCAGTAAAACGGCCATTGAATTTTTCCAAAATGCTCAGTCAGTGGATTTCTTTTCTGTGCTGGAGATCCCAGAGGAATTCCAAGGTATAGCGGTTGAGTTTTATGATTTGATTATGGAAAATGATCATCTTGCGGCCTTGCTGGGCTGTCGCGGCAATTATGATATTGCAATACAGATAGATGAGGTAACCGGCACCATGACGGGGTGGCATTGGTTCAAATGAGGGAAATGGAATGATGGAGTACATCAAGCTTTTTTGGGAGGACGCACCGGAGGGAGAACCGTCGGTGATCCTCTATGAAGTGGATACAGAAAATGAGCGGCTGGCCCTCCACTCCATTGACATCTTTGCAGATGGCCGCACCCGCAATATCCCTGACCTTTACGACGGCGCCATCGAGATCACGCCGATCCCCACCGTGGAGGAATTGAACGCCCATGTCTGGGGTGAGGAGTTCCACGCCTGCGTCATAGAGCAGGCGGAATTTGAGGCCGCCTGGGAAAGCCACACCTATGATGGAGCGTTAAAGTAGCCAGGAGGAGACACTATGAACAAACCTATAAAAGCCAAAAATCTGCCGTTGTTCTCCATCATTGACCTGGACCAGCTGCGCCGGGAAAAACATCTGGAGGGCACAGAAGTGACAGACTTTTTCACGGCAAGGGATGGAAAAGTCTATCTTCTCATGGAACAGCCGTCCGAAACACAGGGTAAGGACTGGCTCAGCACTCCTTCCACCTATACCGCAGTGGAAATCCAGCTGGATTGGGCGGAACAGCGGGTGCTGGAAACGACGCTGTTTCCTCTTGGTCTCTTGAAGTTCCAGTTTCATTATTTGCGGCCCGCAGGTGATCACTTCCTCCTGCTGGGGGCAAGATGCGCCTATCGGGAAAACGGCCCCGACCAGAACGCCTGGATCGTCAGCCGGGACGGAGCTGTGCTGTCCCGTTTCTGCCTGGGGGATGGCATTCAAGACTGTGTGGTAAAAAAAGATGGCACCATCATTACCAGCTACTTTGACGAAGGTGTATTTGGTAATTACGGTTGGGATGAACCTCTGGGTGCTTGCGGCCTGATTGCATGGACATCGGAGGGAACTCCTCTCTGGAAGAATGAGAACTATTCCATCTATGACTGCTACGCCATCAGCCTGGACGAAGAGAAAACCTGTGGTTTTATTATTACGATGAATTCCGGCTGGTGCGGACGAACTTCAAAGAGGACTTTGTATTTGAACTGCCAATCGAAGGAAGCGGAGCTTTTTCTGTTGCCCCGTCCGGCAATACCTTCCTGTTTCAAGGCGGATACCAGCAACGGGATAAATTCTACTTCCTTACCGCTCATGGTGATCACCTTGGGAAAAAACAGGAGGCTATTCCCACCTGTGACGGAAACAAGGTCGCTGTGGAGCAGTGCAGCCTGCTTCGCAGCCGGATGTTGTTCCTTGGAAAAGATGGTGTACTCTATGGAGGTATTTGGGGGAGCGATGGCCAATGAAACAGTCTGATATTTATACCGAGGCTCTGACCTGTCTGCGCTCCATCCTTCTGGCAGACCATCCAGAGTTCCAAAACTGGATCGACTGGTTGGAGCGGGACATTCAGGACTGGAACCAGCGGCGGGAGGTTGCCCACCATCTTCGGGCATACGGAGGTATGGGCTCGTTCAACGACCTGCCCAGTATGCGTGGAAATCACGACTATATTTTCGACTTTCTCAAGTCCGTGTGCTATGCCTTCGGCCATCTTTATGGCAAACGGGAAGGCATTTCTCCGGAGGCATTGATGGAGGAGTGCCTCCACGATGTAGAGCAGGCAGCCTATCACCCCCATAAGGCACTGAACCAAGCCATTGCCCAGCACTTGATGCAGGCGATTTACAGGAAAACCTGGATAGGCTGTAGGAGGACTTGTTATGAACAAAAAGACTATTCCGCACCCAATTCAATCAAAATGGAAAACATCGAGAAGCAGGTGCTGATGGAGAACCTGGCTGCTCGTTATGATATGACCTTTCTCGGTCTACATACCTTTGAACGCTGGTGCCAGAGCTGCACCACCGGCATCTTCGAGAAAGATGGCCGGAAGTTTGTCTTTGTTCCCGGCGATACCGTCACCCTGGGCTGGGAGCAGTTTGCCGTGGGACTGAATCAGGAGAGCCGGGAGGAATTGGAGTATCTGTTCCGGGAATGGGAAATGGAACCGCAGAACCCGGAGGAGATGATCCGGGAAAGCATGGCTCCCGTCCGGCAAGCGGCCATTGGCCCCATGCTGGTGGGCCGGGAGCTGGAGGAAATTAACTGGGAGCCAGTCAAAATGGACGATCCCAGGCTGACTGCCCACCCTGACTGGCTGAAGGAGTTCCGGGATTTTGCCTGGAGTGACAGCAGCAGTCTTACCTTGCATCAGTCGGCCCGTATTGAGCGGACGGAAGATGGATTTCAGACCTGGATCTATAACCGCACTGATTACGATGAACTCCTTGCCATGCTGGAAAACAGGGGCTTCTCCCTGCCCACGGCGGACGAGTGGGCCTACCTGTGTGGCGGCGGGTGTCGGACCCTGTTCCCGTGGGGAGATGGGTTAGACTACTCCATGCGTCTGCACTGGTTTGAGGACATGGATGAGGATGAGAACCGGCCCTATGACATGGAGGAACCCAACTTCTTCGGCCTGTCCATCGCCTACGATCCCTATATGCGGGAAGTGGTGCAGGCTGATAGGCTTACCACCTGCGGCGGTGACGGCGGATGCAATATCTGCGGTGGGCTGGGCCCATTTCTCGGTTTCCTACCCTGTTCGCCCCACTGTAAGCCAGAAGTGCAGGAGGACAATGAACTAAACGGAGATTATGACTTTTATCGGCCTATCATTCGGTTGGAGAACTATGATTGACAATAGAAGCTTGATACGAAATAAAGAAAGAGAGGTGCCGACATGGGAGCATGGGGCATAAAAGCATTAGAGCGTGACGAAGGGTTGGATGTACTGGACATCCTCAAAAATGAATATGTACCGGAGCATCCGGTAATGGATCTGGGCGAGATGATCGAACTGATGAAAGAGGAAGTCATGCTGGGAGCTGACTTCTCACAAATCGACTTCCTCTTTGACAATACTGCGATGGCTCTGGCGGAGCTGTATTTCCAATGGAAGGATAATGGCAAGCTGGACTACGATCATGAAGAAGCTATATGGGATAAAGTCACCGGTTTCACAGCATCCAAAGAAGCCCTTGCTTTCCTGCTGCGGCAGCTCACCGACATCAAAAACGAGGTGCCGGACGAGGACGGCATCCGTGAGATTGTGGATCTTTGGAAGAACGAGGACAGCGGTGAGATCGCTCCTGCGTGGTTGGAACACTTGAATCAGCTCATTGATCGACTGGATTCAGAACAGGAGGCACGACAAATGTATATCAAAAAATACTGGGGCAACTTTATTGGCGGTTCCGATGACAGTCTGAACCTTGTGGCATTTTTAGAGGATCAGAAAAAGGAGGAGATCCCCCTCAGCGAGATTTTCGCCAAGATCGGGCTGGACAAGCAGAACTGGAACTTCCACCAGACCGTGGAGTATCTGGAGTTTACACACTCCGATGGCGTGGAGATGGACTTCCACTTCGCCATTGATGTGGTCACCGATCTGGCCGCCATCCTGCTGGAGTGCAGCGTCAGCGGCAGTGTGAACCTCCAGGATCTGGATGAGTACAACACCTCCTCCCGCCGCATCCGCATCACCGCCACGCCAGAGGAGCACGACGCCATGGACAAGGCCCTGGCGGACTTTGTCCATGCCCCGCTGGAATACGACATCAGCGAGATGATGGGCGAGGATGAAATCACGGATATGGCTTCTCAGGTGGAGATGCTGCGGAAGGAGCTGTACGAAGCCTCTGGCCGCAACCGGAACTACCATGTAAAGGCGGAAGATGTAAAAGATCTGCTCCCCGACTGGAAGGGTGCCGATGGCTGTATCGCCACCAACCGCATCACAGTGGAGGGCTGCAAGGTGGGCTACTGCTACAGGGAGGAGCCGGACGGCGGCTGGGACAGCGGCTGGCGCTTTACCGCCGGTGATGAGAGCGACGAGTACATGGACGACCCTAACAACGCCGGGATCTACAAGCTGAACACGATCTGCAATGACGATCCCGACATCATTCCTCTGCTGAACACCCCCGCTCCCTGCGCCTTTGAGCGGGATGAAAATGGCGTGTTCCAGCAGATCAAAGACTGGAAACCAGATGAGGACGAGGAGGACCCTGATATGGATATTTTGAAGCAGTGCCAGAAGTGGCATGAGGAGGACAAACACCAGAAAATCGTTGACGCACTGGAGGCAATCTCTGCCGAGGAGCGTACCCCGGAAATGGATATGGAGCTGGCCCGCGCCTACAACAATCTGGCGGACTCCAGCGAGCCGGAGGGAAGGAAGCTGCTTCACCAGGCACTGGAACTGATGCAGTCCCATGAGGAGGAACTGGGAGATACTTATTCCTGGAATTTCCGTATGGGGTATGCCTATTATTATCTGGATCAGGAGGGCCGCGCTCTGCGGCATTTTGAAAAAGCTCTGGAACTGCATCCCGGTGATGATCCTAAGCTCAACACCCGACAGGACATGGAGGAACTAATTGACTCGTGCAAAAAAGGGTATTTCTCTGCCGCAGTTCTGGGAGTGCTTCCGGGAGCGGACAGAGAACTGTTGGGAAACCTTTGCCGAGATGGAAGCAGAATTGCGCCAGATGATGGATGAGGACAAAGATCACACCCGCGGCGCAGAACTCGTGGCCCAAATGGAAGGGGCTTTGAACCAGGCGTTTGACGAAATCTCCTTCGAGATGGGCTTCAATGGCGAAAAGCATGAGTTGATCCTCACCCCGGAGGGCGACAAGGTCAAGCTGTTTGAGCTGATTTACTTCCAGAAGCACGCCCCCAAGGAGGTGCTGGAGCACTGGAACATCCTTGTGGGCCGTCAGCCCCTCCAGAACATCGGTCTGCGTACTGAGAATGGCTTGGACATCTCCGGGGATGATGTGCAGATCTGGCTGGAGGAGCAGGGTGAAAACAGCTTCGCCATCTCCGCCTACTGCGAAAAGCTACTGCCTATGCTCCGGGAGGAAGAAGGCCGGGCCTGGTGGATGCTCACTACCCTCACCGACCAAGTGCTGGGCGAGATCTCCCACATGAGATACATAGACAGCTTTGATGTGCTGGAGGAACCCAAGGCAGAGCCGTCCTTCCTCCTGTCCCAGCTGCCCGACAAACTGCGGGAGCAGGGCCTGGAGCTCTCCACCGACCCGGAAGCCTATCTGGAGAGCTACCTTGGTTACAAAATGGAACCCAAACAGGACCCGGACGCCGATTGGCGGCTGGATGTAATGGCCGGTTCACCTGCTGTGTGCCGCTCATCAACGGCTATCTGAATGCCGACAATGATTTTATGGACGATCTCCATGCCGACGGCGCGGTGGCGGGCTTCTTCTGCTATCCCCTGGATACCCTGCGGGAGGAGGAAGGCAGTCAGAAAATTTTCGACTTCCGGGACAAGCTGGAGGAAGTGCTCACCGGCGGGGATGGTTCGGAAGTGCTCACTCTCACCGGCGGGGCTACCGGCCTCTACTGTGGCTATGTGGACTTCATCGCCTGGGACATCCAAGAGGCGCTGAACATGGCGAAAGAGTTCTTTGAAGGCACGGACATCCCATGGGCCATCTTCCACACCTTCCGCCGTGAAGCCGGTTCTGTACCCCTAAAGCAACAAGATGATGGGACAGAAACTGAGAATCAGGATGACGAGTTGGACGAAACGCTGACGGGCATGGACTATATTCCTTACACCCAACAGAACGCCGAAGCATTCTTCGCTCAGCTGGAGCAGTGGAACGACGAAGACGAGTACACCCGCTGTATCCAGGCACTGAAGGCCATCCCGGAGAACTGGAGGAACTACCGCACCGCCTACGCCCTGGCCCGTGCACTGGAGAACTACGCCATCATCGGGGACCATGACGAAGGTACTTTGAAATCCAAGGGAGACAAAGCCCTTCTGAGGGCCATTGAGGTGCTGGAGTCCGTCCGGGAGGAAGGCCAGGACAAGGCGGAGTGGAATATGCGGATGGCCTACGGCTATCAGTATCTCTATGGTCAGAAGGAAAAGGCCATCCCCTACGCCGAGCGGTGGGCGGAGCTGGACCCCGAGGACGAAAATGCCCCGGCAGTAATTCGGGAGTGTAAGGCGGAGATCCGGAAACGCCAGCGCAGCCGGAAGAAGGCAAAATTCGTGCCCGGTGATACTCCATTTGAGGGCTTCGACCTCACCAACTTCTGGGATGATAATTGGTATGCACTGAAAGAATATGTCAGTGAGCCGCCTTCCGATGAGCTGATTGCCAGCGTGGAGGAGGAACTGGGCTACAAGCTGCCCGCCGCCTACATCTGGCTGATGAAGCAGCACAACGGCGGCATTCCGGTGAATACCTGCTATCCCTGCGATGAGCCTACCTGTTGGGCAGAGGACCATGTGGCCATCACCGGAATTTTCGGCATCGGGCGAGAAAAGAGCTGCTCCCTCTGCGGAGAGCTGGGAAGCCAGTTTATGATCGATGAGTGGGAGTATCCTGCCATCGGAGTGGCCATCTGCGACTGCCCCAGCGCCGGACATGATATGATCTTCCTGGACTACCGTGCCTGCGGCCCCCAGGGAGAGCCTGCGGTAGTCCATGTGGATCAGGAAAACGACTACAAGATTACCCATCTGGCAGACAGTTTTGAGGAGTTCATCCGCGGACTGGAGCATGAATCCCTATATGATCCGGATGAAGATGTAGAGGATCTTGAGGATGACGCCGACGAGGAGGAAACTGACCGTAAGGGCTCCTTTGCCGGATCTGTGATCCTCTCCAAAGCAGAGTGGGACAAGGAGCAGTTGATCCGGGATCTGCGGGAAGAATGGGGCATCGTAGATGAGGAGCCGGATGAGGGCGACGAAGACGATGAGAACAGCGATGACGCTGTGGTAATGCGGGTCGGCGGAATGATGCTGATCGTGACACTCTTCCACGGTCACATCCCGGACAATGAAGCGGAGATCAACGCCGAAAAACAACTATATGTGGCCAGAGGCCGTAGAAGTGGCCAAAGCGCACAAGGCCCATATCATGGTGGCTGTGTTGGGCGAGGAGGAAAAACTGCTGGAACGCGGTAAGCTGTTCACCAAGGCGATGGCAGTATGCTGCAAGCAGAAATACGCCACCGGTGTCTACACCAGCGGCGTGGTATTTGAGCCTCGTTTCTATGAGGGCCTTGCCGATATGCTCAAAGAGGACGAACTGCCCATCTTCAACTGGGTTTGTTCGGCCTGTACCGGAGCGAGGGGGGGCTAAACGGGCTACACCTACGGCATGGATGTGTTTGGCAAGGAGGAAATGGAGGTGTTGAACACCGACGCTGAGCCGGAGGAACTGCGGGACTTTTTGGCCAGCCTTGCCTCCTATGTGCTGGCGTGTGATGTGACACTGCAAGACGGCGAGACCATCGGTTTTTCTGCGGACGATAAGCACACCATCACCCGCAGCCCCGGCGTCTCCCTGCCGGAGGAACAGATGACCCTGAAGATCGGTTACGAGCCTATAAAGGGAGATCCGGAGGATGACAGCTGCGACCACTCAGACAATGATGACACGCAGGATGAGGAAGAATTCAGTAATCCCGAAGTCTACACCGAGGAGGAGATGGAAGCCGTCGAGGGGCACATTGAGCAGTATTTCGGCAAGGTCGAGAATGTGTTCCATGAGCTGGTTTCTCCCGACATCCATGTGGACATCTGCGTGGTGCCGCCCTCTGAGGAGCGGGACTACTGCACCCTGGTCACCATGGGCATGGGCGCTCACCGGATGAATGTGCCGGAGGAACTGGCGGAATATAAGCTGGAGCGGGCGGAGCTGGCCATTGCCCTGCCTGCGGACTGGAAGCTGGATCAGGAGTCCATGAAAGACGAAAAGTGGTACTGGCCCATCCGCCTGCTGAAATCCTTGGCCCGCCTTCCCATTGCCAGCGATACCTGGCTGGGCTTTGGACATACCATGGATAACAAGGAGAACTTTGCGGAAAATACGAAGCTGTGTGCCGCCATTCTCACGGCCCCCAAAGTACAGAGGAGGGCGGCGAGGTCTGCACCCTGCCGGGCGGCGAGGAGGTCAACTTCTATCAGGTCATTCCGCTTTATGAGGACGAGTTGGACTATAAACTGGAACATGATGTAGACGCTCTGCTGAACAAGATGAGGGGGATCAGTTTTGTTGTAAACCCCACTCGCCAGAATGCGATCACCCGTGGCACCCTTTCCAATGATAATTTTGACGGTGAGATGGACGACGCTTCCTATCACCTTGAGAGCATTGAGGAGAAGGAACTGCCTATTGACCCCATCAATGCTTATAACCACATGGCCATCTACTTGCGCTGGTGCATGGAGCACGACCTGATGGGCGAGGACTTCCTGAAAGAATACAGCGAAGTGGCCAAACAGGTCAAAGCCGACCCTGCCAGCGTGGATCTGCGGGAGTTTATCCGGGATGAGCTGGACGGCTGTCTGTTCTTTGTGCTGTTCAATCAGCAAGGCCGTGCCTTTGCAGGCTATTACTACGGAGAGGGCGACAGCCCCTACTATCCTGCCGACATTGATGCTATGCCCTGAAATATTTTGGTCCGTCCCGATACCACTCCAATGAATTTCAACAGGAGGCATACTTATTCATCCCATTTGATGAGAAATACTATCAGACCATGGCTCAAGTGATTGAGGAACGCTTTGAAAACTGGCAGGGACAGGACTTCGACGAGGATACGCTGGAGCCTTCCGAGGTTGCTCAGGCCATCATGGAGTATCTGGACTGCGAGTGTACCTATTTCCCATCCATGGCAGATGATGACCCCATCATGTCGGCATACAGCTACGCCCAGCGGCTGGGGGTACGGGAGGGCTTTGTTCCCGTGCTCATCAAGGCGGATGATGAAACGCTGTTGGAGTGTCTGGTGATGAACGCCGACCCGGAGAACGATGCGGACTTTTATGAATTTGACCTCAAAACGGTAATGGAGTATCGAAAGAAGATGCTCTCCGCTCCCGTCAAGGACGGAAAGGCGGTTCTGGAGGAATTGACCGGCCAGCGCAAGGAAGAAGCCGAGGACGATGACATGGACTGGGAGGAGGAAGTCCTGGGCGAGATGGAGGGCGGCTATGACAATGACCGCTTCTCCTGCTATTGGGATTCGGATAGCCACATGACCTATCCGCTCATTCTGGCCAAAATTCCGGTCAAGAACCCCTGGGAGATCTTCGCCTACCTGCCCTTTGGAAACTGGAACGAGTGTCCCGACACGCCGGAGCTGATGGCGGTGGCGAAATACTGGTTTGAACAGCATGGAGCGGTCCCTGCCGCTATGACCCATGACGAGCTGGAGTTCCTGCTCCCGGTCCCCGTTTCCAAGGAGAAGGCCATGGAATTGGCCGCGGAGCAGTATGGGTTCTGCCCAGACATTGTGGATCAGGAGCAAGATGACCCGACGGTGGGCAATTTAGCAGATGTTCTGTGGCAGTCCACTGTCTGGTACTTCTGGTGGGATTGATGGGAGGTTGTGACCATGAACAAATACCTAAAGCAATATATTGAACTACAAAAGCAGTTTCGGGAGACAGAAGGAAATCCAGACAGTGTCCGTGCCCTCTATGCCTTTAAGGAGGAACTGGAGCAGAGCGAGGACCGGCAGGCCAAGGAAGTGCTGGTGGATGTGTATGACCTCCTGGAACTTCAAAAAGGACGCCTACGAGCTGCTTTGCCAAATCGGAGATCGCTCCAATAAAAAGACTCTCAAGCGGCTGGGCACATTGAAGGACTACGCGGAGAACTGGGGCAATCAATACGCCATCCCCAAGCCCAAAACACCAGATGAAAAAGCAGAAAGAGAGGGAGCGGCAGGCCCAGCTGGGCCTGCCCACCTTCCGGTATCACCCGAACCCGCTGGAAACCGGCGCCTTTGAGGAGTCCAAAGAGGGTGTTGTCTGCGACTGCTGCGGCAAGATGACCCATATTTTCTATACAAATCCGTTCTTTTCCGTGGAGGATATTGCATATCTGTGCCCAGAGTGCATCGCCAGCGGCGAGGCGGCCCGGAAATATGACGGCAGCTTTCAGGACGATTTCTCTGTGGACGATGGCGTAGACGATCCTGAAAAGCTGGACGAGCTCATCCACCGCACTCCTGGCTACTGTGGCTGGCAGCAGGAATACTGGCGCGCCCACTGCGGCGACTACTGCGCCTATTTGGGCTATGTGGGGGCCAGAGAGCTGCGGGCACTGGGTGTGCTGGAGGAAGTGCTGGACGATCCCATGTGGGACGAGGAACAGAAGGAAATGATCCGGGAATCTGTCAATGGCGGGCATCTGCAATGCTATCTGTTCCGGTGCCTCCACTGCGGAAAGCACCTGGTCTGGATGGATTTTGATTGAGGTGGCAACATGGAGAAGAAGGATTTTTCCCAAGGGAACCAAGCCCCGTGAGATCTTCGTCTATACCTGTGAGCGGATCGCGGAGCCTTTGAACCCGCTGGGCTACAATACCGCAAGAGCAAAAATGACATCTACAAAAAAGACGGCATCTTTGTGTTCTCCTTTTACTTTTCCCCCTCCATTCCGCTTTGGCTCCACCACTTTTACTGCCTTCTTCGATGTGAGTTCCCCGGTGATTGCCCAGTGGCGCAGTGAGCAGGAAGGGACGGAGGAAACCTATGATGGTATCGTTGGTACCTCCATCGCCCGGCTGACCCACCGGTATGATGATTCCCCCGCTATGAGGTATCTACTCTGCTGGAGCGGGAACGCTCTATCCAGGAAATTTCCGGGCAGATCCAGGACTATGCACTACCATTCTTTGCCCGGTTTTCCAATCTGCCCAAGCTGCTGGACGATGTGGAACAGGAGGGGTTCTTCCCCCATCGGAAGGGGTTCGATGTCCCTAAGCGGAATCGGGAGTTCATCGAATGCTTCCGGGAGTATCTCCAAAAGCAGTAGGAATCAGCAGAAAGGAAACAACACCTATGTCAAACAGTAGAGTATCCACTTGGAGTGGAATCCGGAACAAATTGGAGAATGACTACCTGTGCCCGGCACTCCGGGGCCACATCCAGTATTTTGCCACCAGTTACAGCAAAAGCGCCGACCATGAGGGCCGGGCCGCCATTCGTGTGGACGGCGTGGAAGTGCTGCGGAGCAACTACTACACCTATTTTGAAAATGTGTGGACGAAATTTCATCACTTGCGCTCCACCACGCTGAAAGATCACGACTCCGCAAAAGAGGCCATCAATCAGGCTCATGCCTATGCGCTGGAGCAGGGCACCTTTGACCAAAAGGTGTTCTATGAGGCGTTTGGGATCTTTGACAACCAGAGCATCGAGAAAAGCCTTGTCAGCGAGAATCCTCTTGTCCGCATCTTTGCTCTCCTGGATCGAAGGCTGGGAAAGCGCCGCCTGCTGGCTTTGGAGGACTCCATGGAGCAGGAACTGGACTGGGTGCGGGCTTTCTATGTGATCCGGTTGCAGGCCGAAGGGCTGATGGAAGCGAATAACATTTAGGAGGAACCACCATGTCACAGATCGCGTCCTTTTATCTGATAAAAAATAACCAGCGGCAGGAGTTGTCCGACGGTGACTGCTCCGGCGCGGTCTATATGGCCATCTGGGACTGGTGTGAGAGCGAACTGGATCTGGATGTCCGTTTTCCTGCTCCCCAGACGGAAGACACCCTGGACTGCGCTCTGCTGGAGGGAGAGCTGGCGTCTCAACTGCTGGCAGCTCTGCGGGAGCAGGATCTCTCGGAGCTGGCCGCTGAAATTGCCCCGGACTGGGATCTGCCCACCGAGGCGGTGCAAAGCGGGCTTAATACGCTGCGCTCCCATCTGGAACTGGTGCAGGGCGATGCTGCTCTGCTGTATGAAATGACATGAGAACGGAGGGATACCATGCTGGCAAAGCGGTTTGAACACATTTTACATGATCTGGGCATGGCTGGGCTGGAACACCCTCTGTTCTACCATGCACCGGTGGGCATTCGTTTTAAGATCGGCGGGGAGGAACCAATCTATCTGGATAGGCGTGCGGCGAAGCTGAAAACCAACCCCGCTTATGTTCAGGGGGCGCTGGACCGAGCCGCCGCGATCTATCGGGCACTTCCGGCGGTGCCGGACCTTCTGCGGATCGACGGGTATCCCGATGAAGAACCCGCCGAGTCCCTGCTGACCGTTATCCGGCAGCGAGTGGGCCTCCCAGTTCCCGATGAACAACTTTCGGCCACAGAGCAGGATGAAGATGGGGATACCCATGCACAAGTGCAGTTTTACTGGGATCTCAGCAAGATCAGCTTTCAACCAGAGCTGCTTCTTCGGGAAATCATTCTGGGGGACATCGGCGGCTGGAACGGCTTTGTGTCCAGCGTCTATCTGGCTGGGCCGGGGCCGTTCCTCTACCATTTGTACGATGACCGTGGGCTGGATGTGCTGGGCGGCTCACAGAAGCTGCTATCACGCTTTTCAAAGAACGAGCCGGAGTTGCGCGCAGCGCGCAGATAATCCCGGCAGTTAAACAAAATCTAATCAAGGTTGAGAGCTTTTTCTTCAGCCTTCGTCTTTGCCATGGCGTTTTTCTCCAATCTGAAAATTACAAATTGCGGACAAAAAGGACGCATTGTTGTGGCAAGCAGGGCTTTTGTCTATACAAACGCCATTTTTGCGTTGCAAAATGCTTGTTGGGCTGTGCCCAATCCCCTTCATTCTGCACCGTTCCGATGCAGGCTGCGCGTTTTTTCAAAACGCTTCTATTTATATAAGGTAGAGCTTCAAGACATTTGCACTCTGCAATTTTGATGGAAACATCTCAAACCAAACGAACAGCCAGCAACGGCCTCAACAGTAAGTGAGGTCATGATGCTGGCTGTTCTTCGTTCAGAACGGAAAACATTCGACATTTTCGCTGGTTCATGGTACACTACATCCAATCCATGCGAATCAGTTGGAGGTGATTGTGTTGCTTTCCCTGTACTTAGCTGTTCTTGACGATCAAAGCAAAGAAGAACAATTTATAGATGTATATAATATCTACAAACGGCTGGTCTACCATACCGCTTACAAAATTATGGGCGATTCGTATCTGGCAGAAGATGTACTGCAAGAGGTGTTTTTGTACGTTGCCAAAAATTTTTCTAAAATTCATCGAGAAAACTGTCACGAACTCGCTGCTTATCTCGTTAGTTGTAGTAGAAGCCGTGCATACGATATGCTTCGCAAGCAGCGAGAAGAACCGCTGGAAGAAGTCCCGGACGCACCAGATGATGCCCCGGTGCCGGATGATGCAGCAGTCAGCACCGATAACATCCAATACCTGACAGAACTGATCGGACAGATGAAACCGATGTACCGTGATCCACTGCGCCTTTTGGCGATGGGCTACACCAACCGGGAGATTGCCGAATCGCTTGGACTGACAGATGAAGTGGTTCGGATGCGGCTTTTCCGTGGAAGAAAACTATTGTGGAAGGAGCTGAACAGCCGTGAGTGAGCGGACAGAGATTTCTTTTGATGCAGCTTTGATGATGGCACTCCGTGCAGATGCACAGAAAGAACTGGACGAGCTGCCAACTCCGGCCCAGCTTAAGGAACGCTACCCGGACACTTCCCGATGGGATGCTCGCCTGAAAGCGGCATTGCATAAACGCTGTCCGGTGCTGAAACGAGTGCTTGTTGTAGCCATGACGCTGGTAATTTTAACTCTCGGCGCGCTTGCAGTAAGTGCAGACTTCCGCAAGGCAGTCTACACGATGATTCAGAAGTTCCTGCCCATTGAGATGCAGCTGACGTATCAAGTGGACGGCGAACCGTTGGAACGATTACCGGATGGATACAGCGATCATTATGTGCCGGACGGCTTTGAAATGGACGATGCGCAGAAATTTGAACGAGCAGAAAACTTTTTACATGTTTACTCGTCAAAAGAAACAGAGGAAAGCTACACTGTCCGTTGTTCAATTATCCAGCCGGGGCAGCAGTCCCTATTTGATAATGAGCATACAGTGTACGAAACCGTAAAGGTCGGAGAAGCAGATGGTGTACTTGGAACCAGTACGGATGAACATGGAAAGAATGTTTATACTCTAAGTTGGGAACATCGGGGGATTACACATACCGTTATGGGAAACATTCCATACGATGAGATTATGAAAATTGCGGAAGGTATCCGTTAAGAAAGCTGGACACTTGTGAGAGTTCACAAATGTCTGGCTTTCTTTTTGTCTGAACTTACAAAGATGGAAAATTTGAAAAATTTTCTCCTGAAAATTGAAACGAAGCGAATGCGAATTGCGTTGATTATACAAAGGCTCTTGATGGGAGCAAAAAAACGGAGGTGTATGTCTATGTCGAAAAAGCGTTTGTTGTCCATTGTTGTTTCAGCGGTGATTCTCTTGAGCTTTGCCTGCACCGCAATGGCCGCTGAAAAGTCTGAACGGTATGTAGGCGATAGTACGGTCAACGGATCTATTTACCAAACATACTATCAGGTTGATGCCCAGACTCGAACTGGAGTAAAGAAAATCAGCGTTTCAGGCGTTCTCTATGAAAAGGGGACAATTGGAACATGGCAAAAAGTAAGTAGCTGCTCGAACAGCAGCACGACCTCAACCTGCATGGTGAGCAGTAGCTTTAACACTAAGCCCGGAAAATCTTATAGGCTTGAGTATTCTGCGACCTTTAGCTATTCCGATGGACGGAGCGAAACCATTACCGGAAGTACCAGTAGATAAGTGGAGTTTGTTATATATTTCAGCAAGTTAGAAAGGTGTGAGGTAATTATAAAGGCGAGACCAACGCGAGTTATCCGATACCTAGCTATAGTCGCACTGTGCTTGCTTTTGGGCTTTATGCTTGGAAGAAAAAGCAAATATGAAAAACGAGATTATTTGAAACAATTCAAAATTGGAAAAGCAACATACTCTGAATCGTTGATATATGAGGCTTATGGCGGATTGCAAAATGATGGGATAATGTTAGCGGTATACTACGATGTGGATGCAGCCAAAATTATTCATCAACTCGATTCATGGGAGAAAATTAATGATTCTCCAACCATATCTTCTATATTAAAAAATGTGTCGTCATATTTTGGATTAGATTTTGTGATTCCTGAAATTGCAAGTGGAAATTTTTTTCTTTATGATAATAGTCAGCATAAGGAACTACGCTCGGAAGCCGAAATGAATACATTGCTTTTACATTCTGAAGATGTGAATTTTAGTCTCGTTGTCTGGGATGATGAGAAGCACACAATTTATATAGTAGAGTACAGAATTTAAGGAGGTTCGTTATGAAGAGGTTCGTATCATTAATTCTTTCAGTGTGTTTTTTGTTTTCGATAAATACTGTGTCTTATGCTGCTAACATAAGCAGCCGTAAAGCTAGCAATCCTGTTATTCAAAGCATGAATGATAAGTATCATGTTGATTTTTCGGGAATGTCGATAGATGAATTAAATAAGTTTATCGATAAGATGAAAGATGAAGATCAAACACGTGCATCTGGAAATTTGTTAAATAATACACAGCTTGCATGGTTGGCAGCTGCGCAAATTGCACGGGATAAGGGATATGAATGTGCGGCTCTTATGGTTGAATTCTCTGTATATAATATTGACTATTCTGAGAGTGTGACGGATTCTTCGACGCCATTGCTTGACAAGTTAAACACGACAACAGTTTTTAATAATTATAAAAACAAAGTACTTAATAGTGGCTTGAAAGATTTTAGTGGAGGAAGTTGGTCTTTTACAATTCAAAAGTCTGATAATGCAGATTTATTCTATGCATTGCATAGGGTAAGCACCTCTGGAACAGGCTTCATGATTGGTAATTCTATAATGTATTACTTGATTACCGTTCATGACACATTTGATTTTGCATATGACAACAACTATGACGACTTGTTTACTACTACAGTGAACAATTGGGCTTGGTTGTGCCAGCAGACGCATGTGTTGAATCCCATAGAGATAAATCTTAGCACGGCTATTGGATAAAAAATCAGTGGTATTTATTTTTTTGCGAAAGTAAAAGTTGAAATCTAAAATAAGGATGGCTCTAACGTATGAAAAATTTTACGGAGGTGTTTCCAATGCAGAGCAACTGATGTATAAGAAATCTTGTGTATACTCTAAAAGTAAAGAAGGAAAATTAAAATAGCTAGTGAAAAAATATCTCGTAGAATTTTTTTGAAAGCAAGTGGGATTGTGGCTCTTTCTTCAATGGAGCTTAACTCTGGGCTGACTGCTTTTGCAGATAATCAAAGTGATGGAAGCAAATCTCATATCGAGAGATACCATAGATACGATTTTGATACAAAAGAAGAATCTATAGAGGAAATTATAGTTGAAACCAATTCCTTCACGGATGGAGAGACAACTGCAGGCTATTTTCCAAATGGAAAGATTTCGGATATTGATCTATCCGATCTGTATGCGATTATCGGAAGCAATGATATCACTGTTGTTGATAATCCAACGGCAACACCATATTGTAGTACGGTATGCCTACAGATAACGACCAATAATGGAGGGACAAATTATGGTTCTGGATTTATGATTGGGCCTAATGCACTTGCAACAGCAGCACATAATCTATACAGTATAAAGGAAAAAGCCTACGTTAAGTCGGTAAATGTCGCACCTGCTCGATCTGATAATAGTAAACCTTTTGGAAGCGAAAATGTATCGGCAAGTTCGATGATTGTTAGTGATTCTTATCTTGCTGGAACAAGTTCGGAGGATTGGGCGATTATTACGCTCAAGAATAATTTAGGAACGAAAACGGGATGGCTTGGGTTACATTGGCAGTCTAGCAATTATTCATCATCACAGTTGGTGTATGCTTATGGCTATCCGAGCCAAATAAATGGTGCCGATGCGAGATATCGGATGTGTAAATCTTCTGGGTATATTAGAAGTCAGACTTCAAAATATCTCAAGGGCGATTGGGATTTGACAGGTGGCTTTAGTGGTGGTCCTCTTGTAGAATATATTTCTGGAGCTGGGTATGTAGCTATCGGAATCCATAAAGATGGAAGCACAATTGATGGTTCTTCATATCCAACTTCTTATACAGGGGCATTGAGAATAACACAATCGCTTTATACGCTGTTCCTTTCATACAGAGGTTGATAAAATGAAATGCAAACGGAAGATTATGGTTGGCATAGCATTTGTGGCAGTGGTTCTCTGCATTCTATTTCAATCGAATACATTCGGAAGAAAAAAATCGGAACTTATAATTGAAGAAGTTGACCTGAAGAACAATTGTATTTATGCGACTGCAAAAAATCAATTATATGATACGGATGACAATTATATAATTTATGGCGTATCAAACTACTTGAAAGGAAATCTTCAGTTGTCGTATCTTAAAGAAGGCGAAAGCATTCTTGTGATATCAAACGGTAAGGTGTTGCTATCAGATCCGTATCAATTTGATAAAATATACAGTATTCAACTGTTGCAATAGCGTTTCATTTTCTCAATAAATAATATAAGCTATTTACAGCTGCCTCCTCTGTTAAGTGGTGGTGCAGTGCTTATTCTCAATAACGATGCGATTGATGAAAATGATAGACCTTTTTGGAATTTAGAATTTTCTCAATAATCAAGCCCCCAAAATGGCAAACTTGAAATCATCGAGAGATACATAAAATATAGGGTTAAATCGACTTTCGTGTCGAAAAAACAAGTGCTAGAAATAGCAAAATCCATTGAATTTTAGAATGACATTTATAAGAAACCAGTAGATTTGCCTGATATTTGTGATTTCTTTGACCGTTGGGCCATTGATTTTGCACTACATTGATTTTTGCACTACTATGAGCAAAGGAAAAACTTAAAATAAGCAAACAACCCGCCATTTGCAGCGACTGCAAGTAGCGGGTTGTTTGGCCTATTTAGAGGTTAGTCTTTCAGTTTGCCATGGTCACAGCCAAGTGAGAGATAATGCTCAATCTCACCACTCAGCACAAGCTGGACGCACTCCAAGGGCTTGTTGTATAGTAGCCAATCAAGTTCAGCTCGCTGTGCCGGGGGTATTGCCGTATTCGTCCTCGATGGCAAGGCAGTCAATGGCAATGGCAGAGCCATCAGCGAACTGGGCTTCCGCTCGGTTGGTGTCCATATTATAGTGCCAAGAACGTGCTTTTTGAGAACTATTCTGGTCAAAAATTCGATTTTGTTTCATTTGAATGCCCTCTTTGATGCTTTTATGATTTAGTTTTTTGACGAGATGAGGTCTCTTTTTTCTTCTCTTGAGTCACCCAACCGCACTATCCTGCATCGCAACTGTTCACAATGCTGTCTACGTCCGGGCGGTGCTATAAGTTTTGCAGGATGACCAAACTGTCTTTTTGGTGGACGCAGACACCAGATACTCGCCACTTTTGCGGCAGGAT
>ENA-OQJM01000142-OQJM01000142.1-human-gut-metagenome-genome-assembly--contig:-NODE-142-length-20563-cov-5.216725_pt1 | contig 20563 bp, 26 predicted proteins | sample MGYA00242607_ERZ504773 | MGnify/ENA primary metagenome ERZ504773 (study PRJEB26092, sample SAMD00036355) | human gut metagenome | host: Homo sapiens | study: EMG produced TPA metagenomics assembly of... | reverse complement strand
CATGTATAGCTGGATTTCGGTTAAGGACAGCGGTATGGGAATGGATAAAACAGAGTATGCTGCTCTTTTTAAACGGTTTGAAAATTCTACCAATGAGAATGGATTTGGAATCGGAATGCCGCTTGCACTCTCTATTCTGAAAGGACAGGGTGGAGATATTGATGTTGATTTTGGAGGCAGGGGAAAGGGAACGACGTTTATTTTAAAATTTTTTAAGTGAATTGTTTCTAAGTGACAAAATTGTCACAATAATAAATTCTTTTGTCACGGAACAGTCATTTTGCATTGCTAGGATGGTATTTGAAAAAGGAGGACTACAATGGCTGTTTTAGAAGTGAAGGAATTAACAAAGAAATATGGTGAAGGCGAATCGGAAGTGATTGCGCTGGATCATGTGTCTTTTTCGGTAGAAAGAGGAGAATTTGTTGCAATCATCGGAGCATCCGGTTCCGGGAAATCGACACTTATGAATATGATTGGCGGAATTGATTATCCAACAAGCGGTTCTATTATCATTGATGGAAATGAGATACAAGCAATGAGTGAGGATGAACTTGCAATTTTCCGAAGAAGAAATCTGGGAATTGTTTATCAATTTTATAATCTGATACCCACTCTTACTGCGGAGGAAAATATTGCGCTGCCATGGAAATTAGATGGAAGAAAAGAGAATAAGGAACGGCTTTCTGAGATTGTGAATATGCTGGGTCTTGAGAAAAGGGCAAAACATCTGCCGGGACAAATGTCAGGAGGTCAGCAGCAAAGAGTATCCATAGGAAGGGCACTTATAAACGAGCCGGCATTTATTCTTGCAGATGAGCCGACGGGAAATCTTGATAGTAAAACAAGCAGAGAGATTCTGGATATTTTGAAGTTCGCCAATCAGAAATATAAGCAGACTATTCTTCTTGTCACACATGACGAAAAGATAGCGCTGCAGGCGAACCGAATCATCACGATCGGAGATGGAAAAATCATAAAAGACGAGGTGATGAAGTAATGAAAATAACAGCACAACTCGCCTTAAGCCAGATGAAAGTGAATAAAAAAGACGATTGCAGGAATTTTTGCGATCGCACTTGCAACATCACTTATTACAACTGTAATGTGCTTTGTGACAAGCGCAAATAAGATGCTTACGGATTTCCTTGGATCGGATTATGGAGAATATGGATCAGCATACTCTCTCATGCTTGCAATACCGGCACTGCTTTTAGGTCTTCTTATTGCAGCAATGTCGATTACTGTAATATCCAATATATTTTCTGCCAGTGCCAATAAGCGGATTCAGGAGTTTGGTATTTTAAAATGCGTTGGTGCAACAGGCAGACAGATAAGGGCAAGTGTTATCTATGAGAGTTTATGGCTTAGTCTGACAGCCATCCCGCTTGGACTCATTGCAGGAACTATACTTGGTTATATTAGTGTGAAATTTACAGGACATTTTATTTCCGATATCAATGATGCTGCAAAAGAAATTATTATGAGACCTTTTACCTTTTCCCTGGCCTTTCATATATCTGTGTGGACATATTTGTTTGCAGGTGTATTTTCGTTTTGCATTGTATTATTCTCTGCATACAGACCAGCTAAAAAGGTTGGTAAATTTACTGCTATCCAGTGTGTAAAAGGGATTGGAGCAGGTACAGTTTTGAAAGAGATCCAGGTAAAAGACAGCTTTATCCAAAAAATATTTGGATGTGAGGCTGCAATTGCCTATAAAAACATGAAAAGAAACAAATACGGCTATAAGGCAACGATACGTGCATTGTCACTTGGAATTTTACTTTTTCTGTTAACCGGAGGATTATCCGGTCAGGCAAAGGGATTCCAAGAATGGATGACACCAAAATCAAAAGAAATGATGGTGGATTATTCTTCCAATTACGATATCGAGGTAAATGCGAAAACAGGGAAAGAAGAGAGAAAAATCAGCCGGCCTGTTACATCAGACCAATATAATGCAATCACACAAAAGCTGGAAAAGTACGGGATAGATGTATATGGTGTTGGAGCAGATACTTTTACCTACAATGCGCTATTAGATAAAAATACATTAACAGAGGATATGCTGCAGGTTCCGAAATTTTCTGATGATAATGGGGAAACAAGGACAGAAATCGTGTCCGTTGATGATGAACTCTATAAAAAACTGTGTGACAGGGCAGGCGCAGAATATGGAAGTATCCTTTTGCTGAACACTTACCAATATAATGACAATGGAGAGTACGTGTCGATAAAACCTTTTAAAGATGATGTGACACAGATTTCCCTGATAAACGCAGCCAATGAGAAGAACACCCTTACAATTGGAGGTATTTTAGAACAGTCCGATTTAAAGGAATATGGTTTTTGGGAAATGACACCATATCCGGTCAGAATTGTCGTACCTGATGCGGATGCGAGGAGTTTTGACTGGTTTAGTATGCCATCAGATGAAGATGATTATACAGAATATGCCAGAAGTGTCATGGATGAATATTATCCGATTGCGGCAGAGGATTCTTATGTAGAGCAGGGATATACCGTGAGAATTGCCCGCACAGATGCTATGGTTAAAATGCTCAATATAGCTATAGTTCTTGCTGAAATTGTGATGTATGGTTTTGTTATCCTGCTCATTCTCATGGGATTTACAAGTGTAATTAGTACGCTGACGACAAATATCAGAATCAGAAGCCGTGAGTTTGCTGTGTTAAAGAGTGTTGGAATGACAAATAAATCACTTTGCAGGATGTTATATAGTGAAAGTATTTTTTGTGTTGTAAAGGCACTTGTTCCGGGAGTTGTACTTGGAATTGCCATTCCATTTTTAATTAATTTATCTATTCGTAAGGCTTTCCCGGTATTGTATCATATTCCGTGGGCGGCATTATTTGGGGGTATATTTGTTTTGATAGGAATTGTGTTTTTTATCACACGAACTGAAATTCACAAGTTAAGAGATAAAAGTATTATTGATGAAATAAGAATGGATATTGTATAAATGTCAATTCAAATTTGCAGAACATGACCAAAATAAAACCAGTTCGTAAAATGACATTTTTACGAACTGGTTTTTGAGTTGCATTTTCAAATGATATTTATCTATTTTGTAATTAGCCAAAATATCTGTCAAGAAGTCCCTTAAGGGCTCTTCCGTGTCTAGCCTCGTCACGAGCCATCTCATGAACTGTATCATGGATTGCATCAAGGTTGTTCTTCTTAGCACATTTAGCAAGGTCAGTCTTTCCTGCTGTAGCACCGAACTCACAGTCAACTCTCCAAGCGAGGTTGTCCTTTGTAGTAGCCTTCATGTTAGGCTCAAGGTCCTCACCGAGCATCTCTGCAAACTTAGCTGCATGCTCAGCCTCTTCGTAAGCTGCCTTCTCCCAGTAGAGACCAATCTCAGGATATCCCTCGCGATGAGCTACACGAGCCATGCAAAGATACATACCTACCTCAGAGCACTCGCCCTCGAAGTTAGCCTTTAACTGCTCGAAGATGTATTTCTTATCTTCATCAGAGATTTCAGGATTGTTCTTAACAGTTGAAGCGTATACTCCAAACTCATGCTCTGCAGCAAGTGTTAAATCTCCCTCAACCTTCTTGAATTTATCTGCGCCAACGTGGCATACCGGACACTCTGCCGGTGGATTCTCTCCCTCATAAACGTATCCACAAACTGTACAAACCCATTTTGCCATAATAATGTTCCTCCTTTTAAAGATAGTAAATAAATGTTTAATTGTTGTAAAAATTGTCAGGCTCTAGGAAAGCTCATTCTTGCAATCCGGACAAAGTCCAGTAAACGAAACTGAGCAGCTCTCAATGGCTAAATCAGTGGATTCCTGCACCTGTGTCATCAGCTCATCGGCGAAGTCCAAATCGATATCCATCACGCGTCCGCAGCCTCTGCATATAAAGTGATAATGAGGCGCTGTGTTGTAATCGTAATGGTCAGGACCGACTCCGGTCGAAATCTTGATGATCTCACCAATTTCCTCAAGCAAGGAAAGGTTTCTGTAAACAGTTCCAAGACTGATGTTTGGAAATTCTTTTTTGATATTCTGATAGATAGTTTCAGCAGTCGGATGATCGGTCCGGCTCGCCAGAAAGTTGACTATCGACTCTCTTTGACGACTATACTTAATCATATGAATCTCCTTTTAAATGAAATCAGGAATTGTTACTGATATCAATATACACGATAGTACTATAATTGTCAAGAGGAAAATAAGAATAATTCCTATTTTATTTTCACAAGATGGCTCGAATAGCTATAAATCAAGTATAAATTAATAACACACATAATATTACTGCTTCACTCATAGAATAGTACAAAACGCGCAGGCGGGTAAATAAGCATGAAGAGATTCGTTACATACCTGTATTTATATGATGGCAGAATAAAAGGAAATAATGCAGGCTTTATAAAAGTAGAAATAAACGGAGAAAAAAGTGCATTTCTCGTACAGATAAAAAATCTCGGAAAATACTCCGGAAAAGGAAGAGTGTACCTGGTATATGAAGCGGAGGCGGCCATAGAGGCAGGAGAGCTTACGGTAAAAAACGGTGAAGCGCGAGAGATATATAATGTAGATACCGAAAACGTAAAGGACAGTGGAAAGACATTTTTGCAGGTGCTCGGTGTAAAAATAGAGCTGGAAAATGCAGATGAAAAATTTCTGGCAAGCTGCTGGACGGATAACACGGCAGCAGTTATAGGAAAACCACTCAAGGTACAAGCAGATTTATCAAATAAGAAAAAACCTGTATCGACTCCTAAGCCTGAACCGGGCTGTCAGAAAGAGGTTCATAGTCAAAATGTTGATGACAGTCAGGACAAAATCAGGCGCATAGACATATCAGAGCTTCGCACGCTTCCGGCCAAAAACTGGTACATAGTCAACAACAGCTTTCTTACACACGGTTACGCAAACTATAAGCATCTCGTCATCAAAACGGATACAGATGGCAGGCAATATCTCGGAGTGCCGGGCGTGAGCGAGCCGCAGGAGCGCATGCTGGCAGGGATATTCGGCTTCACGGAATTTGAGCCAGCCGCACCGGCAAATGCAGCGGATGTCGATAGCGGAGTGTTCGGATACTGGTTCTGCCAGCTGTAGTTTTTATAGATTGTAAGAAAATGTCCTTTCCTCTGCACAAAACCACAGAAATTGTGTATAATTAAAGCTAACAAAGAAAACTGTGGGAGGTGGCATTACATGAAAAATTATTCAAAGGATCCTGACAGACAGTATCATATCCAGGTCGCAAAGGGAGAGGTCGGCAGGTATGTTATCATGCCGGGAGATCCGAAGAGGTGCGTTAAAATAGCGCAGTACCTTGACAATCCGGTCCTGATAGCTGACAACAGGGAGTTTATCACATACACCGGCACATTAGATGGAGTGAAGGTCAGCGTAACATCGACAGGCATCGGCGGACCATCCGCATCCATCGCGATGGAGGAGCTGTACAGATGCGGTGCAGATACCTTCGTGAGGATCGGAACCTGCGGAGGCATGCAGACAGATGTGAAAAGCGGTGACATCGTGATTGCGACAGGCGCCATCCGCATGGAGGGCACATCAAAGGAGTATGCGCCGATAGAGTTTCCGGCTGTGGCAGATTTAGAGGTCACAAACGCGCTTGTTGCGGCAGCAAAGCAGAAAAACTATACGCATCACACAGGCGTGGTGCAGTGCAAGGATGCATTTTACGGACAGCACGAGCCTGAAAAAATGCCGGCAGGCTACGAGCTTATCAATAAATGGAATGCATGGAGGATGCTTGGCTGTCTTGCGTCAGAGATGGAGTCAGCCGCGCTTTTTGTCGTTGCGGCAAAGCTTGGAGTCAGGGCAGGCTCATGCTTCCTTGTGGTCGCAAATCAGGAGAGGGAAAAGCTCGGGCTTGAGAATCCTGTGGTACGCGATACGGACATGGCGGTTCAGGTGGCGGTTTCAGCAGTGCGAAACCTCATTCGTGAGGATTGCGCCGGAGAATAAGTCAGACATAAAACACAGAAACGGAGAATAGACATTGGATATAAATGAAATTTTAAAACACGTTGACCATACACTTTTATCCCCACAGACTACATGGGACGAAATCAGGCAGATATGCGATGATGCGGTAAAATATCACACAGCATCGGTCTGCATACCGCCAAGCTATGTAAAGCAGGCGTCAAAGTATCTGGGTGAAAGGGTAAAGGTCTGTACAGTGATAGGCTTCCCTAACGGATATTCGACCACTGCGGTGAAGGCCTTTGAGACAGAGGATGCCCTTGCAAACGGAGCGAAGGAGATAGATATGGTAATCAATATCGGCTGGCTCAAGGATAAAAGGTATGAGCTGATAGAGGATGAAATAAAGAAGCTCAAGTCCATATGCAAGGATAAGGTGCTTAAAGTCATCATCGAGACCTGCTTTCTCACAGATGATGAGAAAATCAGGATGTGCGACATCGTGACGAGCGCAGGGGCTGATTACATCAAGACATCTACAGGCTTTGGCACGGCAGGTGCGACCTTTGACGATATAAAGCTGTTTTCAGAGCATATCGGAGATGGTGTGAAGATGAAGGCTGCCGGAGGCATTTCTTCATTAGATGATGCAGAAAGATTTCTTGAACTTGGTGCTGACAGGCTTGGGACAAGTCGCGTGGTGAAGCTCATTAAGGCTATGGACTGAATTTTCGTATACAATAAATAACCGGGGAATTATATATGGATAAAAAAACAATTGAAAAATTGATTGGTACAGCCATTGCACAGCTTGACTTTTCATATGCGCCGTACTCAGGCTTCAATGTAGGTGCAGCTCTTTTAGCAAAAAATCAGGCAGTCTACACCGGCTGCAATATAGAAAATGCAGCCTACACACCGACAAACTGTGCGGAAAGGACAGCATTTTTCAAGGCAGTGAGTGAAGGTGTGCGGGATTTGAGGCAATCTGTATCGTGGGCGGAAAGAACCAAAAACCGACAGGTTATACAGCGCCATGCGGAGTATGCCGTCAGGTTATGATGGAGTTTTGCAATCCGAAGACCTTTAAAATAATACTGGCAATTGACAGGGAAAACTATAGGATTTACACACTTGAGGATATGCTTCCGCAGGGGTTCGGACCTGCGAACCTTGAGTAGAGCGACATGGTAGCTGTACCTTTAATGGGCTGTATAATGGGCTGTAATAGTTGTTGGTTATATGGTCGTGTGAACATTAGCCGCCTCAACAGGAAGTGGGGAACCGGAAATGGGGGAAATATGGAGAGAGAAGAGAATATAAGAGACAATATAATAAAGCTGCCGAAAATAGAGCTTCATTGCCATCTGGATGGCTCATTAAGCCGTGAATTTGTCGAGAAAAGGCTTGGCAGGACGGTGCAGGAGGCAGAGCTTAGCGTGTCGGATGACTGCACAAGTCTGGCACAGTATCTGGAGAAATTTGACTTGCCGGGGCAGTGCATCCAGGATGAAAAGGGGCTTGAGGGAGCCGCCTATGATGTGCTTAAGGGCATGCACCGGGAAAACGTCATATACGCGGAAATCCGTTTTGCACCGCTGCTTTCAGAGAATGAGAGCATGAGCTGCGAGCGCGTGATAGAGGCGACGATTAAGGGACTTGAGAGAGGTAAAAAGAATTTTGGCATAGAATATGGGCTTATTGTGTGCGCCATGAGGCATCACAGTGAGGAACAAAACAGACGCATGCTGCACACCGCAAGGGAATTTTTAGGCGCGGGTGTGTGCGCGGCAGACCTTGCAGGTGCTGAGGTGCCTTACCCTATGTCCGGCTTCATGGAGCTTTTCAAATATGCAAAGCAGCTTGGGCTGCCTTTTACAATTCATGCGGGAGAGTGTGGAAATGCACAGAATATCATAGATGCAGTGGAGGCCGGCGCGGCCAGGATAGGCCATGGAATAGCCATGAGAGGTCACGGTGATATGGAAAGACAGCTTTCGGCAAAGGGCATAGGCATCGAGCTTTGTCCGATAAGCAACCTGCAGACAAAGGCAGTGGCTTCAGCAGACGAATATCCCATCAGGGAGTTTTTGGACGCCGGATTAAAGGTCACAATAAACACAGACAACCGCACCGTAAGCAATACAACTCTGTCAAAGGAGCTTGAATTCATAGAAAGAACCTATGGCATACGCGATGAAGAGCTGCCGCTTATGATGAAAAATGCACTGGATGTGGCATTTGCGGATGATGCCGTGAAGGAGCGGATTTTTAGGCAGCTAGTATAGTGCCGCGAGATTTATGGAGATTTAACATTTAGTCGCAGCACAAATTTACGGACCGGAAAATGGAGGTATGACACCATGAAGAAATATAACAGAATTTTTGTGATAGTCCTGGATTCTCTGGGAATCGGCGCAATGCCGGATTCGGAAAGGTTTGGAGACACAGATGTAGACACCTTTGGACATATACTTGAGAGGATGCAGACTCTCGACATCCCAAATCTTACAAGGCTTGGAATGCTCAATCTGCACTGCGGCGGTCAGATGCAGCCGGCTGCTGAGCCAATCGGCAGATTTACGAAGCTGGCAGAGGCGAGCAACGGCAAGGACACGATGACAGGCCACTGGGAGATGATGGGCATAAAAACCGAAAAGCCGTTTAAGACCTTCACAGAGCACGGATTTCCACCGGAGCTCATCGCTGAGCTTGAGAAGCAGTGCGGAAAAAAGGTCATAGGCAACAAGAGCGCCAGCGGCACTGAGATAATCGAGGAGCTCGGAGAGGAAGAGATAAAGAACGGTTCGATGATCGTATACACGTCAGCGGATTCGGTGCTCCAGATTTGCGGTAATGAGGAGACCTTTGATTTACAGAATCTCTACCGCTGCTGTGAGATAGCCAGAAAAATAACACTCAAGGATGAGTGGAGAGTAGGGCGAGTCATTGCAAGACCGTATGTGGGAAAGAAAAAGGGTGAGTTCGTGCGAACCTCAAACAGGCATGACTACGCGCTTAAACCTACCGGTCTTACTGCATTAAATACATTAAAGGACAGTGGACTGGATGTCATTTCAGTCGGCAAAATCAATGATATTTTCTGCGGAGAGGGCATTACAGAGGCATTCCGCTCAAAAAGCTCGGTTCATGGAATGGAGCAGACCATTGATATTTGTGAGAAAGATTTTACCGGGCTGTGCTTTGTGAATCTGGTCGATTTCGACGCACTGTGGGGACATCGCAGAAATGTGACAGGCTACGGAGAGGAAATTGAGAAATTCGACAAAAACCTGGGCATTTTAATGGAAAAGCTAAGGGATGATGATCTGCTCATATTGACCGCAGACCACGGAAACGACCCTACCTACAAGGGAACGGACCACACACGCGAGTATGTGCCTTTTATCGCGTATTCTAAGAGCATGAAGGGCGGCGGCGCAATTGAGGAGGAAGCCACCTTTGCGGTGATTGGAGCCACAATTGCTGACAACTTCGGTGTAAAAATGCCGGAGGGTACCATCGGACATTCTATTCTTGAAGAACTTTAATGGGTAATATCTCAGGGATTTTTAAACTTAAACAGAAAATATATGGAGAAAAAAATGAACAGTATATATGAAAAACTCACCACATGTCTTGCAAGTGTGCGTGAAAAAACAGATTTTGTACCGGAGACAGCCATAGTTTTGGGCTCGGGACTTGGAGACTATGCAGAGCAGATTAAGATAGAGACAACAATAGATTACAAGGATATCAAGGGCTTTCCGACATCTACAGTTCCAGGACACAAGGGCAGGTTTGTATTTGGATATGTGGATAGTGTGCCTGTTGTCATCATGCAGGGCAGAGTACATTATTATGAGGGCTATCCTATAACAGACGTTGTGCTGCCGACACGCCTAATGGGAATGATGGGCGCAAAAAAGCTGATACTCACAAATGCGGCAGGTGGTCTCAATACTGATTTTAATCCGGGAGACTTTATGCTGATTTCGGACCATATCGCGACAGCCATACCAAGTCCACTGATCGGAGCCAATATTGATGAGCTGGGCGAGCGTTTTCCGGATATGAGCGAGGTATACAGCCGCAGAATGAGGGAAATCGTAAAAGAAAGGCAGATAAGCTGGGCATAAAGCTGAGAGAAGGAGTCTACGTACAGCTCACAGGCCCGCAGTATGAGACCCCGGCCGAGGTCAGGATGTGTAAAATCCTCGGAGGAGATGCCGTAGGAATGAGCACAGCCTGTGAGGCACTTGCAGCGCGTCATATGGGGCTTGAGGTTTGCGGAATCTCATGTATCACCAACCTTGCAGCAGGACTATCAGGCAAAGAGCTCAACCACAAGGAAGTGCAGGAAACCGCAGACCGCGTGGCAAAGCAGTTTACAGAACTGATCACTGCTGTGGTGAGAGAGGTGTAAATGCTTAGAAACTTGACAATAAATCGTATCATAGCGTATACTTTAGAATCCTAACAGATGGGATGGAGGATTTCAATGTTAAATATATATTTAGGGGATATGGAAAATGCAATTTACCATCCTCCGGTGTATTTTGATAACACATATGAAGATGAATGGATAACGGATGAGCTGTCTGTCAAAATGATAAAAGATATAGATAAATCAGACGTCATTGGACCACATCTGGTACAAAGCCCGATACTGGGACCGATATCCATAAAGGAATTGTCCGGTGGAGTGAAAACCCTTATGCTGATGGCTTTTGATGATAGCGGAAAAATTTTTAACGCTTCAGCGTGTGGTGATAACTGCGCAAAGTGGATATTGAGAATTGCGGGCAAAAAGGATTTGACAATTAATCTGCATCATATAATGGATTTTGGTAAAGATTTTGAGGCAAAGATACTGAATACGGGAGAAATAGTTCACAGTATGGCTGAATTCATCAGTGTTGCAGGTAAATATGTATAGGAGAAAGTATGAAGGGTAAGCATAAAATTGTTGTGAAAAACAATAGACTTCATTATGAATTTGAAATAAAGAGAAATATCACGATAATAAAAGGGGACAGTGCTACAGGGAAAACAACACTCATAAATATGATCAGACAATTTGCAAATCTGGGTAATGCAAGCGGAATTGAAATCGAATGTGATGCCCCGTGCACAGTTCTTGAGGGAAATATGTGGCAGATGCTGCTCAAAAATTTATCAGGAAATATCATTTTTATTGATGAAGAGAATCAGTTTATAAGACAGCAAGAGTTTGCTGAACTTGTAAAGGCGTCAGATAATTATTTTGTGATAATAACAAGAGAAAATCTGTACAATCTGCCATATAGTGTTGAAGAAATATATGGACTGTATTCTTCAGGAAAGTATCAGAACACAAAGCAAATATATCAGGAGATGTATCATATTTATCCTTTAAATCAGGAACTTTCATGTAAACCTGACAAAATAATTGTTGAAGATACAAATTCTGGATATGAGTATTTCAAGGCAATATCCAAAGAAAAAAATATAGTGTGTGAAAGCGCTGGTGGAAAAACAAAAATATTTGCTATGCTAGAACAACTAAAAGCTGAAACAGAGAGTATTTGTGTAATAGCCGATGGTGCAGCAATTGGCCCGGAAATGGATGCATTATATAAAATGTCTGTGGAAAAAGGTAATATAAAGTTATATCTGCCGGAATCATTTGAGTGGATTATACTCAGTTCTGAGTTGCTTGAAGACAAAGAAATTAAGGATATTATGGACAAACCTGAGAATTATATAGAAAGTCAGGAATATTTCAGTTGGGAGCGATTTTTTACAAAGCTGCTTGTGGATAAAACAGCAGGAACATACCTGAAATATCAAAAAGGAAAGCTTAATCCAACATATTTGCATGAGAAGAATAAAAATATAATTTTGAAAAATATAAAAAATAGTATAGATTTTTAAAAAGTATGATAAATTGGCGCAGAAATTGTTTCCTGCGCCAATTGTTATGTTAAATTATAAATGGACTCATTTATTAACAAGCCCGTAAATATAGTGATTACACCACTTCCCATGTAGTATAAGATAATCATGCAATAGTCCCTCCTGCACGAAGCCAAGCCCATTAAGAAGCTTCATCGAAGGCACATTCCCCGGGTGGACAACCGCTGTCACCTTGTGCATGCGAAGCTCGTTAAAGGCAAGCTTGGTGCAGAAGCCGACTGCCTCAGTGGCATATCCCATGTGGTGAAACTCACTGGAAAATTTATAGCCAATTTCACAGCTTCCGTAAAAAGCCGGAGCGATATTATGTATACACACAGTGCCGATAATCCGGCACGGATTTTCTTTCTCAAAAACATAAAATCTGAAAAGCTGTGATTTGACAGCCATATTGTATTCATATCTGAGCACCTTCTGCAGGTGCTTCACAGTATAAAAGTCCGGCACACGGTCTATTTCATACATTTCGAAAAGCTCTTTATCCCTATTGTAAAAATCCAAAACCTGTGGGGCACAATCAGCGCGCAATACCTTAAGAAGCAGGCGTGGGGTTTCATATTCAAAAAACATATTTTCCTTCTTTCACATTTGGTGTATCATGATAAATAGATTATAACACATGGAGCAGACAAATATGACACAAGATGAAAAATATATGAAACAGGCAATAAAACAGGCAAAAAAAGCATACGCACTCGATGAAGTGCCGATAGGCTGCGTAATTGTAGCCGGTGATAAAATCATCGCACGTGGCTACAACCGCAGAAATACCGACAAAAATCCACTCGCTCACGCTGAGCTCTCTGCCATCCGCAAAGCCAGCAAAAAGACCGGAGATTGGCGTCTTGAGGAATGCACCATGTACGTCACCCTTGAGCCCTGCCAGATGTGTGCCGGGGCAATAGTACAGGCACGCATTCCCAGGGTGGTAATAGGTGCCATGAATCCGAAAGCAGGCTGTGCAGGCTCAATCATCAATCTACTGCAGATGCAGCAGTTTAATCATCAGGTGCAGACAGATATAGGCATCTGTGGTGACGAATGCAGCACTATGCTCTCTACCTTCTTCAAGGAGCTGCGAAAGAAGCGCAAGCTTCAAGGGGAGTAAATAAATTGTGGTTAAAACCACAACGTAAGGCACGTAAGCCCCGGGTACCGGACTCACACGTACTCTCCCGAAGCGCGAATAGCGAAGTGGTTTAGATACTGTAGAAATTATGCCCATGAGACACAGAAACGCCCCGGCATGGATGCAGGGGCGAGGAGAACCGCGCCATGGACGGCGCGTTTCGACGGTTTCGTCAAGTATAGAAAAACCTCAAGCATAATTTCGTACAGTATCTTAGCCACGTAGCGTAGCGATGGCGGGAGAGTATGTGTGAGTCAGTAGTACCCGGGGGTTGCGTGCCGTACTCATACCACAAGAAGTTGCAATAAATCTTGACAAAACCCTGCATTATAGCGTATACTTAAGACTCCGAGCAGCCGGGGTGGTAGCGGTACCTTGAACCAACAATCCGCTATAGTTGGGGTGATGCTTCGTAGAGGGCTTAAGCGGTGGAGCTGCCCTCCATAAGTGGCGTTGACGTCTGGGTCTTGCGCAATGGAAATCTATGAACCGTGTCAGGGTGGGAACACAGCAGCACTAAGTAGAAGCTTTCATGTGACGCGAGGCAGCCTGGAGGGAGTTAACTGTGGAGGTAACGTCTGTTGTGATGGTTCGAAGCGAGGCGCTCGGATTTTTAGCGTATAAACATCGTATGATAATACAGATAATCAGCGGAAATTCTATTTCCAGGCTGATTACCTGTATTATCAGACGGTGCAACGGAAACCGAAAATAAGGAAAATCGAGGCATACAATGATTCAAGACATTGCACCACATACGTGGGACATAACATACAAAAACATACAGCCGGACCCGGACAGCAGGGTCCTTTTTTTTAGCAGGGGACAGCTTCTTGTGCAGCAGGCATCGGACAAGCCTGCTGACGAATCCAATCAGGATATTCATCAGATAAGCTTTCCAAGATATGAGGATATAAAAACAGAATGCCCCGACGCTAAATATCAGTATCTGTTTACACTTGACGATACTGCCTTTTTCAGGGTGGCACTGTCACATGCAGACAAAATGCATATACTGGAAGTAACAGGTGGCAAATTCATAAACCGGCACTATATGCGCAGCGCGTCACCGAAGGAGTACGTGCTTGCCGCGATAACGGGATTTCATCTGGATGGCTGGTATGATAAGAACCATTTCTGCGGCAGATGCGCCAACAGGCTGGTAGAGGACGATGTGGAGCGCATGCTCAGATGTCCGGTCTGTGGCAACATGGTTTACCCGCGCATCAATCCGGCAGTGATAGTGGGAGTTACAAATGGAGATAAGCTGCTTTTGACAAAATACAATGGCAGAGAGTATAAAAAGTACGCACTTGTGGCAGGCTTTAACGAGATAGGTGAGTCGCTTGAGGAGACTGTGCGCCGTGAGGTCATGGAGGAAACAGGACTGCGTGTGAAAAACATCAGATACTACAAATCGCAGCCGTGGGGCTTTACCGACAATATACTTGCGGGATATTTCTGTGAAGTTGACGGAACAGATGAGATTGAGGTTGACATGCAGGAACTTTCGATGGCAAAATGGGTGTCAAGAGAAGAAATACCTACATCGATAGAGGAATTAAGCCTGACAAATGAAATGATTTCTGTTTTTCGGCTTGACAAAGGCGATTTCTGAATGTATAGTAAAACAGTAGGAAATGAAACAGAGGTGCTATAAATGAAAATTTCAACAAAAGGACGTTATGCTCTTCGCCTTATGATGGATCTTGCAGAGAACAACACTGGTTCACCCATCAGCCTGAAGGATGTAGCGAAGAGACAGGATATTTCAGATAAATATCTTGAACAGATTATATCCATTTTAAACAAGGCGGGCTACGTCAGAAGTGTCAGAGGCGCCCAGGGCGGATACATGCTGAAGATGGAACCGCAGAACTACACAGTCGGCATGATTCTCAGACAGACAGAGGGCAGCCTTGCGCCGGTAGCATGTATAGAGGATGACGAGATAGTCTGCGACAGACAGCAGCAGTGCGTCACATCTATTGTGTACAAGAAGATCAATGATGCAATCTCAGGTGTGGTTGATAATATCACCTTGCAGGATCTGGTAGACTGGCAGAACGAGAAGAATGGAAATTATGTCATATAAAGAAAGAAGGTTATCATAGATGAGCAGATTAATTTATTTGGATAATGCGGCAACCACACAGGTATATCCGGAGGTTGTGGATGCAATGCTTCCTTACTTTACAGAGCATTACGGCAATCCATCAGCTATATACAGCTTTGCAGATGAGGCAGAAAGAGCAGTGGATCATGCCAGAGGAGAGGTCGCAGACCTTATTGGAGCTAAGAAGGATGAGATATATTTCACAGGCGGCGGCAGCGAGTCCGACAACTGGGCATTAAAGGCTACAGCAGAGGCATATGCTGCAAAAGGAAAGCACATCATCACATCAGCCATCGAGCATCATGCAATTCTTCACACAGCACAGTGGCTTGAGAAGCATGGCTTTGAGGTGACATATGTGGGTGTTGATGAGGACGGAAAAATCAAGCTTGATGAGCTGAAGGCAGCCATCAGACCTGACACAATCCTTATCTCAGTTATGGCGGCAAACAACGAGATTGGAACTATCCAGCCGCTTAAGGAGATCGGAGAGATAGCAAAGGAGCATGGCATTTTGTTCCACACAGATGCGGTTCAGGCATTCGGACATATTCCGATTAATGTAGATGATATGCATATCGACATGCTCAGCGCCAGCGGTCACAAGCTCAACGGACCAAAGGGCATCGGCGTGATGTATATCAGAAAGGGCGTAAAAATCCGCTCATTTATCCATGGCGGAGCGCAGGAGCGTCAGAGACGTGCGGGAACACACAATGTGCCGGGCATTGTAGGACTCGGCAAGGCAGTAGAGCTTGCAAAGGCCAACATGGCAGAGCGCAGCGCATATGAGACAAAGCTCAGAGACCACCTCATCGAGAGAGTGACAAGCGAGATTCCATATACACGCTTAAATGGACACAGAACAGACAGACTGCCAAACAATGCAAACTTCTGCTTCAGATTTATCGAGGGAGAGTCAATGCTTATCCTGCTTGATCAGGCAGGTGTATGCGGCAGCTCAGGTTCAGCCTGTACATCAGGCTCACTCGACCCATCGCATGTGCTCCTTGCAATAGGACTGCCACATGAGATAGCACACGGTTCACTGCGTCTTACATTATCAGAGAAGACCACTCTTGAGGATATCGACTATACAGTGGACAAGTTAAAGGAAATCATAGCAAGGCTCAGAAGCATGTCACCGTTATACGAGGATTTCGTAAAGAAAAACGGCAAATCTGAGGCATAAATGATCAGGTTAGAAATTATAGTGACTATCACATCATTAATATATACATGAAAATTAGGAGGAACTAAGGACATGGCATACAGTGAAAAGGTAATGGACCATTTTAACCATCCAAGAAACGTAGGAGAGATGGAGAATCCAAGTGGTGTCGGCACAGTAGGAAACGCAAAGTGCGGAGACATCATGAGAATGTATCTGGATATAGATGACAACGGCATTATTCAGGAGGCCAAATTCAAGACCTTCGGATGTGGCGCAGCAGTTGCAACAAGCAGTATGGCAACAGAACTCGTAAAGGGCAAGACAATCCAGGAGGCGCTTGAGGTTACAAACAAGGCAGTTATGGAGGCACTTGACGGACTTCCACCTGTAAAGGTACACTGCTCACTTCTCGCAGAGGAAGCAATCCATGCGGCACTCTGGGATTACGCAGAGAAAAACGGTATCAAAATCGAGGGACTTGAGAGGCCTGTAAACGATATCAGCGAGAAGGAAGAGGCGCCTGAGGAAGACTATTAATGAAAAAGAAGGTTGTAGTAGGAATGTCGGGCGGAGTGGATTCGTCAGTAGCGGCATATTTATTAAAGGAACAGGGATACGATGTCATCGGAGTCACAATGCAGATATGGCAGGACGAGGACGTATTTAAACAGTCACAGGAGGGCGGCTGCTGTGGGCTATCCGCAGTGGAGGACGCCAGACGAGTGGCGGCAGTGCTTGATATTCCGTATTATGTGATGAACTTCAAGGCTGATTTCAAGAAATACGTCATAGACTATTTCGTGTCCGAATATGAGCGTGCATACACGCCAAATCCGTGTATCGCATGCAACCGTTATGTAAAATGGGAGTCGCTGCTTCACCGCTCGCTCGAGATAGGAGCAGACTATATAGCAACAGGCCATTATGCCCGCATAGCACAGCTTCCAAACGGCAGATACACCATAGCCAACTCAGTCACAGCGGAAAAGGACCAGACATATGCGCTTTACAATCTGACTCAGGAGCAGCTACGTCGCACGCTGATGCCTGTGGGAGAGTATGAAAAGCCACAAATCCGCCGTATCGCAGAGGAAGCAGGTCTGCCGGTAGCGCACAAGAGCGACAGCCAGGACATATGCTTCGTGCCGGATCACGACTATGCCTCATTCATCGAGAATGAGACAGGCAAAACCTATGAGCCGGGAAATTTCGTGGATGAATCGGGCAATATTCTAGGCCGTCATAAGGGCCTCATCCACTATACTATCGGACAGCGCAAGGGGCTTGGAATTACAGCCGCAACACCTTTATTCGTAAAGGAGCTGCGTCCGGCAACAAATGAGGTCGTAATCAGCACAAATGAGTCACTTTTCTCAGACACCTGTTATATCAGCGATATAAACTATATGGCACAGGAGCACATCACACCGGACACCCGCAGTATAGGAAAGGTACGCTACTCTCACAGGGGAGCTGACTGTACACTTACCCCTATGGAAAACGGCATGATAAAATGCGTATTTGACGAGCCACAGCGCGCCATGACACCGGGCCAGGCAGCGGTATTCTATCAGGATGGGCATGTACTGTGCGGTGGAACAATTGAAAAGATGATGGTAAATTAGCAGGACTTTTGAATAGTCGCGAATATATTATAATAGAGCAGACAGCATAACTAAAATGCCGTCTGCTCTATTAAATTATAGGGAAGTTTAAACAACTAGAAGTTATCTGTGTATCGTACAGAAAAAATTTCAATTTTATGTTTATCTCTAACTCAAGAATTCTACATCAAATAATTGTTAATATCAAAGATACAATAATACATATTGCTATTATTCCGGAACAAAAAATTGCTACTATTTTCATTTGTTTCGACTTTCTATTTTTTATTTTTTCAAGTATACCTGTTGTATAAAGAACCATTGTAGCCAACGCTCCAACACCAAAGCCTAAACATGTTTCTTTCATACACTCGTATATCGGAATCATAGAATCATAATTAATTGCTTCCATGACTAATCCTATAACTAAAGATATTAGCCCTATAATACTTATCAATTTTACTCTCTTTAATATTACTGACTTTTCTGCACCTGCATAATTAGACATTGCTTCTGCAACTTCTTTTACTTCTTTTTCCATAATCTCGCTTTTCCTTTCTCCATTGATGATTTCAGGAATACTTACATTGAAAAATTCTGCAATATCAACTAATAGACTAATATCTGGCATATTAACCCCTGTCTCCCAACGAGATACAGTTCTTCCAGATACATTTAGATTTTCCGCAAATTCTTCCTGTGTAATTCCCTTTTCTTTACGAAGTTCTTTCAAAAAACTTCCTATTTTCTTTTGGTTCATATTAGCTGCCTCCTTTCATCAACAGACTAACTTAATGAGCAAATATACAACACGACACAAAGCGAGAGAATGCCGTATTTACGCTATTGGACAAATCTGTCTAGTATTATTTAATTTCCGATTTTTATATCAGAGGGAGTGATGAAGGAACAGTTATCAACAGGGTTGTGTTTGAAGGGTATGTTGATGATGCATGTAAGTATGGTAGTTTCCTTGATTTCAAATTGTAGGTTTTGCAGGTCTTACTGTAAGCTGTAAACCGAGATGCTGAAAAATATTAAGCAGTGTTCCGAGGTTTGGTGTTGTTTTGCAGGATTCGATTCGAACTACGGATGATTGTGGAATACCACACATAGCAGCAAGCTCTCTCTGGCTAAGTCCGAGAGAAGTACGCTGCTCCACCATGACACTTACGATAGAGGAAATAATTTCAACTTCATCGATGTCTTTTCCTATCTACATTTCCATAATCGTGGACTATACGATTTCTCAATCCATAGATTGCATTCCATGGAACGTTTCCTCTGTGGAGTTTATATTCATCTGACAATTTTTTTGCATTCTCAGATATTTGAATCATACGAAATAACATGGAATCGAGAAGGACTTCATTTGCATTAAGTTCCTCAATATCAACATTTTTCATATGTGTAACAACAAATTCTAAATCCTGTTTCAACCTTTTAATATAATAAGCATCATTCTTAACATTATCCATATATTTTTACTCCATCTTTTAGTATTTCCTGTGTCAGCTCAAAATTATCTTTCAATTGATTTATATCAAGTACATCAACTTTTTTGTGAAGTGCAGTTCTTATATCCTCCACTAATCCATAGAATTTTAAGCCGGTCGCATCTGTTGAAATTAAAAGATCAACATCGCTGGTTGGTTTTGCCTTTCCTTTTGAGTATGAGCCAAACAGATAACAGAAATTAACATTATATTTATCAAATACATCTGAGCATTTTCTTTTTATATAATCAATATCAACTATACCATTTTCTTCATCAATAGGATTAATTTCAGATATTTTTTCAATCATATATTTGTACTTTATGCTATCTGCCTTTTTTTCATCATTTTCATAAGATTTGTATGAACGCAAAGAAACTCCGAGTATATCCGCAGCTTGATTTTGTGTTAATTTTCTCTCAATTCGTAAAGATTTTAATTCTCCCATGTTTGCACCTCTAAATATAGAGTAGTGCAAAAATTGCACTTTGTCAAGCTGGACAGTGTAAAATTTGCACTTTTGTTTTTAATTAAACGTAACTATTCTAACAATATGATTTTAGACCATTTGGAATCATGAGCTTAATGTGTTATTACAAATAAATATTAAAATGAAACAACGTATACTCTTCTTAATCTGTTATTTTTAACGAGATTAAGAAGAGTATATTTGCATTTTGACTTGTTTTTTGCCACAAATACCGTTATACTTTACTTAAAGTGTATAAAAAACAGAGATTAAGAAAAGTATAACGATATAATATATTTTGGGTGTAGGTGCAGGATGCTTGTAGGTAGAGAAAAAGAATTACATTTATTGCATGATATACAAAATGATGATAGCTCACATTTTGTGGCAGTATACGGGCGAATGAGAGAGGGAAAGACCTTTCTGATACGTGAGGCCTTTGGCTATAGATTTACATTTCAGCATGCCGGTCTGTCAGAGGGAGGAATGAAGGACAGATATATGCGTTTACGTCATCTCTCAAAGATGCAGGGTATGATATGAAAAAGCAGCCCAAAAACTGGCTTGAGGCATTTGAAGCATTAAAGGATGGTCATAAGATTGTCGAGTGAAAGAAGAAAATAATAATTTATTAGTATGAGCTGTCGTGGATGGACACTACAAAAG
>ENA-OQJM01000139-OQJM01000139.1-human-gut-metagenome-genome-assembly--contig:-NODE-139-length-20809-cov-4.447974_pt1 | contig 20809 bp, 16 predicted proteins | sample MGYA00242607_ERZ504773 | MGnify/ENA primary metagenome ERZ504773 (study PRJEB26092, sample SAMD00036355) | human gut metagenome | host: Homo sapiens | study: EMG produced TPA metagenomics assembly of... | reverse complement strand
AAACCAATGAAGGTAGACAGTGTTTACGATATGTTTGAGAGGATGGAGAAAAAGACCGGAATCAAGATCACCCCACACATGCTTCGGAGATATTATGCAAATACCAGATGGGAAGCGGACTGGCCGTTGGAGATGATCAGTCAAGCATTAGGACATAAGCATCTGGATACAACCATACGATATCTGAATGTTTTAGATGATAAGCTCAGAGAAGCGAGTCAGGAATTTTACCGCCGATATTCCAATCTTTATAATGTGAATCAACTATTGGAAAGCAGGAGGTGAAAATAAATGCCGGCAAGATTGTATGCCTTTGTGCCGGAAGAACAGGACATATCCAATGCGGAGCGGGAAGAACTGATCAAAGGACTGGAACGGGAATTGGATGAATATTATGAACAAAAATGTGGAAAAGGCAGTCTGGAAACATATTTGATTCAGAATGAAATCTGGCACTTGTCAGAGATCAATTATCAGGTGAGAGCCGGATATCAAAAATATCTGAGAGAATATTATGTGGATTCGACGGTGCGTAATTATCTGCTCGGAATAGATCGTGTAAAGTTGCGGCTGATCATAGAAAATGAACAGACCTTAAAAGGAAAGTGGAATGCCCGGAATCATCCGGAGTTGCTCCATGACATTCTGTTCCTGCGGTATCATCCCAATCCGGCGATTGCAAAACGATATGAATATACGACAGATATTAGTAAGCTGGTCTGGGATTTCAGGATAAAAGGTTCAGATATATGCAAACAGCAGATTTTAACGGTTCTGGAAGATATCGTGCAACAGAAAATAACAATGAAAGAATGCACCAGGCATCTAAACGGATTGAAAAGTGTATATGAATTTTGCATGCAGGAACAGATTGAAGATCTCAGATATCTTACACAGAAGCAGTTCGACAAAATTGAAAACTATGTGGACACGGACTATAAAAAGAAATGCGCAAAACAGGAGCTTAGAGCGTGTCAGGAATATATTTTCTGCCATGCAAAAAATATTGCATGGGACTCTACTGTCTGGTACATGGAAAGATTATATCTGGAAGAATACCGGGTGAATCCGTCTAATCCTGTAAAAACTATTTCTTTTATGAGCATAGAAAGGACAGATAACAGAGAACTTGTTCAAGAATATATAAAATACTGTTTGGGAGTCACACACTTAGCATTAAGTGTAATACATACTGAATTTTATCGAATTCAAAAATTTGTTGTCTGGCTGGAAGAAACAACGGAAATCAACTTGAAACAAGTGTCAGAAAATGAAATAAAGAAATATTTTCAAATAATTGACTACAAGGAAGCAAGCTATTTCAATGATATTATCATAGCAATCTATCAGTTTTATGAATATCTGCAGACGAAAAATATCATAAAAGAAGTTCCTTTTAATTACCAGTATTATCTGAAAAAGGAAATCCTGCATCATAATGACCGGAGTGTAGAACAGGAAACTTATGAAAGTATTTTAAAACATTTAAAAGATTTTCCGGAAAAGCCGAGATTGATTTTACTGCACTCTATGCTGTTAGGACTGAGAATCAGTGAAGTATGCTGCCTGAAAGGGAATGCTTATTACTGGCAGGGGAGAGACGCCTGGATACAGGTATATCAAATAAAAATGCGGACATATAAGAGAATCCCCATCCCGGAAATTCTATATAAAATCATGAAAGTATATATAAAAAAATACGGAATTGGTGCTGAGGATTATATTTTCCAGAATCAAAAGGGAAAAGCATATCATTACTCCAGTTTTCGATGGAGTATGAAGAAAATATTTAATGAAAATCATGAGCTGTTTCAGGAATATAATTTCAAATCCCATGATTTCAGGCATACGATAGCAACCATGTTTTATGAAGATGGAGTGCCGCTTCAAAGTGTCAGAGATTATCTGGGACATGATTATGAAGAAATGACACAGCAATATGTAGACTATATGCCGAAGAGAATTTCCAAAGCAAATCAGGAACTTTTCGCAAAAGAAGGAAGTAGTCTTGCTTCCGGAATAAAGAGGTGCAAGCGTGGAAAATAGATTTTATATCAAGGAACTGGATTCTTATCAGAAAGCAAGTGATCTCAGCAAAGAACGTATGGGAACAAAACCCAATTATGATCTGGAACTTCTTCCGACAAAGCAGATGCAGGAAGAAATGTGGGAGTTCCTGCAATACAGAGGTAAAAACCTCGTAGCAGAAAAATTTTATACAGAACGAAGATTTTACCATCATTTATGCAGGATGTTGAAAGAAAAAAACAACCGGCCGGAGAGTTTTCTGGACTGGGATAAAGAAAAATGGATGCAGCAGATGAAAATCTGGCTCCTGCAGCAAGGATTGCCCCTGACAGCACCATTTAAAAATAAGTGTGGCGGAAGAGGAACGCAACGTGCCAGAACACTGGGGTATATAGAATGCCTGATTGATTATTTAACCGACTTAAGAGATGTGGATGTAAACGAAATAACAAAAGATGTCTGGAAAATTGAAAAACTTGACATACAGGTGAAGCAGGATTTGATACGTCCAAGGAAAACGATATCTTTTACAGGAATCAGTCAGCCAGAGTTGAAGGAAGAAATTAAAAAAGCAGTATATTTTCAACTGAGAATAGAAAGTCTGGAGACTGTAAAAAAGGAACTGACAGCCATCCGAAGATTTTCCAGATATCTGAATGAGCATAAGAAAAATGTACAATCCTGCGCTGATCTGGACAGAACGATCATAGAGGAATATCTGGTATATATGAAAAACAGAAGATACCGGGACGAAGAAGTACCGGGCGGAAATAACAAGACTCAGATCAATCCTTAATATGGTATCAGATATTTACCAGTATCCACAGGTGAAAGATCTGATATTGAACAGGGACATCCCACCCAATATCAGATCAGAATTTAAAGTCTACTCAGATGCAGAATTAAAGCGTTTTAATGAATTCCTTGCAAAAGTAGATATACAGACAGCCAGAGTCATGACGATTCATCAGATGCTGGGAACAAGAATCTCAGATACACTGACATTGCGGACTGACTGCCTGATGGAACAAAACGGTGAGATATTGATCAGAATCTACCAGATGAAAACACATTACTATGAAAAACCGATCAGTCAGGAACTGGCAGCTTTGATCAGAGAAGCCATCCGTTATACGGAAGAAAGGTATGGAAAATGCAAATATATTTTTACAAATGAAAATGACCATACAAAACCGATGACCTACTCACTGATCCAAGGGAGAATTACAACAGCAATTTATCGGGAAAATCTCAGGGACGATAATGGAAATTATTTTACATTCGGAACGCACATGTACCGGCATGTCTACGGAGTAAAGCTTGTAGAAATGCATCTGGATGACTGGACGATAGCAAGGCTGCTCGGACACAAAAGCCTAAAGAACGTAAAATATTACAGAAAAATGAGTAACCAGATACTGGCGAATGATACCAGAAAAGCAAGAAATAGGTTATCACAGATGGTCCTGGAATGTCTGGACGGATGGGAGGAAGAGTATGAACAAATACGACACGATGATAGCTTGTAACCGGAAAACGAGAGTGAGGAAAAGATAAATCGCGCAGTGACAGAAATCCGACAAATGCTCACAGACAGAGAAAAGGTGAGTGTACCAAAGTTAGTAAAGCGGACAGGATTATCCAGAGGATTCTTTTACAAGAACGAAACCGTCAGAAAAGAAATGGATCGGGCATTAGAGCAGCAGGCCGGAATGATTGATCCAAAAAGATATATCGGGGACATTGTGATGAAAAACCGAATCGAACTGCTGGAGCAACAGGTCAGGGAATTAAACGAGAAAAAGAACAACTGGAAAAAGAGAACGTCAGATTACAAAAAGCATTGAATAAAAAAGATTTGAATCTACTAAAAAATCTGTAATTAAAATTAAGAAAATAATCTGCAACAGCCGGGAAAATACTCCCGGTTGTTGTGGTTGGAATAGAAAACATACATGTAGAAGATGCAATAAAGTTTGACGTATGCTATACTTATGAACGGTTAGCTGAATGAAACTATCTTTATAAGAAGGGAGCAGAAAGACGATGGATAATCCGTTTAAATTTCATGAAGAGGATGGAATTATTGCATGCGTTGGTAACAATGGAGGAACTACAGATGAAGATATAAGAAATGGATTTAAACGTACCGTTGAGCTTCTGACAGAGTCGTTAAAAAACGGACAGGAGGTTGAAGATCTATTAGTATATCCGATTGTGTATAATGCGAGACACAGTATTGAGTTATCACTGAAAATTGTTATTAAAATGCTATGGGAAATAGAAAAAAAGAAGGGAATAGGTTGCTCTAATGAAATCCTGACTGAAAGAAAAAAGAAATTACATACCCATAACATTGAAGAATTATATAAAATGGCGTATGATTATGAAAATATTGATAAAAGAATTCCTTCATATTTTGAAAATATAGAAGATATCATCAGTTTTTATTATTTTGATGAAGAGGGTGATGCTTTTAAATATGAATTGAATAAAGAAGAACAACCTCACATGATCAATAATAAAATTTCTCATATAAGTATTGAACTATTGGAAAGAGAGTTCAAAGAGGTAATGAGAAAATTTGATGAATTGATTTATTTTTTGGATAAGTGTATCGCTGAATATTCACTGGGAACCTGTACAAAGAGTCTATCAAGATCAGATATACAGGATATTTCCAAAAGACTTCCAGATTATGAAGAGTGGAAAACAAAAAAATTCAAAGAGATTAAAAATCAAATTAAGCAGGAATATCATCTTGGAAGTAAAGAATTTTCAGACGCTGTAAATTTAATCAAAAAAAATAGATTGTTTTCAACGAATATTGGATGTGAACGAATATTTGGAACGATTACGGAAAATGAGTTGAAAGAGTATGCTTCACTGGTTAAATACTATTGGGAAAAAGATAAAGTAAGAGAAAATCTTGTTATGGAGTGGGATAACTTAGTTGAAATACAACAGAATGCAAGAGTATTAAGAGAATATTTATCAAGAATTTCAATAGAAACTTTGAATACTTTATTATGCTTTTACGATATGGGGAATGGGGGTTTGCCAGTTGAAAAACTGGAAAGCACCTATGAATATATAGTTAATAGCTCATTTGATGAAATATACATGATACGAAAATTGAAACAGAAAAATGTATGTTCAAGAATTATCGATGGAATGAGATGGTGTGGTCAGGTGACCTACGAAAAACAGTTGCAGACAGCACTGAAAGAAGAAGGGGTAGACCTTTGATACAAGAAAAATGAACACAATACACTGATGTGTTTCCCGTTAGAGCCAGTGTTTACAAGGGATAAGAGAAGGCTACCCAATTTTATTGACGAACCGGCAGCAGGTCTTGATGTGGTGGCACGCAATGATTTTTACAGGCTTTTAATAGAGGAGTATACGCAAAGTGGCAGAACCTTTGTCATTTCTACACATATCATTGATGAAGCATCAGATATTTTCGAGGAGGTAATCATCGTAAATAATCAAAAAATTGTCTTAAAAGAAAACACAGCAGAGCTTTTGGAGCGGGCATACCACATAAGCGGAAATAAGGAAGATGTGGATAAAATGCTTACACAAAACCCTGATATCGAAGTGCTTGATACACAAAACTTAGGACGAAGCAAGGGAATATCAATTCTCACGGCAAAAAACAAATGTTTAACAGCCACGGAGAAATTGTCAGTACAGCCAATGACACTTCAAAACCTGTTTGTTGCCATATGTGAGGAGGGCAGATGATGAAAAACAGCATAATATTCTGGGGAAAAATGACATTAAAAAGTGTGTTATTGGCGGTACTCAACTTAATAGTTTATTTTCTGATTTTTAATTTTTTAATGGGCGGAAGTGTTTTCAATGATAAGGGGTGTATGGCCGGTATCTGGTTTTTAACAGTAATACTGGTTGGCTTTGAGATTAATAGGAAAAACGGGGGAATTTCGCTTACAATTGCTTTTGGAGCCACAAGAAAAAATGCATTTATTGGATATATCATATCGGACATTGCTATGATAGCCATCTTTAGTGGATTTCAGATGCTTATAGCAGCTTATACCGGTGAAAAAAATATTCCAGCTTATATTTTTATTATAATTATATGTGCAGCAACCGGACAGGCAATCGCCGAGAGTATGAATAAAGATAAATATATGGTTTTATATATAATTGTTTCAATCATTTCCGTTGTGGTGGCTGTTGCATGGATGGTATTTAACTATATAGCTGAAAGTAACAGCTTAAATATTCCGGTAATGATATTCGCAGTCGTATACTATGCATGGATGGCGGTTTGTACAGAAAGAAGCACAAGAATGCTTGAAGTAAGGGTATAGACAGAGGAGGGCATTATGAGAAAGACAATAAAAAACTTCATGTATATAAAAAGGAAAGAGACAGCGATAATGATGATAGCAGTTGCTATAGCAATAATCGCGGGCATGGTATTGGGCTTCTTTGTGTCAATGGGGGACGATGAAACTGTGCAGCTTGGAATGATGATGGCGCTGAGTGCATATGTGATTTTTGATATAATATTTGAAGGCTTTACATTTGGACAGCACTTCACTCTCTGTCTGCAGATGGGAGTGACCAGGAAGAACTTTCTTTCATCATATGTTATTTTTAAAGTTATAAAAAATATGCTTGCGCTGTCAATTATTGCAATTCTTGGTGCTGTGGATCGCGTTGTAAGCAAAAATCTGGTCAGTAAGTTACTAAGAGTCAGATTTGTGGATGCTTACTCACAGGTATTTTCGGGAAGGGCATTGGTAGTGACTATATCTCTGGCGGTTTTATTGGCATTTTTGGCTGTATTTGTGGGCGCTGCATTGCTGCGGTTTGGCAGAATTGCTTTCTGGGTATTATGGGCATTTTGGATGATAGTTTTTCTTAAGTCACCTGATAATATAAGTGTGCCTGCCTTCTTTCATGCGGATATATGGGTGTTTGTACTGGTATGGCTTGCAATTTCTGCTGCGATAGGTATACTGCTGTATCTGATAACCTATCATTGTTTTATAAAGGACCAGAGCGTTAAAGCGTAGATATCGTAGAATATGAAGAATATAACGGCTAATCTAAAGTAGAACTTTGGATTGGCCGTTTTTTGAAGCTGAACAATATGACGTAGCTAAAAAACAAAAACTAGAAAATTTTCGTCCACATGACGAAAAACAGTAAAATTTTTAATGTTTATCGAAAAATATTCTATAGTGATTCCCGAAATATTTTTGTATACTAGCCTTACCAACAAAACAAAGGGGGACAAAAATATATGAGAAAAAATTTGTTGCAATCATGATGGTAGCTGCTATGGCAGCGTCAATGGCCGCTTGTGGATCAGATGGGGGTTCTTCTGATACACAGAAAGGGGGGAAGCAGCACATCGACATCTGATGTTGCAAACAAGGACAAGCCACTTGTGTGGTTCAACCGTCAGCCATCAAACAGCTCAACAGGAGAGCTTGACACAACAGCACTCAACTATAACAAGGATACCTATTATGTAGGTTTCGATGCTAATCAGGGAGCTGAACTTCAGGGAGAAATGGTAAAAGAGTATATCGAGAAGAACATTGATACGATCGACAGAAATGGGGATGGCGTTATCGGATATGTACTTGCAATCGGTGATATCGGACACAACGATTCAATTGCAAGAACAAGAGGTGTTCGTAAAGCTCTTGGAACAGGCGTAGACAAGAGCGGCGAGATTGACAGTGCTCCGGCAGGAACAAACTCAGACGGAAAAGCAGCTGAGGTTCAGGACGGCAAGATTACTGTAAACGGCAAAGACTATGTAGTAAGAGAGCTTGCTTCACAGGAGATGAAGAACTCAGCAGGAGCTACATGGGATGCAGCTACAGCAGGAAATGCAATCGGAACATGGTCATCATCATTTGGCGAGTCAATCGACGTAGTTGTTTCTAACAACGATGGAATGGGAATGTCAATGTTCAATGCATGGTCAAAGGACAACAAGGTTCCAACATTCGGATACGATGCCAACAGTGATGCAGTAGCAGCTATCGCAGAGGGCTATGGCGGAACAATCAGCCAGCATGCTGACGTTCAGGCTTACCTCACACTTCGTGTACTTAGAAACGCACTCGATGGTGTAGATATTGATACAGGTATCGGCACAGAGGATGATGCAGGAAACGTATTAAGCGATGATGTATATGTTTACAAGGATGATGAGAGATCTTACTACGCATTAAACGTAGCAGTTACAGCAGATAACTACAAGGATTTCACAGATTCAACAGTTGTATGGGCACCTGTTTCAACACAGCTTGATTCAGCAAAGCACCCTACAAAGAAGGTATGGCTGAATATCTACAATGCTTCAGATAACTTCTTAAGCTCTACATATCAGCCACTCTTACAGAAGTATGATGATCTCTTAAATCTTGATGTTGAGTACATCGGTGGTGATGGACAGACAGAGTCTAATATCACAAACAGACTTGGAAATCCAAGCCAGTACGATGCATTCGCAATCAACATGGTTAAGACAGATAATGCAGCTTCTTATACAGCTCTTTTGAACCAGTAAAAGTATTTAAAGCACTTAGTTGGGGAGGGAAAAATCTCTCCCCAAAATAAAGTGTATACAGACGACAGCAAATATAGAGTTAGGAGCAGGAAGTATGGGCGATAAGAATAATGAAAACATCTTATCGATTCGTGGCATGAGCAAGTCATTTGGACGAAACAGGGTTCTTGACCACATCAATTTAGATGTGAAAAAAGGTACTGTAATGGGTCTCATGGGGGAGAACGGAGCCGGTAAGTCGACAATGATGAAATGTCTTTTTGGTACATACCAGAAGGACGAGGGAACTATATATCTGGACGGAAAAGAGGTAAGCTTTTCGGGTCCTAAGGATGCACTGGAAAATGGAATAGCGATGGTGCATCAGGAGTTGAACCAGTGTCTTGAGAGAAATGTCGTAGACAATCTGTTTCTCGGAAGATATCCGGTCAATTCATTTGGTATGATTGATGAGGGACGCATGAAAAAAGAAGCGTCTGAATTATTCAGAAAGCTGGGAATGACAGTTAATCTCGAGCAGCCGATGAAAAATATGTCAGTATCACAGCGACAGATGTGTGAGATTGCAAAGGCAATATCATACAACTCAAAGGTTATAGTATTGGATGAGCCTACATCATCACTTACGGTACAGGAGGTTGAAAAGCTGTTCCAGATGATGAGGATGCTTCGTGACCAGGGTATTTCACTTATCTATATTTCTCACAAGATGGATGAGATTTTTGAGATATGTGATGAGATTTCGGTTCTTAGAGATGGAAATTTGGTCATGACAAAGAGCACAAAAGAAACAAATATGAATGAACTGATTGCAGCGATGGTTGGACGAGTACTGGAGAACAGATTCCCTCCGGTAGACAACAAACCAAAGGATGTAATCTTGTCAATACAGCATCTTTCGACAAAGTACGAGCCACATCTGCAGGACATCACATTTGATGTGCATGAGGGGGAGATATTTGGACTATACGGACTTGTCGGAGCAGGTCGTACAGAGCTTCTTGAGACGATTTTCGGAATCAGGACAAGAGCAGCAGGACGAGTATATTTTAAGAACCAGCTTATGAATTTCACCTGTGCCAAGGAGGCTATGGATTATGGCTTCGCACTTATCACAGAGGAAAGAAAAGCAAATGGACTTTTCCTTAAGGGAAACCTCACCTTTAACACGACAATCGCAAATCTCGGTGCTTATAAGAATGGACCGGCACTTTCAGACAGCAAGATGACAAAGGCCACCTCTGATGAGATAAAGATTATGCACACAAAGTGTATGGGACCGGAGGATATGATTTCGGCTCTGTCAGGAGGAAACCAGCAGAAGGTTATCTTTGGTAAATGGCTTGAAAGAGGACCGCAGATATTCATGATGGATGAGCCTACAAGAGGTATCGATGTAGGTGCCAAATATGAGATTTACGAGCTGATAATCAATATGGCAAAGCAGGGTAAGACAGTCATTGTAGTTTCATCTGAGATGCCTGAGATCCTTGGTATAACAAATCGTATCGGAGTCATGTCAAACGGACGACTCTCAGGAATTGTCAATACAAAGGAAACCAATCAGGAAGAACTGCTGAGACTCAGTGCAAAGTACCTATAATAAAGGGAGAAGACGGATATGGCTAATAGTAAGATTTTAACGGCTGAGCAGGAGCGTGCTCTGCGCCAGCCTATCGACGAATATGTTGGTGGAATACAAAAAGAAATTGATGCACTCAGAAAAGACGGAACTACAAAGGTTGTAGAGTGTCAGTCAGCGATAGCAGGCATCAAGAGAGATAAAACTCTTTCAAAGGGCGAGAAAGAGTCAGAAATAGCAGCCTGCGAGAAAGAGCTTGCAAAGGCAAAGGCTGTTGAGGCAAAGAACAAGGATGAGATTTCAAAGCTCATTGCCAAGGCTGAAAGCTATTTAAAGGAAAATTTTGATTCAAAGTATTACAATGCCGTTAAGGCAAGCTGTGAGGCGGAAAAGGCAGAGGCGCTTGCTGCTCATAATGAGAGAATGGCAGAGCTTGATAAAAAGCACAAGGCTGCTCTTGCAAAGACATCAGACAGTACTGAGATAAAGGAAGAAAACTACGTACACAAGAATCGTATTTCCAATGAGAAGCTTGAGCTCGAGAAAGAGTATCAGACGATCAAGGACAAAAAGCATGAGGCATACAGCTACAAGTATCACCTGATTGATATGCTTCGTCTTTCAAAGTTCACATTTATGGAGAAAAGAGCTCAGAAATGGGAGAATTACAAGTATACGTTCAATAGGAGAAACTTCCTGTTACAGAATGGTCTTTATATTGCAATTATACTTATATTCATAGCGCTTTGTGTCATAACACCGATAAAGAAGGGCACACCTCTTCTGACATACAACAACATACTGAATATTCTTCAGCAGGCTTCACCAAGAATGTTCTTAGCACTTGGTGTTGCAGGACTTATCCTCTTAACAGGAACAGACCTTTCTGTTGGACGAATGGTTGGTATGGGTATGACAACAGCCACAATCATCATGCATCAGGGTATCAATACAGGCTCTGTATTCGGTCATATATTTGACTTTACAGGAGTACCAACAGGTGCAAGAGTGGTTATCGCATTACTTGCATGTATCGTGCTTTGTACATTCTTCACAAGTATTGCAGGATTTTTTACAGCGAAGTTTAAGATGCATCCGTTTATTTCAACCATGGCCAACATGCTTGTTATCTTCGGTATCGTAACATATGCTACAAAGGGAGTTTCATTCGGTGCTATTGAGCCGGTTATCCCTAACATGATTATTCCAAAGGTAAATGGTTTCCCAACCATCATCATCTGGGCAGTAGCAGCAATCGCAATTGTATGGTTTATCTGGAACAAGACAACATTTGGTAAAAACCTCTACGCAGTAGGAGGAAACCCGGAGGCAGCAGCAGTTTCAGGTATCTCAGTATTTGCAGTAACTCTCGGCGCATTCGTGATGGCCGGTATCCTTTATGGATTTGGCTCATGGCTTGAGTGTGCAAGAATGGTTGGTTCAGGCTCAGCAGCTTATGGACAGGGCTGGGACATGGACGCAATCGCAGCCTGTGTAGTTGGTGGTGTATCATTCACAGGTGGTATCGGTAAGATATCAGGTGTTGTAACCGGTGTATGTATCTTCACAGCACTCACATACTCTCTTACAATCCTTGGTATTGATACAAACCTTCAGTTCGTATTCTCAGGAATTATCATTCTTGTAGCAGTTACACTTGACTGTCTGAAATACGTTCAGAAGAAATAATATCGCAAGAAAATTTCTTTTTCATACTTCCAAAATGATCAGCAGAGATGTCAGGGTGGCATCTCTGCTTTAATTTTGTTGTGTGGACAGTTATACTTTTGGAATTACACTTTTGTTTATTTAAAGCTACAAAAGAAGATATCATATATGATATAATACTATACAGACAGATTTTATTATCCGGGGGATAAATTTATGCTACACACGGATTTTATGGTGTATGCAGTTCAATAATTACAAGCAGGGAGAAGACATAAAATGTATACATTATTACTGGTTGATGACGAAGAGGATGTAATAGAGGTAATCGAGAGAAAGGTATCCTGGGAGCAGATTGGTTTTCATGTGGTAGGACATGCGGGAAATGGCTTCAAGGCGCTTGAAATGATGGAGGACATGCAGCCGGATGTTGTGATGACTGACATACGTATGCCTTACATGGACGGACTTGAGCTGTGCAGTAACATCAGGCAGAGGTTTCCTGCGACGAAGCTATTGCTATTCACAGGATTTGACGATTTTGAGTATGCAAAGGAGGCTGTGCATCTCGAGATAGAGGAGTATATTTTAAAGCCACTCAATCTGGCTGAAATCACAGAGGTATTCAAAAAGCTTAAGACAAAGCTGGATGATGAGCTGAATGAGAAGAAAAACACAGACATATTGAAGCAGTATTATGCAGCATCGCTGCCTGTTTTGCAGTCAAATTTTTACACGACACTTATCGAGGGACGAATACCGGAAAATGAGCTGGGCAGGTACATGCGTGACTATAAGATTATGCTTGAGGGACCATATTACTGCTGTATTATCATACATACCTCCGCAAGTCAGATGCCGCAGGGCATGGATATCAGACTGCTTGCAGTGTCAGTAGAGAGGCAGGCACAGGCTGATTTAAAGGAGCGCTGGAATGGCAGAATTTTTAACTATCTCGGTGATACGGTCATGATAGCCCAGCTTGTGCAGCAGGAGGATATCTCTGAGCTGACAGATGAGTGCGACAGATTCTGCAAATATGTAAATCATGTAATGGGGGCAAAGGTGACGGTCGGAATCGGACAGGTGTGCGAAAATGTACAGGAGCTGGTGAGCTCTTATCAGAGTGCGAGGGAGGCAGTATCCTACAGGGTGCTTTATGGCAGCAACAGGGCAATAAACATGACAGAGGTTGAGCCACAGCGACGTATATCAAAGGATGGCGATGAGGGAAATGAGCTGTCATATTTATTTAAAATGATTTGTATCGGCAAGATAGAGGATGTGGGACAGGCTGTTGAAGCGTATATGCAGCACAATTTTATGTCGCAGCAGTCACTTGAGAACTACCATGTGGCAGTAATGGAGCTTATCAGTGAGCTATATCACTTCATGAGCAATAATGAGCTAAATGCGCAGGAAATATCGGGAAGTGTAGGCAGGCTTTATAATGAGCTCTCCAATTTTGAGCCGGTGGTGCTCAAGCAGTGGCTTTTGGATTTTTCAAGCAGGCTGCATGATGATATGGCTGATGCCAGATACAACTCCAAGAAATCACTCATAGACAGTGCAAAGGATTATGTGCACAGGAATTACAGAAGTATGGACCTTGGACTTGACGATACATGTAAGGAGTTAGGAGTATCTAACTCATATTTTTCAAGTCTGTTCAAGAAGGAAACCGGCAGCTCGTTTGTGGAGTATCTGACTGATTACAGAATGGACAAGGCTGCCAGAATGCTTGTGGAGACAGACGACAAGAGCTATGTCATAGCCCAGAATGTAGGCTATGCGGATCCGAACTATTTCAGTTATGTTTTTAAGAGAAAGTATGGGGTTTCCCCATCCAGGTACAGGACAGAGTATGAGAAGAATAAGGTATAAACCAGGCAATATACAATCCATAATAATGCTCTCATTCTCACTGCTGTCGCTTGCAATAATGCTTGTCACAGTTGTGGTGATGTATATAAAATTTGCCGATGCATCGCAGGACAGTATCATAGAGAGCAATCATAAGGTGATGGACCAGACAATAGACAGTGTGGAAAGCTATCTGGTCAATATGAGGCAGGTTTCGGATGCGGCGTATTATAATGTAATAAAGGAGAATGATATTTTAAAGCAGTCTGACAGCATACACGATGGCATGAGCCTGCTCTATGAGTCAAACAAGGAATATCTGCGCAGTATTGCCTTGTATAATCAGTATGGAAGCCTTATAGCTGCAGAGCCTGTTGTGTCCCAGAAGGAGGACCCGAATGTGACAAAACAGGACTGGTTCATAGAAGCTATGGAGCGCATGGAAAATATACATTTTTCAACACCTCATGTACAGAATCTGTTTGACGATGGTTCCATGAGATATCATCTGGTCATATCATCAAGCCGTGCCGTGGAGCTGACCTCCGGTTCAGAATCACAGATGGGTGTGATGCTTGTGGACATGGATTATTCGAGTGTATCAAGGATGCTTGAGAGGATAAATACATCGGGAAAAGGACAGTATTATTATCTGTGTGATGCAAAGGGCAATATTATTTACCATCCGCATCAGATACAGTTTGATGGAGATGTTCCGGAAAACAGCGATGTTGCGGCAAAGTCGCAAAACAGTATATATGATGATTATCTGAATGGAGTGCATCGTAAGATTATGGTAGATACAATCAGCTACACAGGCTGGAAGCTTGTATGTGTGATGCCATACTCCATCTTTACCAATAAGATGGCGGATGTGAAGCAGTTGTTTTTGTTATAATGATTATTATGGCTATGATGTTTGTGTGGATAAACAGAGTGATAGCTATACGTATTTCAAAGCCGATAATGAAGCTGGATGATTCTGTGAAAAGGTATGAGAATGGCAATGAAGCAGATATTTATGTAGGCGGTTCCTCAGAGATACGGCATCTGGGATACTCTATACGTAATTCATATAAGCAGAACAATGAGCTCATGAAGAAGATCGTATGGGAGCAGAACGAGAGACGAAAGAGCGAGCTTGATGTGCTTCAAAGCCAGATTAATCCGCACTTTTTGTATAATACTCTTGACTCCATCACATGGATGATTGAAGGAGGCAAAAACGAGGAAGCCTCGTTTATGATTACGCAGCTTGCAAAGCTTTTCCGTATCAGTCTGTCGAAGGGACATACCATAATACCTGTACGAGATGAGCTTTTGCACGCAAAAAGCTACATGAATATTCAGAAGGTGCGCTATAAGAACAAATTTGAGGTGAGCTTTGAGGTAGACGAGGAAATAATGGACTACTGTGCGGTGAAGCTGGTGCTTCAGCCGATTTTGGAAAATGCACTAAATTACGGAATCAGAGAGCTGGACGATTTCGGAGAGATAGTAGTCGGAGGCCAAAAAGTGGGAGAGGATATCATCATAACGGTATCAGACAACGGAATGGGCATTCCGGAGAATGAAATTCCACTTTTGCTGACAAATACGGACAGGGTTCACAAGAAGGGCTCGGGAGTGGGGCTTGTCAATGTAAATAACAGGATAAAGATACTGTTTGGAGAGCGCTATGGCCTGCATATAGAAAGTGAGCTTGATGAGGGAACAGTTGTGACAATCAAAATCCCGGCAATTGTCTATTCAGAGGAAAACAGACTTCAATTTGAGGAGCATCATATAGCATGAAGCAAGTACAATTGCCTTGCTGCATGGGAGGTGTGAGAGTGACAGTGAAAAATAAATGGACAAATATGAGCAAGAATAAGAGAAACTTCATCATAACAGAGCTGCTGCTGGGAGTACTACTTGTGATAGGAATAGGTTTTATCGCATACAATAAGCTCAATGAGAAACCGGAGCGTATTGCAGTTGTGATGACTGATGTGGATGAAAGCCACAGTGCTGCGTTTAAATATGGCATGAAAATGGCGGCCTCTGAGTATGGTGTGGATGTAGTTATGATAAGTAAGGAAAATCTGAACAACATGTCAGATGAAATTGATGTCATAAAGCAGGAGATAAACAAAAAAGCTGATGCGGTCGTTTTCAAGCCGACAGCAGAAAAAATGACAGAAGAAAAAAGCCTTAATACACTTATCCGGATAAATAAAAAGACACCGATAATGGTAGTCGGAGACCAGGCGGGAAGCGAGAGCTTTAAGTCGTTAAATACAGTGGAGTTTGACCAGTACAGCATGGGTGTGGAACTGGCACAAAAGCTTCTTGCTGACAACAACGGAACACTTTCAGGTAAAAAAATAGGAATCTATTGTGAAAACACTGAATCCGATGCCTGTAAAAAACGCATTGATGGCATAAAGGATACTCTCGCGGAGAGCGGCTGTGTTGTGATGTGGATTGTATCAGGTGTTTCGGATACCGGGGAGAAAATAAATCTGCAGTCACAGAGAAAGGTTGACATAGTTCTTGCAATAGATGATGCAAGTGTGGTTGAGGCGGCAAAGGAAGCCTCTGATAATAATCTGCAGGGTGCACTGGTATATGGGATAGGAAATTCAACAGAAGCTATATATTATCTCGATTCGGGCTGGACAGAGGCTCTTATCACACCTGATGAATTTGCTGCCGGATACAAAAGTGTTGTAGGACTGGTCGATATGCTGCGTGGCAGTAGAAAATATTCAGTAGAGGAAAAGCCGATATCTTACCAGCTTCTTACCAGAAAAAATCTGTTTGATGAAGAAAACAAGAAGCTTTTGTATGCAATCAGCCAGTAGTGGGGGAACAATAAATGAGAAGCAGAATAAGAAATACTATGATGATACTGTGTTTTGCACTGATATTGTCATTTGTCTCGTGCAGCAGCACAAGAGTTGACGAGAAAAAACAGATATATATAGGCGTGACCTGCTATGACCAGAAGGATACATTTATCGGGGAGCTGATAGAAACTTTCAAAAAGGAGTGCGCAAGTCTTGATACAGACAAATACGATATCAGCATGACAATCATGGATGCTGCAGGCTCACAGCGTGCACAGGATGACCAGGTGCAGGAGATGATAGAGGACGGCTGCAATGTGCTGTGTATTAATCTGGCAGACAGAACAGATTTGTCGCATATTATAAATGCTGCAATGGAGAAGGACATCCCGATTATTTTCTTTAACAGGGAGCCGGTTGATGAGGATTTAAATCGCTGGGATAAGCTGTACTATGTCGGGGCCAAGGCAAAGCAGTCAGGTCAGATGCAGGGGGAACTCATCGCCGATTATATAAAAAATAATCCGGGTGTGGATAAAAACGGTGATGGCAGGATACAGTACGTCACCCTGGAGGGAGAGATGGGACATCAGGATGCCATCGTCAGGACAGAGAGTGTGACAGAGAGCATGAAGAATAACGGCCTTCAGATAGAAAAGCTGAGCTGTCAGATAGCAAACTGGAATCGTGCTCAGGCGCAGAACCGTATGACACAGCTTATAGGTCAGTATAAAAACAGCATAGAGCTGGTTATTGCAAACAACGATGCAATGGCACTCGGAGCGATAGACGCATACGAAAAGCTTGGTGTGACGGAGTCGAATGTACCTGCATTTTTTGGAGTGGACGGCACAGACGATGGGCTTGAAGCAGTGCAGCAGTCGAAGCTTGCGGCAACAGTCTACAATGACAAGGAGGGACAGGCAAGGGCTATGGCTCAGCTTGCCTATCTGGCAGCCACCGGGGGCAGCATGAAAAACATAAAGTTTGAGGATAAAAAGTATGTTTATCTGCCGTATGAGAAGGTGACCCATGACAATGTAAATGAATTTGTGAAGGATGAACAGTGAGCTTATTTATGCTCGTTCCTCCACTCCCTCGGAGCCACTCCGTAGATATTTTTAAAGGCGCGTGAGAAATGAAGCTGATTTTCGTATCCAACGGCAGAACCAACATCTGCGATGGATAAGGAGGTCAGCTTTAAAAGCTCTGTGGCCTTTATCATACGATAATTCATGAGAAATTCCTGAGGTGAATGTCCAACGGAATTTTTGAAAATTTTGCCCAGATAGCTTCGGTTTATGCCGCAGACTCCGGCAATATCTTCGATTGATATATCATTCTGAAAATTCTGCTCGATATAATTCATCGCTTCTTTTATATAAAAATCACTCATTTTCCCACCTGGAACGAGTTTTGATGATTTGGCTGACTGCATCATATAATCCAGAAAAAGGTACATATGCCCAATCAGGTGATACGGTGATTCTGAAGGGTGCCTTGTGATGTAGAGCATTTCCTCAACAAGTTTTTCGCGGATATCCTTTGAGTGTGTGTGATATACAGGATTATTTTTGGTAAGCTCTGTTGTGGTGAGAGCCTCCTTGACGCGCAGACCGTCAAACTCAATCCATATGTATTCCCAGGGAAGCTTGTCATCTGCGATATAGGTATTTATCTGGCCGGGAAAAATCAGAAAGCCCTGCCCGCTTTTTATGTTGTAGGTTTGTGTAATGCCCTTTGCATTATCTGCCATCAGAGTGCCGGTGCCGGACAGTACATAGTGGAATAGATAGTGGTTTCTTGTGGCAGGACCAAATGAGTGTCCCGGTTCGCACTGCTCGTGGCCGAACTGGTACATACACAAATCTATGAAATTTACATTTGGAAAAATATTGAAGGAAAGCTTGTCCATGTGAGTCACTCCTTATTGATTAATGCTATAAATATACCCTTATGCGACATTATATGCAATTATAGCATATTTTATAGCATATTGGTATAAAAAAGCAAAAATAAGGGTATTTATTGTATGCATAATGGTATGTTATAATCGGTTTATCAGGAAAAAGAGCAAATAAAACAGAAAAGGAGTGAAAAAATATGGCAAAAAGAAAGATTTGTCAGGCTATGGCGGTTGTGCTGGCACTCGGAATGTGCACTACAGGACTGACCGGATGTGGAAATGAAAAGCGGGCGGACGGAAAAACTGAGATTGAGGTGGTTTCTTATAAGCCGGAGGCTGTTAAGGCTTTCGAGAAGATTGAGAAGCAATTTAATGAGACTCACGATGATATTCATCTGACTATCTCATCTCCGAATGAGGCTATGACTATTTTAAAGACACGCTTTATCCGTGAGGATTATCCGGACATCATTGCAATAGGTGGAGATATCAATTATTCAAATTTCCTGGATGCAGATTTGTTTGAGGATATCTCAGATCTGGATGCAGTGGACACTGTAAAAAAGGCATATCTGGATATGGACAAGGAGCTTGAGTTCATTCCAAAGGATGGCACCTATGCACTTCCTTACGCCGCAAATGCAGCAGGAGTACTTTACAACAAGGATATGTTTGCGGAGAATGGCTGGAAGGTGCCTACAACCTGGAGTGAGTTTACAGCACTGTGCGATGAGATAAAGGAAAGCGGAACACTTCCTTTGTATCTGGGCTTTAAGGATACATGGACATGTCTGGCACCGTGGAATGCCCTTGCAGTAGGCCTTTGTGATTCAGACACCTGTAATCAGGTAAATATGGGAAATACGACATTTGAGGAGGCATATTCTCCGGTTGCCGACAAGATACGCACATTGCTTGATTATGCAGAGGACAATCCATATGCTTACAGCTACAATGACGCATGTACAGCCTTTGCCAGAGGTGAATCTGCCATGTACACGATAGGAAGCTATGCTATTCCTCAGATTAAGTCGGTTAATCCTGATATGAATATCGGTTCATTTACTTTCCCGGCAAATGATAATGAGGCTGACAATGTGTTAAATTCAGGAATAGATTTACAGTTTTCAGTTATGAAGGCCTGCAAAAATAAGGAAGCAGCATACGAGGTGCTTGAATATCTGTACAGCGATGAGACAATTCAGACATATCTGGATGACCAGGGCGGAATTGCCTGCAAGGAGGGAGATTTCGCAATACCTGATACACTGGAGGATATGCAGGAGTATATAAAGGACAACCGTATGTCAGATTATCAGGATCATCATTATCCAAGTGAGATGAGCGTGGATGCCATGATTCAGACATATCTGCTTGACACAGGTGACAATGCAAAGGAGAAGTTCTTAAAGAAATTTGATTCAGACTGGAAGCGTTACAACAGAGATCTGATTCGTGAAGTACAGGATTACCAGAAGGAACAGGAGGATGCAAAATGAAAAAGAAAATGTCAAATAGAGACAAGACATTCTGGGCAGTTGTGATACCTGTTGTGGTTTTATTTTTCGCATTCAACACACTGCCGATGATAAAGGGTGTGATTTACAGCTTTACAAACTACAAGGGCTACGGCTCATATGATTATGTCGGACTTAGAAACTATACAGACCTGTTTACCGACGCCAGAGTCGGAAAGAGCTATCTGTTTACCTTTAAATATGCGATTGCAGGAACCGTACTTGTAAATGTATTAAGCCTTGTGATGGCAGTTGCGTTAAACAGCAATATCCGCGGCAAGAGTGCATTAAGAGGTGTTTATTTCGTACCGAATATCCTTGGCGGACTGGTTATTGGTTACATTTTCAGCTTTATTTTTACATATATTCTGCCGGTAGTAGGAAATACCTTCAACATCGGTTTCTTACAAAACAGTATTCTGGCAAGTGAAAAATATGCATGGATTGGTGTGCTGATTGTCGGGGTATGGCAGGCGGTTGCCATGAATACCATCATTTATATATCCGGACTGCAGACAGTGCCTGAGGATGTTTACGAAGCCAGCATGCTCGACGGAGCAGGCAAATGGAAGCAGTTCTGGAAGGTTACATTTCCACTCGTTATGCCATTTGTTACAATCAATCTGGTGCTCAGCACAAAGAACTTCCTCATGGTATTTGATCAGATTATGTCATTGACAAAGGGTGGCCCGGCGCAGAGCACTGAGTCAATCTCATACCTGATTTACAGAAATGGTATGGATGGAGGACAGTTTGGCTTCCAGAGTGCAAACGCAGTAATTTTCTTTAGTTGTAATTGTGGTCTATTTTCACTATTCCAGATGGGCTTATGAATAAGAAGAGGAG
>ENA-OQJM01000137-OQJM01000137.1-human-gut-metagenome-genome-assembly--contig:-NODE-137-length-20962-cov-3.733141_pt1 | contig 20962 bp, 18 predicted proteins | sample MGYA00242607_ERZ504773 | MGnify/ENA primary metagenome ERZ504773 (study PRJEB26092, sample SAMD00036355) | human gut metagenome | host: Homo sapiens | study: EMG produced TPA metagenomics assembly of... | reverse complement strand
CTGTACAATAAAGGAATTAAATCTAGTATAGCCTGCGCTTCATCTTGAAAGCATTTAATGGCATAATCTTTTATTTCACTCATAATAAACTGCAAATTACTTTTTCCAAATCTTTCAAATAAAGCATGTTAGGCCCGTCACTCAAAGCCATATCCGGATTTGGATGTACTTCAAAGAAGTAACCAGTAGCTCCAAATGCTTTTGCAGCTAAAGCCATTGCCGGAACGTATTCTCGATTTCCACCAGTTTTCCCTCCATCAGCACCCGGACGTTGAACCGAATGTGTACAGTCCATTATAACATGAGGAGTAATAGAACACATATCGGGTATATTACGAAAATCAACAACCAGATTGTTATATCCAAATGTATTTCCACGTTCTGTCAACCATACGTTTGCATTACCAGTCTCTCTAACTTTCTCAACAGGGTATTTCATATCTTGGCCAGACAAAAATTGAGCTTTTTTTATATTAATAATTTTTCCTGTTCTAGCTGCTGCCACTAGCAAATCGGTTTGGCGACAAAGAAAAGCAGGTATTTGAATTACATCAACAATTCCACCGACAATTTCTGCCTGATAAGGCTCATGTATATCCGTCAATAAAGATAAACCATACTTCATCTTTATATCATTCAACATTGTTAATCCTTTTTCTAAATTCGGGCCGCGATAAGAATGAAGGGAAGTACGATTTGCTTTATCAAAAGAGGACTTAAATATAATATTAATACCATATTTATTATTCAAACGAACTAATTCCTTTGCCACTTCTTCCAATATATCGAAAGTTTCTATCACACAAGGACCAGCTATAAAAATCGGTTTATACATTTTTTAATTTATATTTAACAAATAAAAAGTTTAAACTAATAATCCAACAAATTCTATTTTTCACTCTCTATAGTCCTTATTTCCATTCATAATCTCACGGAAGATATATACCAGATAATCCCTAACTTCCAGACCATACATTTTGGCTGTTTTCATTATGGTAAGATATGTAGCAACTACATCTACTCCGGCATCACGCTATAGAACAAAGTTTTTTTGTTTACAGTAAAAGGTCTGAACACGCTCAGCAATCATATTGTCAATTGCATAGTGACCATCCATAGGATAGTTCTGTAATTCAGCCCAGCCATTAAGCATATAATGAAAAACATTGTCCATCAAGTCGCCAAAATGAAGACGATTTGCATTCTTTATGTTTGTACTCAAATTAGGGCTCCCTTCAATTTTTAGGCACTTTTCAGTGCACAAGCTATTGAGAAATTAAAAATAAAGCGATTAATTAACAGTTAACCATGGATAGCTCGATGTTCTAGGGCATAAGATTAACATAATCCCGGCATCCGTCAAATATTTTTTATAAAATTTCCAGGTATTCCCAAGCTGAGCAGCCATTAAGCTTTACTATGCTGATAATGCTGTGGTAAGCAGATGCCATTTCTGCCCACTCGTCACTGCCGAAGTGGATTATAGACTTAGATTTCACGCAACCACTTCTTCCCCCATCGAACGGGCAGGATTTCAGAATTTCATTGTAAAATTACATAATTCAAGCCTAACTGACCCACTACACCATTATGGGTCTGCACCTTAAATCCTCCGCTAAGCAACAAGGCGGAAGTATATAAAAACAAGCGTAATACATACGTTGTACCGCTAAATTCCAGTGCTCCGTAGCTATCATGTCCTCTGCTTCCCACAATGTAGCATACGACTTAACTTTTCGGTAAGCTACCACAGCTTTTATGTCTTCCTTGCTTAAACTCATACCAACTGTATCCCCTCGTCTTTCACATTGTGGTAAAAAGGAGTGAAATGCTGCTTTACCCAATCCTTAAACGTATAAAGCACAGGACTGATGCATTCATTAAGCGACCATCCCAATTCTACCAACGGATAGGATACATTATCATAATCGGCCGATTCGATCTTAGGCTTATCCAACAAAATAAGCACGTCCCAATCGGAATCGTGACGCGCGTCTCCACGAGCACGAGATCCAAACAATATGGCATGAGCTCCTAAGGGAAGCACTTCCCTCAACCGTTCCGTTATGGATTGTAAAATATCTGTTTTCATTGCCTATTCTTTTTGCTATACACTTCATACAAACTATATGCAATAAATAATTTTCTGTATTTCCTAACGTTGCTTTTAAAATGTTCATCAAAGAAAACAGAATTTCGATGCTATTCTATCTTCTCAAACGGAAAAGCATGAAGATAACTAACCGCCACCGTCATATTACCAAAAGCGAATACCAGCCGGGTATTGCGATGCAGGCGCATGATACAACCCTCCTTACCTTGGAAGACACCACCGGTAATACGGATTTTCTGCTTTTTCTGAAGATAATCCTCCAAAGGGCGATTCATCAGTTCGATGTTATAGGGCATGGATTCGTACAAATAGATGAATTCCTCCATCTGGCGTTGAGGGATGACTGCCGCACGGTGCGTATTATAGTCCGTCACCAAATACTGACGAGGAAGCATGGCGGACAGAATGAGTTCCAACTGCTGCAAGGGAGCGCAGACAAACAACCAGCCGTTGCCCACGATTTCCTTCTCGTCCGTCAAGGCATTCAACTTTTGGGCGGAACCGGTGGCAAAGGCCTCTTTCACCACCCGGACGGAATCACGACGGGCGATATATTCTTCTTTAGTATAGCCGCACTGCTCGAAACGTTTTTTATGGTCGGTCGTAGTGTAAGAAAACACTTTAAAACAAAAATATTTCTCCTCTACGACACCTGATGGAGTACGAAACTTTACGGCTTTCCTGCCACTAAAGACTCCGATGTAGCGTTTCAATTCTTTGTTGGAAAGATACAGGTAATACCAATTGACTTCAGGGTGTTCTTTTCCTATTCCCGCCAATGGCATGATTCCTTCATTTGACCCCAGGTCTGAGCCGGAAGCGATTGAACTGCAGAGCAGTAACTTAGGCGCCTCGCTCGTTATGTTTTGATCACTGAGAGGGAGCGCTTCGGATATAGGCTCCACAGGATTGTTTAGTTCCATCAAAACATCATAATTAAATTTATTTCTACAAAAAATGAGGCTTAAACAAGCCCTCAATTTCCTTCTTTATTTTGGGGTTCTCTTAGTAAGAGAACCCCATTTCGCTGCAAAGATAACTATAATTCCTTAATATCGAAATATCATCATTAAAAAAAGACCTCAAAATTGGCTTCAAATTCGCGATTGTTTGCAAAATCAAGGTCGAAAGCACTCCTATAAACCATATTATCAGGCATTTAATAAAACTTGGGGTTCTCTTACTAAGAGAATCCCAAGTTTTATTAAACAGTAAAAATGAAATCTTTTGATTGTCAGCCTATTATATCATAGGCTTGTTATTGCAACTAATTTTCCATATTTAGATTTTCATGATGCAATTTAGGTTGTACCTATTCACAGCTTATAAATAAATATATTTTAATAAAGTAATACATTAGCAAACGTATATATTCTTTATGCTTAGGATAATTTGAGATAAAAAAAGAGGAAGCGTCCTCTCCCGAGATTACGCTTCCTCCATCCATACTAATTAAATCTTAATTTTGCAGTCTGAAGACTACAGGAACAGTGTATTTCACCCTCACTGCTTTTCCTCTTTGCTTGCCGGGCTTCCATTTTGGCATGGAACTGATCACGCGGATTGCTTCCTTGTCCAGATACGGATCTACGCTCTTCACCACTACCGGATTCAGAATCTCGCCATGAACACCCACAATAAACTGTACCACAACCTTACCTTGAACTCCCTGCTCGGCACTGACAGTAGGATATTTGATGTTTTCACTCAAATACTTCATCAAATCAGCAGTACCATCACGAAACATCGGCATCTCTTCCACCACCACAAATTCCACATTTTCATCCACTACTTCCTCGGGTACTTCAACAGGAATGGGTATAATAACAGGAGCGTCCGTAGGGTCCGAAGCGGCAATATCGCCTTCTATTTCCGTCGAGTTATCATCCACTATGTTGAGCTCATCCGGGTTGACGGCAACCGGAGGTGGCGGTGGGGGCAGAGGTTTATCCTGATTGTAGGTTACAGGAACTAATTCTTCAAAGAAATCCGGGTCACTGACTAGATCACTGATCGTGTAAGTTACATTACGTTCAGTCCATTCGAACGAAACAAACATAAACGACAGCGTCACAATGAGACCCATGAACAGCCAACGGGACTTGCCCTTTTCAAGGTCGGCTCTTCGTGTTTTTTTCACTTCCATAATAAGTGTTTTTTAATTAGACAATATGTGAGTAAAAATCTCAGTGTCCGCTTTTAAACTGGAAGTAAGATAGTTAAAATATAGATAAGTTAAAAGAAAAAGGAACGTCTTATATTATTTTTTAATATAAAACACCCCAAATTCAATTCCGTTAAACAATTAATTAAAAATCAGCTGTTTATTTAGTTAATATTCAATTTTACGTTAACATATCCTGCTTACTCTACAGCAATGCAGGTTTCTGCCGAACCATCGGTTGGTTCATCTCTTCTACGAAAGAAATCCGCCAATACAGACATCTTTTATCACAGACTCACCATCTCCTGCAGAATACCTACCGCAGTCTCTACCGTTTCCACATTCTTGACTACCATACTACGCTTGCCGTTCTGCTCACGCAAATTGCAGTAACGCGGATTCTTGCTCATGTAATCAATCACCTTGCCAAAAGCCGCACTTTGATAATAAGGACTTTCCTGATTACTGATAAAGAACAAAGTCATTCGTCCGGCTTTCAAGAATACTTTTTTCCACCCCCAACCGTTTAGCCAATCTGCGCAAAGGTACGATACGCAGAAGTTCCAGCCCTTCGGAGGAACCTTTCCGAAACGGTCCTCCAACCGTGCCTTGAAAGCGAGCAGGTCCTTATCCAATTCCAATCCGTCCAGTTCACGATAAAGCAACATACGTTCGCTGCTGCTGGGGATATACTCATTAGGGAAAAGCAATTCCAAATCACTTTCCACCTGACATTCATCCACAAAGTTCTCGCCACTGATTTTCTCTTCTCCCGCTGCCTGCAACTCCTCTGCGTAAAGATCGGCAAACTCATCCTCTTTCAATTCCTTCACCGCTTCAGCCAATATCTTCTGATAAGTTTCATAGCCCAAATCGGCAATGAAACCACTCTGCTCCGCCCCCAGCATATTTCCTGCTCCACGGATATCCAAATCCTGCATGGCTATATGAATACCGCTGCCCAGATCACTGAAATTTTCAATGGCTTGAAGACGGCGCTTTGCCTCAGGAGTCAGTGAAGTCAACGGAGGCGCCAACAAATAACAGAATGCTTTTTTATTGCTTCTTCCCACACGTCCACGCATCTGGTGCAAATCACTCAAGCCAAAATTCTGCGCCTGGTTGATGATAATCGTATTGGCATTCGGTATGTCAATGCCACTCTCGATAATGGTGGTTGCCAGCAGCACATCATAATCATAGTTCACAAAGTCGAAAATAATCTTTTCCAGCTTTTCGGGCTCCATCTGTCCATGACCTATGCAGACACGGCAATCGGGTATATTCCGCTTGATCATGGCTTCCAATTCTACCAGATTCTGTATGCGGTTATTGACAAAGAATACCTGTCCGTTACGGCTCATTTCAAAATTGATCGCTTCCGTTATGATATCTTCATTAAAGGTATGCACCTCTGTCTGAATGGGATAACGGTTGGGAGGCGGAGTCTGAATAACAGAAAGATCACGGGCGCCCATTAACGAGAACTGCAAAGTACGGGGGATGGGGGTAGCGGTCATAGTAAGTGTATCCACATTCACTTTCATCTGACGCAACTTCTCTTTCACACTAACTCCGAACTTCTGTTCCTCATCAATGATCAGCAATCCTAAATCTTTGAACTTAACGCTTTTACCGATGATTTTATGTGTACCGATCAAAATATTTATTTTTCCATTTGCCAGTTCTTTCACTATTCTGGAAACATCTTTCGTACTGCGGGCACGGCTCAAATAATCCACCTTACATGGAAAATCTTTCAACCGTTCGCTAAAAGTCTGAAAGTGCTGATAAGCTAAAACCGTAGTGGGAACCAGCACAGCCACCTGTTTGTTATCTGTCACAGCTTTGAAAGCGGCACGAATCGCTACTTCGGTCTTTCCGAATCCCACATCACCACACACTAAACGGTCCATAGGGCGATCGCTCTCCATATCGGCTTTGGCATCTTGGGTCGCCTTCAACTGATCGGGGGTATCCTCATAGATAAAGCTTGCCTCTAATTCATGTTGCATAAAACTGTCGGGACTATACGAAAATCCTTTTTCCTGTTTACGTTGCGAATACAGTTTGATCAGATCACGAGCTATATCTTTGATTTTACTCTTGGTACGCTCTTTCATTTTTTCCCACGCACCGGTTCCCAATTTGTTCAGGCGGGGAGTTTCTCCCTCCTTCCCTTTATACTTGGATATTTTATGCAGGGAATGAATGGAAACAAATACCACATCCTCATTCTGATAAGTAAGTTTAATCACTTCCTGAGTGGTATTTCCATTCGGAATGCGTACCAAACCGCCAAAACGACCTACACCATGATCTATATGTACCACAAAGTCACCCGGCTCAAACTGGCTCAACTCTTTTAAGGTCAACGCCACCTTACCGCTACGCGCCTTGTCGCTACGAAGATTGTATTTATGGAAACGGTCAAAAATCTGATGGTCTGTAAAAAAGCAGCTTTTCAATACATTATCTGTAAAGCCCTCATGTAAAGTCTTGTTGACCGGAATGAACGTGATATGATCACCACGCTCCTCAAAGATATCTTTCAGACGCTTTGCCTGCTTCTCACTATCGGTACATATATATAAGGTGTAACCTCGTTTCTGATAATCAGTGAATGAAGTGCTTACCAAATCAAAATTCTTATGAAAAATAGGCTGGACTGTCGTATCGAAAGCCAACGTAGCCTGTGGAGTTCCTGTAGGTTTGTTACCAAATTCAATCCGTTTGAATTCCAAAGCCCGTACTGTAAATTCCGCCCCGTCTATCAGCTTCAGTTCCAAATTCATCAGTTCCGTCTTCTCTCCCTCGTATGCGGCAAGCGCCTGAGGAGAGAGTGCCTCCTCCCGTACTACCTGTATTCTTTCACGTACCCAAAGAAAATCTTTCATTGCCAGAACTGTTTCCCGAGGAATGAATTCAAAGAAAGACACCCCGCTCTTGTCGGCGGCATTCGTCAGCTCGGGCACGATGGCAATGCTCTGTTTCTTCTCTTTCGAAAGCTGGTTTTCCACTTCAAAAGTACGGATGCTGTCTACCTCGTCACCAAAAAAGTCAATACGGTAAGGATACTCGGAAGCAAAAGAGAAGACGTCAATAATACTACCGCGTACAGCATATTGCCCCGGTTCATAAACATAATCTACATGCTCGAATCCGTAACCGGACAGCACTTCCGTGATAAACTCTGTGTCCACATGCTCACCCACACCAAGTTTTAACGTCTTGTCCATCAGTACCTTTTGTGATACCACTTTCTCCGCCAACGCTTCAGGATAAGTCACCACACATAGCGGATCGCCTTTCTGTAAACGGCTCAACACTTCCGTACGCAGGATCTCATTGGCTGCATCTTTCTGCCCATATTTAACAGCCCGACGATACGAGGATGGAAAGAACAAAATATGCTCATCACCGTTCACCTGTGTCAGGTCATGATAAAAGTAACCCGCTTCCTCCAAGTCACCCAGTACAAATACAAATGTCTGTTTATTCTCTCTAAGAAAGGAGGAAACAATAAAGCTGCCGCAGAAGCATATAATCCTCCCAGGAAAATAGTCCTCACTGAGGAATCTTCCAATAACGCAGCCAGTCCCTTAGTGTTAGGATGACCGGCATAAATACGTTGCAATTCCGAAATATCCATATCTTTTTTTAAGATAGGGGACAAAATTAAAGAAATATCTGATTACTTCCTCCTTTTTTTGCCAACTATTCAAGATTTTCCTATTTTTGTACGCTAATATATAACCCCATGGAAACAAAAGCAATAAACACAAAATTGAAAGGACACGCACGTGTAGATGTAGCTGATGTGCTACGCGGACTGGCAGTGATGGGAATCATCATCCTGCACTCTATCGAACATTTTAATTTCTACTCATTTCCCGATACAGCCGGACAAAGTGCGTGGCTGAACTTCTCGGACAAAGCCATTTGGAACGGGTTATTCTTCATGTTCGGCGGAAAAGCATACGCCTATATTCGTCTTTACTTTTCGGTTTTAGCTTTTTTATTCAAGATGACAACCAACGCCTACGGGGCAATGATTTCCGTCTACGTTTTTGTTGGCGGTTAATTCTTCTTTTCCTGATAGGTAATATCAATGCCAGTTTTTTCACAGCGGAAGTGCTGGTCCTTTATTCTTTAGTAGGTTTCATCCTGCCACTGACTTGCCGGCTGAAAGACAAATGGATATTTGCATTGGCATGTCTGCTATTAATCCAGCCATTGCCGCTTTATTATGTAATACGTGCCTGCCTCGATCCGGAATTTGTTACTCCGGCCATCCCCACCCGCAGCTTCTGGAATGCAACTTTTGCAGTGCAAAGCAATGGTAATTTTCTGGAAACCATCCGTGTCAATTTATGGGAAGGACAGTTGGCAAGCCTTGCCTGGGCCTGGGATCACGGACGGGTATTCCAAACAGCCGCCCTCTTCCTGCTCGGTATGCTGATAGGGCGCAAGGGACTTTTTTTGAAAGAGCACTTGAAGGTATGGAACAAGGTACTTGCAGGCTCACTCATCTCATTTTTCCCTTTATATGGGTTGGGCAATATGCTACCAGACTTTATCACAAATAAATCCATTCTGACCCCTCTTTCACTAATCATCACCTCGCTTTCCAATTTTGCATTTATGCTGATTCTGGTATCCGGTGTCGTCTTCGCTTTTTACAAGACAAACTTACACGACGGATTAATGAAAATAACGCCATACGGAAAGATGAGCCTTACCAATTATATCACTCAAAGTATAGTAGGTTCCATGTTATACTACAACTGGGGATTTGCATTGCACAATCAGTTTGGTATCACAGCCAGCTGCCTGGCAGGAATAGTTTTCTTCATCTTGCAATTCTCTTTCTGCCGCTGGTGGATGAATCACCACTCTCACGGTCCGATGGAATATATATGGAAACGGGCAACCTGGCTGAAATAAGCCAAGAACCGAAGTCTGCCCGCATTTGTTTATAAAAGACATACAAATAGAACTTTAAAATATGCGCGAAGAAATCATAAAACTATTAGACCAATATCGGTTAAAAGAAGCATTATCCCAAATGACAGGATATGCCACCCATACTTCCGACTGGCAATTAAAGAATGAGCTAGAAGCCCTGCAAACGTCATACGACCTGATGCTGCAATATACTTCAAAAGGAATGAAAGATCCCAATAAGGTGGAAATATACCATAAAATGTTGCGCACGGCATACGAACTGGCCGACCGTATCCATATAGCCGTACAGGCAACACAAAATTACGGAGCCTATTATGACACAATGCGCACTTTTGTCCAAAGCCCTCCTCACAGCTATCCCGAATTACAAATGCAATTGGAGGCATATACAGAAGATATGGCTACAGCCCCATTGATATATACCACCGAGGCCAAAAGAAATGAAGAAATGGATGCCATGAGAAAACGTCACGAAACAGCCGTAGACGAATTATTTGAAAAAATATGGGTATCCACCCGGTGGAGTGAATCGGAATATGCTGAAGCGCAAATTTTGTTCAACTCACTATTGATCCAAGTCAACGACCTTTCCATAATGGTCAGCGCCGTCACCATGAGCCTGCTGCAAATATTCGACATCCGCAAGTTCATGTTTCTATTGAACGCCTATACCCATCAGGATACCATGCTGAATCAGCGGGCTATTGCAGGGATCGCACTAACATGCTACTATTATGAAAAGCGTATCCTTCAATACCCTGAAGCCGTGTCGCGCATAAATGAACTGAATGAAAATACCGAGTTCATCAAAAACCTGCATCATATCCAGATTCAATTATTGCAATCTTCCCGTGAAACCCGAAAGATAGACAAGAAAATGCGTGAAGAAATCATTCCCGAAATGATGAAAAATCCCAAACTTAATTTGGAAGGACTGGATGAAGATGCCGAAGATCATAATCCGGAATGGGAAGAATGGATTGACCGTTCAGGCATTACCAATAAATTGCGCGAATTAGGTGAACTGCAAATGTCCGGGGCGGATGTGTATATGAGTACCTTTTCACAGCTGAAACAATTCCCGTTTTTCCGCAAAATTTCTCACTGGTTCTATCCTTTTGACCCCCAATATCAGGATATCGCCAAATTATCTCTCGGAAATGACGAACAAAAAATCTCTCTGCTCAACATTTTGATGAACTCGGATGTATTCTGCAATTCCGACAAATACTCTTTTTGTTTTACCATGTTACAAATGCCGGAAAGCCAAAGAAATCTCATGCAGCAACAATTGAACGGACAACATGAGGCTTCTGAAGAACTGAAAGAACGTTTAAAAGAAATGTCACAATCAAAAGCTCGCGCTGAATTCGTGAGCCGGCAATATATTCATGACCTCTACCGTTTCTTCAAATTATGGTCAAGAAGACATGAAATACATGACATTTTTGAGGACACTCTAGACTTATGGAATAAAGAAACATTGTCTCAAGCCTTGTTGCACAAAGATTATATCAACAAGCTGGCAGATTACCTATTCACACACGACGACCTGACAGAAGCCGGGATTCTCTATGATAAATCAATTGAATTATACAATCGTAAAAATGCTGAATTATGGCAGAAAGCAGGTTTCATTTATCAGAAAATCGGTTCCTATAAAAAAGCGATAGATTATTACCTGCAATCAGATCTGCTGATCCCTGATAACGCATGGAATAACCGCCATTTGGCACAATGTTATAGAAAAGAAGGAAACTACCAACAAGCTTTGGAATATTATAATAAGGTGGAACAAATACAGCCTGACAATCTGAATCTGACGCTACAAATAGGACAATGCCTGATGGCACTGGAACGATACGATGAAGCACTGGCTTATTTCTTCAAAGTGGAGTATCTGGATAAAAAGCCACAGAATGCCCGACGCGCCATCGGATGGTGTTCCTTCATTACCGGCAACCATCAACAAGCCAAGAAATATTACGACTTGCTGATATCCGAGCCCAAACCCATTATGGAAGACTGGATGAATGCAGGACATGTGTATTATATCCTGAATGAAACAGAAAAATCAATAGAATATTATCGCAAAGCCCAGGAACTATGCGACAGTCATGATGAGTTTATCCGTCTTTACCAAATAGATAAGAAAGACTTGATAAAGCAAGGCGCCAATGAAGTAGACTTGTTTATACTTCCCGATGAATTAATTTAAAGGATTATAAGATAAATCTATTCGGGATAGAAGTTTGGTATAATTATATAAAACTTCTATCCTGACCGGATTCTCATCATCCAGACGATAATTGGCATGCACATTATAAGTGCTTAAACCATGATTCATACAATATCCGATATCATTAGGTAAGGCTGTTCTATTCCTCAACTGCCCAAGATTCAATAAAAAATAGAAGAAACTATCCACCCCATCATAATCAATCACATAAGCCTGTAAATTCAAATTCGCCTGATAGTTAATGTTATTATCATAATTATAATAAGTATGACAACTAGACACACTATCATTTGCTTCAGTAAAAACAGTCATTACTTCCTTCAACCGTCCCAATTGATCAAAAACATATTTTCCTTGCACTTTTCTCAAGAAACGATAATCGGAAGTAGCACGATAATCAGAATTGATAAAAATAGTATCTCCTTTATAATCATAGACAGTCTGTTTATCAACTTCATAAACCTCCTCTTCTACCTTCAATATACAACGGGCCCTACTTTCCCTCGCCTTGCCTTTTCCTATTTGAAACGTAACATTGCAAAGCTTATTGCCGGTATTCAAACAATCCATCTGTCCGATTGTGATTTGGTCGCCCTCATACCTTACCGGGGTATCTCCATACTTTATAATTTTACCATCACGATCATATTCCAATTTCAAAACTTGTTCTTCCTCTCCTGTCAAATCGGTGACCTTAGTCACATACATGTCAGCCATTTTTTCTTACATCCTCCAACAACAAACAAGAGAATTAATAAAGAAATATATTTTACAAACAACTTCATTTTCATAAGTCAAGCATCATCTCTATGCAAATAAATAAAAATATTAGAACTAAGCACAATTTGGAGCTTTTTTAAACTCAACTTCTTTAACCCTCACGCTGTTTTAAAACAGCAATTATAATAAGAAGTGAAATATGGAATGGATTATACATCTTTTGAGACAACATTCAGAACTGGCGATTTTTCTGACAATCGCCGCAGGCTTCTGGATTGGAAAATGAGAATAAAACAATTCAGTTTGGGAATCGTCACCAGTGTATTGCTAGTAGGGGTATTAGTGGGACAGCTTAACATTACAATAGAAGAACCGGTGAAATCCGTGTTTTTCTTTATTCCTTTTGCCATCGGATACAAAGTGGGACCACAATTCTTTCGCGGACTGAAAAAAGATGGTTTACCTCAAGTAGGATTCGCCGTACTCATGTGCGTAGGTTGTTTGGTTATCACTTGGTTATTAGCTACCTTAATGGGATATAATGCCGGTGAAACAGCCGGGTTACTGGCCGGAGCACAAACTATCTCTGCCGTCATAGGGGTAGCGGAAGATACCATAAACGGACTCAACATAGCCTCTTCCCAAAAAAGTGATATGATTAATATCATTCCCGTGGCATACGCTGTAACTTACATTTTCGGTACGGCAGGCTCTGCCTGGGTCCTCTCTTCTTTAGGTCCTAAAATGTTGGGAGGATTAGAAAAAGTGAAAGCCGCCTGCAAAGAGCTAGAAACCCGAATGGGTACCAGCGAAGCAGACGAGCCCGGATTTGAACAAGCACGCCGTCCGGTAGTTTTTCGCGCTTACCGCATAGAGAACGATTGGTTTGGCAACGGCAAGACCGTTGACCAGCTAGAATCCTATTTTATTTCACAAGGGAAAAGATTGTTTGTTGAAAGAATGCGACATGGATCTTCCATTGTCAATGATATTATTCCCGGACAATTATTACAAAAAGGAGACGAAGTGGTACTGAGCGGAAGAAGAGAATTCGCCATTGGTGAGGAAGACTGGATTGGAGAAGAAATCGTCGATCCCCAACTGCTTGATTTCCCTGTGGAAGTACTCCCTGTCATGATACACAAAAAGCCATATTTCAACCAAAAATTGGATTTCATACGCCGTCAAAGCTTTATGCATGGAGTCAGTATACGCCGTATCAAACGGGCAGGTATTGATATCCCTGTTTTCGCACAAACCACTATCGACTGTGGAGATACTCTGGAATTGGTCGGTCTGAAAAAAGAGGTGGAATCTGCTGCAAAAGAACTAGGATATATAGACCGCCCCACCAATGCCACAGATATGACATTTGTAGGACTCGGCATTTTACTAGGAGGTATCATCGGGGCACTTGCAATCCATATCGGCGGAGTACCTATTAGCCTGAGCACTAGTGGAGGGGCCCTGATAACCGGATTAGTATTTGGCTGGTGGCGCAGCAAACGCCCTGCCTTCGGACAAATACCGGAATCCTCTTTATGGGTGCTGAATAATGTAGGCTTGAATATGTTCATCGCCGTAGTCGGCATTTCTGCAGGACCCAGCTTTGTACAGGGACTAAAAGAAGTAGGTCCTATGTTATTTATCATAGGTGCGTTGGCTACTTCCTTGCCTTTATTATTAGGGCTGATTCTAGCCAGATATGTATTCAAGTTCCATCCCGCCCTCTCTTTGGGATGCACGGCAGGAGCCCGTACTACCACTGCTGCATTGGGTGCCATACAAGAAGCAGTAGGCAGCGAAACGCCTTCTTTAGGATACACCGTGACCTACGCCGTAGGAAATACACTACTCATCATCTGGGGAGTAATCATTGTATTATTAATCAACTAAAAAAACTAAACTCATACATTATGGAATATTTAAGTAATAAAAGCAGCGTTGCCCGAATGGACAAGAATTTGGAAAAGATCAGCCCTTTCGAATTAAAAAACCGTTTGATTGAAATGGCAGATGAAAGTGTGAAGAAAATGGCACACGTCATGCTGAATGCAGGCAGAGGTAATCCCAACTGGATTGCAACGGAGGCTCGTGAAGCATTCTTTGCCTTGGGCGGTTTTGGCATTGAAGAGTGTCGCCGGGTCATGAACATGCCCGAAGGCATTGCCGGTATTCCTCAAAAAACAGGCATAGCCCAACGTTTTGAGGAATACCTGAAAAAGCATGAAGGAAATGCGGGGACAGATCTATTGAAACGTACCTATAATTATATGCTGATGGAACATGCAGCCGATCCGGACGAGCTAGTACACGAATGGACCGAAAGTATTGTAGGCGACCAATACCCCATGCCTGACCGCATCTTGAAATATACAGAAATTTTAGTACAGGATTACCTGAATCAGGAAATGTGCAACGGGCAACCCCCGCAAGGCAAATTCGATTTATTCGCCACCGAAGGCGGAACAGCAGGGATGTGCTATGTATTTGACTCGCTGGAAGAAAATTTCCTGCTACACAAAGGAGATAGTGTAGCATTGATGGTTCCTATCTTTACACCCTATATTGAGATACCCGAATTGACACGTTACGATTATGATGTGCTCAATATTCCTGCAAATACTCTAAATGAAGAAGGGCTTCATACCTGGCAATACAAAGTGGAAGATATCAATAAACTGCGAGACACGAAATACAAAGCCTTGTTTATTGTCAATCCAAGTAATCCACCCAGTTATCAGTTAAGCAAAGAATGTGTAGATGCCCTGAAAGACGTAGTAACACGCTGGAATCCCAATCTGATGATTATAACAGATGATGTATATGGTACTTTTGTCCCTGGATTCCGCAGCCTGATGGCTGATTTGCCACAGAACACAATTTGTGTCTACTCTTTCTCCAAATATTTTGGAGCGACCGGTTGGCGCCTTGCTGTAATTGCCTTACATGAGAAAAATGTATTCGACAGAATGATTGCTAATCTGCCCCGCAAACGAAAAAGCGAACTAGCCAAACGCTATGGCAGCTTGAGCATGCAAGTAGAAAACATTAAATTCATTGACCGTATGGTAGCAGATAGCCGTCAAGTAGCCTTGAACCATACAGCAGGACTGTCCTTGCCACAACAAATGCAGATGTCACTCTTTGCTTCTTTTTCATTGCTGGACAAAGAAAACACGTATCGTCATGCCATGCTTAATTTAATCCATACCCGTCTGAAAGCATTATGGGACAACACAGGGTTCATTCTCCCCGACGATCCACTAAGGGCTGGTTATTATTCAGAGATAGACATGCTGGTATGGGCCAAAAAATTTTACGGAGATGAATTCGTACAACATCTGCAGACAACTTATAATCCATTGGACGTAGTATTCCGTCTTGCCAATGAAACAGGACTGGTCGTATTGAATGGTGGCGGATTCGACGGACCCGAATGGAGTGTACGTGTATCACTTGCCAACCTGAACGAGAAAGATTATATCAAAATCGGACTCAGTATCCGCAGAATTCTGAATGAATATGCTGACAAATGGAAATCTGAAAAGAACTAAAAATTAAGAACGTCCGCCGTGAAGTCTGCTTGACCTAACCGGCGGATCTCTTTTTATATAAAGGTTTTTTGGATTATTTATTCCAAACCTTATCCCTATTTTAAAATAAAATCCCTAGCTTTGCAGATCGAAAAAGGAATTAGATTATGAAGCATATACGGAGCACTTTTTTCTTCTAACCACTTTATTTATAATGGCTTCATGTGGCGAAGACCGCAGTGGGGAATACTATGCATTAGTTGGAGAGAATTTATGGATAGAGCAAATAATGAAAGAGCATTATTTGTGGTATGACAGTATTCCGGCAATAAAGGAAACGGACTATTTTGCCGAACCGGAAAACTTCCTGCAAAAATTGGTTTATACCAAGGCACAAACGGAAAAGGAGACCCGTATTCGTATATAGAAACAAAAGAAACTTCCGATGCGGCCCGTTCCTACCTGCAACGTACTTCTACTTACGGATTTGATTTTGAATTAATGACCGATCCCACCGGAATCTCATCACACGTATTTGCCCGTATTTTATTCGTACTGCCCAATTCACCAGCCTCAGAAGCCGGATTGGAACGAGGGAACTGGATATCAGCCATTGGCAAAGAAGAGCTAACCAACAATAATTACGGATATCTGATGGAAGGTGGCAATACAACTTTCGCCAGAGAAAGCTTGGTTTTTGATGAGGAAGGTAATTCCAGCTGGATTGCAACAGATACAGTCAAAGTAGCAGCATCACGACCCGTAGAATTGAATCCGTTCTATATAGATACCATATATGAAGTATCCGGAAGAAAAATAGCCTATATGGTCTACAATGAATTCAGTACAGGCCCCAATAACCAGGCAACAGATACAGAATACAGGGAACAAATGAAACAGATATTCGCCCGGTTCAAAGGGCAGTCACCCGATGCTTTTATTCTGGACTTACGATACAATCCCGGTGGTTATCTGAGTTGTGCCACAGATTTAGGAAGTTATCTGGCACCCGCAGTAGATCTAGGGAAAGTATTTTGCACAACTTTGTATAATAATATCAGTGACCCGCAAAAAGTTGATTTCCCCCTCAACACAGGACTTGCTTCTGAAAACTTGAATTTAAGCAAGCTTTATGTACTAACAAGCAAATTTACTGCATCGGCTTCAGAAGCTGTCATAAATTGTCTCCGTCCATATATAGGCACAGAAAATGTAGTGGTAATAGGTGAAACGACTGTTGGCAAAAATGTAGCCATGGAACCATACCAAGATGAGCGTTACAACTTTATTTTATGGCCGGTAGTGGCATACGTTCTCAACTCGGCAGGACAAGCCAACTATGTAAATGGCATCACCCCCGATTTCACATTGAGCGAACGTAACCTCATCTCCCCTCTCTACCCACTGGGAGACACCCAAGAGTATTTATTGAAGAACACCATAGCTTATATTACGACAGGAAGTATGCCCGACCTGCCACAAGCAGAAGAACAAGTATCAAAAGGAAAAATTATCTATAACTCACTGATTCGAAGAAGTATGAACGGCATACGGCTACGGTAGTCTGACTTATCCAGATACAACGCCCCATTTATTAAAGACCATGTTTAATGCATTTTAAACATGGTCTTGTTTTTTTCTGAAAAGAGAACTTATTAAAAACAAAACGGGCATAACAGATGTTATGTACCCAAATAACCATTAAAAACCTGACTTAACAATGAAAAAAGTATTTATTGCAGCAGCTTTGGCTGCCATGATTGTTTCCTGTGGCTCTAAAGGAAACAAAAGTGCTGAAATAATAGCCGAAAGTGAAAGTGACTCTATTTTCGCTGTGAACGACAGCACACTGGGTGAGTTACAAACATATAGCTATGAAGGTATTCTGCCAGCTGCCGATGCCGAAGGAATCAACTATCAACTGACGCTTCAGGAGGCAGGCCAAGACTCACTGGGAACGTACAATCTGACGACCACTTATTTAGGACAAAAGATGGTAACCAGGCATTTACCGACAGTGGTACAGTTGTAACTATTATTGGAATTCCTAATGACAGCACCGCTATCGTTTATCAATTAGTTTCCGCTACTCCGGGACACGAAAAGACAAACTTTTTGGCAGAGGGTGACAGTGCACTGACAATGATTGGCAAGGACTTCAAGAAAGCTGTTTCTAAACTAAATTACACTTTAAAAAAGAAACTCTAATTAACCCGGCAGCAAAAAAATTCACTAAAGAACAGACTGTTAGTGAACAAAAACATAAGCTGGCCGTTGTATGAGAGAAACTAGACGAAAACAATTAGTATTAACTTAAACAAAAACTTGACATGAAAAAATTAATTCCTATCCTACTGGCGGTCTTTGCCTTGGTATCTTGCGAGAAAGACCCGGACATGGACAAATTGGACAATGAGTATCTGGTATTCACCAGTCATGACACTAGTACTAAATTCAATGATTTCAGTACTTATTATATCCCTGACAGCATCCTGATCATCGGTGACAAGAAAGACCCTGAATACTGGAAGGACGAGAATGCACAGACCATCATCAATGCATTCAAGACTAAGATGAACGCTGCCGGCTACACCGCAGTTGATAAAGACGACGCCGACCTCGGTCTACAGGTGAGTTATGTAGCAAGTACTTACTATTTCCATGGCTACTACAATGACGGTCCTTGGTGGGGCTATTACCCCGGTTATTGGTATCCCGGATACTGGGGCGGCAATTGGGGAGGTGGATGGTACTATCCCTATCCTATCACTTACAGCTATAGCACTGGTTCATTGCTGGCCGACATGATTAATTTAAAAAATGCTCCGGAAGGACAAAAAGAGAAATTAACTGTTATCTGGAATGCATACATCAGCGGGTTGCTGGGTGGAAGTGGCAGTTTGAATGTAAACCGTACAACTACTGCCATCAACCAAGCATTCACTCAGAGTCCTTATCTGAAAAAATAAACGTAAGTGAAACAAGTATTCATTTAAAATAAAAAGGAAATATGAAAACTATAAAATATTTTACTCTCAGACTGATGGCGGTAGCCGCTATCGCCATAGCCTTTGCCCTGCCGGCAAAAGCACAGGTAACTCCGTTTACCTATTTCAATGTAGACTGGCAGTTCAACGCTCCTATCAGCAATAACTTTGCAAACAAAGCAAGCGGTTGGGGTATGAACTTCGAAGGTGGATATTATGTACTACCGGATTTGTCAATCGGTGCCTTCATCAATTATCATACCAACAATGAGTATATTTCACGTCAGACATTACCAATCAGCAATTCGGCAGCCCTGACAACCGACCAGCAACATTCCGTATTTCAGTTGCCTTTCGGTTTCGCAACACACTATCGCTTCAGTGACGGTGCATGCCAACCTTATATCGGATTGAAGCTGGGTGCCAACTATACCAAAATGTCCAGTGACTTTTACATTTACGAAGTGAAAGACAACACTTGGGGTTTCTATGTATCACCAGAAGTCGGTGTGAATATCTACCCTTGGACAAACAGTATCGGCTTCCATCTGGCAGCATTCTACAGCTACTCTACTAACAAGGGAACCGTATTTAACTATGATATGGATAAATTAAACAATTTCGGTTTCCGCCTTGGTGTGGCATTCTAAAGATTTCTAAACTATTCTGTTAAATAGGGGGATTATCCGTGCGCCAGGCAGGGGTAATCCTCTTTTTTTAATTAATAAAATTAAATTCTGACGGGAGTGTTAATATAATAGTTACTTTTGTATGATATTTATTCAGCTAATACAAAAAATGTATGGAGAAATCCGATAGTATTATTATTATACCCACCTATAACGAAAAGGAAAATATAGAGAACATTATCCGGGCTGTATTCGGACTGGAAAAATTCTTCCACATATTGATTATTGAAGATAACTCACCAGACGGCACGGCAACTATTGTCCGTAAACTGCAAACAGAATTCCCCGACCGTCTTTTCATGGTTGAGCGTAAAGGTAAATTAGGGCTGGGTACTGCTTACATTGCCGGATTCAAATGGGCGATAGAACATCAATATGATTTTGTATTTGAAATGGATGCCGACTTCAGTCATAATCCGAATGACCTGCCAAGGCTGTATAACAAATGTGCCGTTGAAGGCTATGATGTAGCTATCGGTTCACGCTATGTCAGTGGTGTGAATGTAGTGAACTGGCCGATGGGGCGTGTGCTGATGTCTTACTTCGCCTCCAAATATGTACGGATTATCACCGGATTACCCATACATGATACTACCGCCGGATTTAAATGCTATCGCCGTGAAGTCTTGGAAACAATCGGTCTGGACGGCATCCGTTTTAAGGGGTATGCATTCCAGATTGAGATGAAGTTCACTGCTTACAAGTGCGGATTCAAGATAGCCGAAGTTCCTGTGATTTTTGTCAATCGCGAATTAGGTACTTCAAAAATGAACGGAAGTATCTTCGGCGAAGCTGTACTAGGAGTCATTCAATTAAAACTGGGTAGCTGGTTCCGCAAATACCCACAAAAGAAAACAGTATGAAACGTACATGGATAAAGAATGCACGGATTGTGAATGAAGGCAAGATCTTTCACGGTTCGATAGTGATTGAAAATGAAGTCATAGCTGAAGTGCTGGCAGAAGAAACAGTTCCCGCCCAGCCTTGTGGAGAAATAATAGATGCGAAAGGCTATTATCTAATACCGGGAGTAATAGACGATCATGTACACTTCCGTGATCCGGGACTGACTCACAAAGCCGACATACATACTGAAAGCACAGCGGCGGCGGCAGGTGGAGTCACCAGTTTTATGGACATGCCCAACACCACTCCGCAAACTACAACCTTGGAAGCTTTAAATGCCAAGTTTGCGGATGCGGCAACCAAAAGCATCGTAAACTATTCATTCTATTTCGGAGCAACCAATACGAATGCGGATGTACTCCCCACACTAGATAAAAACCGGGTATGCGGTGTTAAATTATTTATGGGAGCCAGCACGGGAAATATGTTGGTAGACCGCATGGAAGTACTTAGAAAAGTATTTGCCAATGCAGGGATACTGATTGCAGCACATTGTGAGGAACAATCTATAATCAGCGCCAATACAACAGCCTTCAAAGAAAAATATGGAGAAGATCCTGATATAAAATACCACCCACAGATACGTAGTGCGGAAGCATGTGTATATTCTTCCTCATTAGCCATCCGGCTGGCAAAAGAA
>ENA-OQJM01000136-OQJM01000136.1-human-gut-metagenome-genome-assembly--contig:-NODE-136-length-20969-cov-4.535937_pt1 | contig 20969 bp, 28 predicted proteins | sample MGYA00242607_ERZ504773 | MGnify/ENA primary metagenome ERZ504773 (study PRJEB26092, sample SAMD00036355) | human gut metagenome | host: Homo sapiens | study: EMG produced TPA metagenomics assembly of... | reverse complement strand
ACCCATAGTCTTAGGGTATTTAAACATGACATCATGAACCATATGAGCGATTCTATATAAACTTAGTAGAAAACGGAAAAAAATTACTGTACGCCTTAAAATAACATATACCAGATAAATAACTCTATAGAAAGGACATCATATACAATCTCAACTGGAATAATCCCCATTGACTGTATTATGACAGCAAAACTCTCGAAAGCACTAGATAATAATATTTCTATAAAACATCAGATTCATTTTCCAGCTAATTATAACATTTCAGATATGGATTTGTGTTCATTAATTAGTAATTTACTTGATAATGCTATAGAAGCCAACTGTAAGTTAGACATGACTAAACGTAGACTTCAAATTGAAATTAAACCATATAACAATATGCTACTACTATTTATATCAAATAGTTCAAATGGTATATATCTTTATGGAGGAAATGGCAACCTTTTAACCACAAAAACTTCTAATAAAAACGAACATGGCATCGGAATAAAAAGGATTAATGAGATTGTAAAAAAATATAATGGCATCATAGAATTTGATCCCGGCACTGAGATTTTCTCAGTTTCTATTTTATTTCCTTTAGATAATTGATTGGAGGATAATTAATGATTATTAACATCACAATTCTTGAAGATAATGAAAGTGATTTCATAACACTCTCAGACTCAATAAAAAAATGGGCAGCTAACACAGGGATTTTAATAAATATTATTTGGCTTAATTCATATAAAAAATTTATTAAATCCCTGCCTACTCTAAAATGTGATTTATTCTTTTCTGATATCGAATTAAATTGCAATAACTCATTCACCGGAATTGATGCATGCAAACAGCTCAGAGAAAGCGGTTACACAGGTATTATTATATTTCTTACTGCATTTAAGGAATATGTATTTGATGGTTATGATGTTCAAGCATTCAACTATCTTTTAAAACCAATTAACTATGGAACAATAAATAATTGTCTCGATAAATTTATTCATTTATTTAGTCGAGAATTTTTATTATTATCACAAGGGCAACGATATTATTAGCATACCTTACAATGATATAATGTATATAGAAAAAAATGGACATGATGTAATCCTTCATACTACATCAAATGTATTTGTCGAAAGAATTTCTTTAAATGAAATATCAAAACGTACTCCCAGTTTTTTTTATTCGAGCTCACAAATCTTATATTGTTAATATCAATAAAGTTTATCTCTAAGAATTAATGAACTTTTTTTGCCAAATAACGTTACCATTCCTGTAAGTAGAAGTTATCTTACAAATATAAAGAAAAAATTATTAGAAATTGCACGATAGAGGTTTTTCTTTCATTTTATAATAACATTTACAATTTACCTGCTCATAAACAAGTGCTCTTTAAATATCTCCCGAAACAGCTTATCGGCACTCCAAAATACATTATCCGGTGTCACGACGGCCTTACATCCGATTGGTTCGATTCCCGCCTTCTTATATTCCGCCAGAAAGATATCCATTTGTGATGAATTAATACCTGAAAAGACCAGAAGCTCCGCCGGGAAATCGGCTCCGCTATACCTTGAACCATCCTTTTTGAATCCGGTTATTCCGGCTATGGCACCGAGCTTCTGTCCGTAATCTGATTTTTCCACCTGTTGCACCGATATCCCAAGATTTTTGCACAGGGCTTTTATTTTTTCCACTTTTTGTGCTGCTACACTAAATAGCAGTATTTTTTGTGTCGATTTCTGCTGCATTCTTAACATCTCCTACTTCAAGGTTATATGTTACTAAATTATCTCATATTGCATCAGCTCGTATTTCAGTCTGCTTCCCTCCATAATCTCTGGTGGGAGCAGTGCCCTTGCCACAAGCTTCAGATCGTCTGATTCAATATCGCATCTCTTTAGATTTGCATAGTCTCCGTCTATGGACACTACCTCGTAATACCAGGTTTCCATGTGTTTTCCTCCTAAATTTCATTTTCTAAAGCATCTACTGATAATTCCAATTCACTTTGTTCTTTGCTTTACTGTAAGTGGAGCAGGTGTAATTGTCCTGTGCATTGGTGTACTTTCCTGTAGGATTACCGTTTTTGTCCTTCTTTTCATAACCGCCGGTGCTTTGTGTCACCGCTTTGCTCATCATCACGGGATAATCTCTCGTAGAGTGCTGTGATTTTGTTTAGTTCCGGTTGTTTGGTTTTCATAAGATTCTCCTTTTAAAACAAACAACCAGCTTATCTGTGGTTTTATTCTACCACGAATAAGCTGGTTTGTGTAAAAATAATTATTGTCTCACTAATAGGCGATTGATTTACCATATATCTAAACTATCTTCCTAATCCACCCAAGCCTGCATCTCGTTATCCAAGACCAACCGGGCATACTCCATAGGATTGTCAATGGCAAGAGCGTTCAATGCACATTTTGAATTTGGTGAAACACATAAAAAGCTGCTCATCAAATATCCCCCGGATAATAATGTGGAGGATACAACTAGTACACCGAGTAATATTTTCCAGCTAAATACATTGATAAAATCGTACAAAATGAGTATAATAATAGTACGAAGAAAGGAAGTGGTGATATGTCAATTACAGCAACTGAATTGAAAAATAATCTTGGAAAATATTTATTATTATCTGCAAAAGAAGATGTTTTTATCACAAAGAACGGAAAGGTAGTGGCAAAACTGACAAATCCACATCAGGACAGAGTAGAAGTAGCAAAATCCCTGTTTGGAATCTTACCAAAGGATGCAGACCTGAATGAAGCAAAAGAAGAAAGGCTTGGTGCAAAATAGATGAGGATTCTTGCAGATACAAATGTGATAATAGATGCCCTGACTTCAAGAGAGCCATGGAATAAAAGTGCAGAAGAAATATTTCTTATGGCAGCAAATCATACAATCGAAATGTACATTACTGCAAGTTCAGCAACAGACATCTATTATCTTATAAGGAAACATTTGCATAACATAGAAGCAGCAAAGATGATAATGGGAAAGCTTTATTCATTGACTGGAATATTAGAGGTTACAGCGGATGACTGCATGGATGCACTTGCATCTGCAATCAGTGACTATGAGGATGCAGTTGTTGAAAAGGTGGCATCCAGAAAAGATATGGATTATATTGTCACAAGAAATATAAAAGATTATCAGGCAGGTGGAACAAAGATAATTCTGCCAGATGATTTTGTTAAACTTGTTGAAGAGGAATAATTTTTACCACCAAATCGTCAAATACCGATTTTGTGAAACTCTTTCTATGCTCCATCCTCTGCCTTATTGCAGTCGATTCGTAAAAGCATATTATCATTAGAACGTGAAACACATTACAGCCTCCTGCCGCATTTGGGACAGAATTCAAAGTCCTCTGTAGTTGTATATCCACAATTGCTGCATCTTTTTGTTGTGTTTCCACTTCCATTTTCAAAGCCATAACCATACTGCGGGTTTACACGCTGCAAATGCTGTGGCAATATCTCCACGTCCTCGCCTCTTGCTATCCTGCGTCCTATTTCCGGATCAAGCTCGTAAAGTGCATTACAGCATGTGGTCTGCACATAGTAGTGCCTGTTCCATTTAAAACACGGAATGAAGAACAGTGACAGCACCATGTATGTCATATACACCTGATACCTGCCATACCTGCCACATTCATCGCAGGTAATGACCTGATTGAAGTCAAAGTCCTTCCTGCCGTCCGTTATTCCCATCATAAAAAACATATATGATGCCTCCGTTTATCTGTGCCATAGTCCCCAGAAGTCTCCAAGCGATTCTCTCGTATGAAATCCTCGCTCATCCTCAACCACCGGTATTGATTTGGCATCCATTTTCTCTATATTTACATAAGTACCCTGACTCACCATTGCAAATACCCTGTCTATCTGCTCCTCTGTGCCCTGTATTTCCATAAATACCGAGCCGTCAGGGTCATTTCTCACCCAGCCTGTTGCGCCAACGCTTTCTGCCGCGTGCTCTGTTCTGTAGCGGAAACCTACTCCCTGCACAGAGCCGTACACTCTTATCTGCTTTCTGATGATTTTGCTGTCGTAATCACTCATATGCTCCCACTTCCCTGATACACATTATTTTCAGTCTACAATAGCCCTGCAAACAGCCGCATAATTGACTGCCCCAGCCTTCGCCTTGCACTTCTTCCTGTCCTGTACTTCTCCGTCACCTCCGCTGACTCAGTGAAAAGCCTTATAAAATCATCCCTGATTTCATGCACCACTTCACAATCCGCCATAAAACAGCCATTTTCAAAGTGGTGATAAAGGCTTCTGTAGTCAAGATTTATGGTACCGCAGGTTGCCATTATATCGTCTGCCACACTCATCTTTGCATGGCAAAAGCCCGGTGTCCACTCAAAAATCCTCACACCATGCTTCACAAGCTGGTTGTAGAAGGAGCGTGTCACGCTGTATATTGGTTTCTTATCAGGTATGCCCGGCGTGATGATGCGCACGTCAACTCCACGCTTGGCGGCAAGTGTCAGCGCATGGCTCATCTCATCGGTAATGATAAGGTAAGGCGTGATAAACCAGCAATAACGCTGTGCCTTGTTTGCCATGCTGATATAGACATCCTCACCCACCTGCTCGTTATCGAGAGGGCTGTCTGCATATGGCTGGATATATCCACTCTGTTTTGCCTCATAATCATAGTGCAGCAGATATTTCGATACATCCACCTCGCGCGGCACCTTGCGCTCTGATGCATTCCACATCTCGAGAAATGCGATGGTAAACGACTTGACAGCAGCTCCCTCGAGCCTGATTCCCGTATCCTTCCAGATTCCGTATGGGTGTGTCACGTTGAAGTACTCATTTGCCAGATTATAGCCGCCGGTATATGCGATTTTTCCATCAATTACCGTGATTTTTCTATGGTCACGATTGTTTAAAAACATGTTAAAGGCAGGTGCAACCGGGTTGAACACTCTGCATTTGATGCCAAGCTTCTCCATCTTTTCCGAGAAATCCCTGTCTATGAAAAAGATTGAGCCCATATCATCATAAAACACCCTTACCTCGACTCCTGCCTGCACGCGCTCCGTGAGCACCTTCTGGATACGGTGCCACGATTCCTTGTCCTCTATGGCGTGATACTCCATGAAAATAAATTTCCTGGCCTTTGATAAATCGCTAAGCTGCGCTTCGAGTCCCTTTGACGCCTGATCATAATATGTTACATCCGTGTTCTGATATACCGGATATAGTGCATTTTTTGCCAGGTATGTTGAAATTCCCGCTGCCTGTGGCACCTTTTCATACATATCGGATAGTATGTCTGCGTTTTCAGGCAGACATGGAAGAAGCATGGAATCCACCTCTTCAAACCGTGCACGCATCTTATTCGGTGCGCCGTTTAGTCCGACTAACAGGTAAAGCGACACTCCCATTATCGGAAATGCCAGTATCAGTATAATCCATGGTGTAGTCATGGATGCGGTCTGCTCACGATTGTACAGTCCGAGCACAAGTATGATTGCCAGGACGCTTGTGGTCGTGTTTATTGCTGCCGCATATTCATTTAGCCTTGTAAACATATAGACCATGAAAACTGCCTGCAATAATATCGCAAGCGCTGAAAAAAACATTCTCTTTAAACCATTCTGTGTTTTTTTAGTTCCCTCGTAGGTTTTTTCCTTCATCTATTATGCCTCCATTATCTTACTGTCTGTAATACCAAACCTCTCCATACATTTTTAGCCACCTTCTTATTTAAGAAGCCATTCAATTTCCTCTTTATAAGGAGGAATAGTCTTCTTCGCAGAGCCATCCTCACAAAGCCATGGTGTTTCCAGAATCTTTGGTACATTTGCAAAGGTCTCATCATGCACCAGGCGGTGCAGTGTATCATAGCCGATGGTTCCCTTGCCTATATTTGCATGCCTGTCCTTGTGTGCTCCTAGAGGATTTAAGCTGTCATTCACATGAAATACCGCTATCTGCTCAAGCCCTATCACCCTGTCAAACTCTGCAAAAACCTCATCATAATGGTTCACAATATCGTATCCTGCATCATTTACATGGCACGTATCAAAGCAGACACGCAGTCTTTCCTTCCTGTCCACTCCATCATAGATTGCCTTAAGCTCCTCAAATGAACGGCCTATTTCACTGCCCTTTCCTGCCATCGTCTCAAGTGCGATAAACACATCGTCATCATTCTGATTGAGCACTGTGTTAAGTCCCTTTACAATCTGTGCGATTCCAGCCTGCTCACCGGCATTTACATGACTTCCCGGATGAAGCACCAGTATGCGGCTCTTCATTGCCGCGGTTCTTACTATCTCCTTTTCCAGAAACTCCACTGCCAGCTCGTATGTCTCAGGCTTTACGGTGTTTGCCAGATTTATGATGTATGGCGCGTGGACCACTATCTCATTTATCCCATGCTCATGTGCATATTCCCAGCCTGCGTCTATGTTGAGCTCAAAGATTTCCTTTCTTCTCGTGTTCTGTGGTGCCCCGGTGTAGAGCATAAACACATTCGCGCCATATGACGCTGCTTCCCTGGCTGATGCCAGAAACATATCTTTCCCTGCCATGCCTACGTGACATCCTAATTTTATATCACTCATATTTTTCCTCTGTTTCATTGAATCTATATATCTATTATTTCTACTATAACACTACATCCCTGATAACTCTATCTAAATATTCTAAATTTTTACTAAACATGGTAAAAGCCATTGACATAGTATCAAAAACTACATATACTATTATTTGCAACCACATATATTAATGGAATATAATTGCAATGTATGTGATGCATAACTACAGTTAACCAATTATTATAGAAATACGAGGGTAAATATGTTTGAAATAATTGTTGACTCTGCGGCAAACATTCCTGCAGAGCTATGTAAAAAATATAAAATCAAGGTGCTATCATTTGTAAACCTTGTCAACGGAAAGGAACTGACCTGCTTTGAGCCTGACCTCACACCGGAACAGGAGCGGGCAAAGGGTAAGGAATACTATGACGCGATAAGAGAAGGTGCCGAGGTAAAGACCGGACTTATCAGCAGCGGAATCTTTGAGGATACCTTCAGGGAAATCATTGAGGCTGACAAGGATATCCTGTATTTCTCCCTCAGTAAAAACATAAGTGGCAACTACAACTCAGCCCGTGTCGCAGCCGATGCTGTCCTTGATGATTGCAGTAACGGCAGAAAAATACGCCTGGTGGATTCATTAAATGCTTCCCTCGGACAGGGACTTCTCGCAATATACGCCAGCGAAATGCGTGAGAAGGGCATGAGCTTTGATGAGGTGGCTGACACTATAGAGACCTATCCTGCCAGATTAAACGGTGTGTTTACCGTGGGCAATTTAAAGTATATTGCAAGAACCGGCAGATTAAGCGGAACCACCGCTTTGGTTGGCAACATGCTTAGCATCAAGCCTATCCTAAGGGGCAGCAAGGACGGATATATTGTACAGTTCAGAAAATGTCGTGGCCGAAAAGCCGTATTAAATGAGCTTGTCAATCTGTTATGCGACAACATTACAGACCCTGAAAATCAGATTATCGGAGTGGCACATGCTGACGCATATGAAGATTCGCTCTATGTGATTGAACAGATTAAAAAGCGCATAAAGGTGCGCGATGTGATAAATACCACCTATGATTTCTGCACCGGAAGCCATGTTGGTCCGGAATCTTTAGCAGTATTTTTCATGGGAAAGGACAGAGAATTGGGAGCCTGATATCGGGCTCCCTTTTCACTTCTTTTATTCATCATCCTCACATAAAAAAGTCCCAGAACTCGCTTATTAAGCGGATTCTGAGACTTTTGATTTCTATTAATTGCAACTTCTATCTCATTTTAAGCTGCAGCTTTCTTGCTTTCTGATTTCTCACAGAGCTTCTTCACACCCTGAATTGCAACAAGTACACCAAGGATGAGCAGTAATACTGCAAATATAAGCTGTAATGAATTTCCAAGGTCAAGTCCTACAGAGAATAATGCCTTTGTAAGCTTGTAGATTGTCATGCCAAGTGCAGTAAATGTAACTGCCATCATGAATACCATTGGAATCCAGAGCATGCAGCCCTGACGCTTTGTCTTCTTTAAGAATACTGCGCAGGCAACAAGTGCAAGTACTGATAAGAGCTGGTTAGCTGAACCAAACAGTGGCCATATCTCTGCATAGCCTACCTTTGTAAGCAGGAATGCAAGTACCAGTGTGATGATTGTTGCAAAGTATTTGTTTGTCATCAGCTTGACAAATGGACTCATATTGTCATCATCTGTGTCTGAATCAAGCCAGAACTCCTGGAATGACAGACGTCCGACTCTGGCTACTGAATCAAGTGATGTCAGAGCGAAGGCTGATACAGCAAGGTTAATCAGTGTGAACACAAGTGAGTGTGGTAAACCGAGTACTGACAGGAAGTTTGCGATAGCTCCTGCGAAAATCTGTGGCTGTGTTGTAAGTCCCTGAGCTGCTGCCTCTCCCTTACCGAATGATGCTACTGCGATAAGTGCAAGGATTGCAAGCATACTCTCCATAAGCATGGCACCGAATGAAACAGGAAGCATGTTCTTCTCATTCTTTATCTGCTTAGATGCAGTACCTGATGATACAAGTGAATGGAAACCTGAAACTGCACCACAGGCGATTGTTACGAATAAGATTGGGAACAGATACTGTGGGTTTCCGTTTGCATCAGGGATTGCAAATGCTGTGAAAGCATCAAGGTTACAAGCAGGATTTGCAACAAATACACCGATTACCGCACCTACGATCATGAAGATTAACAGGTAGCTGTTAAGGTAATCACGTGGCTGAAGCAGTGCCCATACAGGTGTAACACTGGCTATAAGTATATATGCAAATATAATTATGTGCCATACGCTAAGGTTTAAATACATTGGGAAATTGAGTCCCAGTGCTATAGCTACTATAAGTAATACGATTGCAACAAGTGTGTTAATCCATTTGTTGAACTTAGAGTATTTAAGGAAGAAACCAAGTGCAACTGCTTCTATGATGAAAAGCATTGATGTAGTTGCAACTGCTCCGTTGGCTACAACCTTTGTAACCTCGCCTGCTTTATCAGCAGCAAAGCCATTGAAGGTTCCGGCTACGACATCTGCGAAAGCTGCAACAACAAGTATACAGAACAGCCAGCAGAATAACAGGAATAATTTCTTTCCTAATTTACCGATGTACTCCTCGATGATGTAACCGATTGTACGACCCTTGTTCTTAACTGAAGCGTACATAGATGCAAAATCCTGAACAGCTCCAAAGAATACACCACCAATTAATATCCAAAGCAGAACCGGAAGCCATCCGAAAATAGCTGCCTGAATTGGTCCGTTGATTGGGCCTGCACCTGCTATAGATGCAAACTGATGTCCGAATACTACATTGGTATCGGCCGGTACATAGTCTACTCCGTCCTCCATCTCGTAGGCAGGAGTCTTGGCATTTGGATCAATGCCCCATTTGTTTTGCAGATAACGGCCATATAATAAGTATGCTCCACCGAGCACAACAATGGCTATTACCATCATTAAGATTCCACTCATATTATTACCTCTTTCTTTTGTTTATCTTAATTTTATTTGTATATTATATTTACTCTTTTTTTAGCAAATTTCAATAAATATTTTATACATAATTTATTTTTTATTTCTATAATTTTTGTTTAATTTACCAATCGGTTATAATAGGTATTCATTCTCTTTATGCTGTCTTTGTCTCAGCGGCTTCTTCTGCCTTTTTAGCAGCCATTTTGTCCTTTAATGCAAAGGCTCCGGCAAGCAGTGTGCCTGAGATTGAATGCCATGTACATGACACTGCACAGATGATGGCTGATTCAGGTGTTGAAGCAAACTGTGCTGTAGTGGTGGCAAGGTTTGTGGCAAGACCTGCATTCTGCATACCAACCTCGATAGAGATGGTTCTCTTCTTGGCTGTGTTCATGCCTACCAGCTTTCCTGCACCGTATCCGAGCAGATATCCAAGTCCGTTATGTAACAGAACTGCCGCAAAAATTACTACTCCTGATGTAAAGAACTTTGAGCCCTGTGATGATACAACACCACCTACAACGAATGCCAGGCCAAGCACCGCAATACCCGGCATGACCTTCTGAGCCTCGGCAAATGCCTTTTTCTTTCCAAGCAGGTAGTTGAGTAAAAATCCAACCGCTACAGGAAAGATTACAGTCTCAATGATTGACACAAACATCGGAAGCGCCTTGATTGAGACATGTGTTCCGCTTGCAAGAAATGATACCAGAAGCGGTGTCATAAATGGTGAGAGCAATGTGGAAACTGTTGTCATTCCAACTGAGAATGCCACATCACCACCGCAGAGGTATGACATAATGTTTGAAGAAACACCACCGGGACAGCAGCCTACGAGGATAAGTCCAAGTGCGATTCCGTCAGGCAGATTCAATGCCTTTGAGATACCAAATGCGAGAAACGGCAATGATAAGATAACTGTGCGATTGCACCTACACATATATCAAATGGTCTCTGTGCAAGTATCTTGAAATCCTGTGTCGTAAGTGTAAGTCCCATACTAAACATGATGATTCCGATAATGATTGACTGACATGTGAACTTGTTGGATACCGGATCCACAAACAGCATCTGATTTACCCAGGCCATCAGATTCGGAACTAGAAATGTGACTACGGCGATTGCTATGACAACTATCGATGTGTAGTCTGATAAAAATTTACTTACTTTTTGTAATGCTTTCATTGTAAGCCTCCTTAACATTTTTCTGCTCACTAAAACTCTTTTATGGAATTAAAAAATCCCTTTCCAGATTGACATAATCTGAAAAGGGACGAAATAATCCGCGTTACCACCCTGATTCCACAGTGTATTACTGTGACACTCTGCATACCAGCATATGCTTTCCATATAACGGTGGACACCGGCGAGGTTTACAGACACACTTAATGCTTTCAGCCCGCTTCTTAGAGAGGATATTCCAATCTGATCATTGCCTGTTCGCACCGCCCACAGGCTCTCTGAAAATAAATACAAATCGGACCTTGTTCTCATCAACGAATTTTGGTGAACATATTTATTTAAATCTTGTTTTGTATTATAGCCCTCTGACACTATATGTCAAGAGAATGATACAAATTTGTACTATAACATTTATTTATAGTTTTTATTCATGTGCTTTATTCTTATTATTTATTCGTAATCTTTGTTGTTATACTCATCATTCCATGACTGCTGTTGTGATGTACCGTAGGAATTTTGAGCATCCCCGCCCTGTGCTGTGCCATACGGATTCTGACCATACTGCTGGTTTGCTCTGTTTCCGTACATGTTCTGGCCGTACTGCTGATTTGCCCCGTTTCCGTACATGTTCTGACCGTACTGCTGGTTTGCTCCATTTCCGTACATGTTCTGGCCGTACTGCTGGTTTGCTCCGTTTCCGTACATGTTCTGACCGTACTGTCTGATTTGCTCCGTTTCCGTACATGTTCTGACCATACTGCTGACCATATCCGTTTGAACCGTATGGATTATAGTAGTTATTATTACTATTGTATCCATCTCCCACATAAACAATGTTTTTGTTGAAGGCAATAATACAGATAAAAATCACATTGAGGAATATAAGTCCGCAGGCAAATCCGGCTCCCTTGCCAAACGCATGTGCCAGTCCGACACAGCAGAGGATATTCATAACCAATGCCGCAATCATTGCTGCAATAATCAGAATAACCGCAAATATCAGCATGCCCATGTGAGCCCCGATACGGTTTCCGGCATATCCATAGGTAGAATCATAATACGACCCCATATAACTGGATGTCATAACGGAAAGTCCTGAGGCAATAATCTCATACATCAATAAAATACATCCTGCTATACTTGCGATACTTGCCACAAGATATCCCCAGAACAGCTTCTGTTTCCCTGCAATCCTGAATTTTACATATGAGCTGTAAAACGGTACAATGGCCGCCCAGCCGTGCTCTCCTGCCTTTGCATACATAATCCATGATGCAACAATTGTCAGTACCATAACTGCCAGATTGATAAACGACTTAAAGCCGTCAATCATACTCATAATAGTATAATATGTGCTCATTTTTTCTCCCTTTCATAACCAAAGTTTGTTTGTTATTCAAAGTATACATCACCACAGGTCAGAGTGCAATAATTAAAAAGCTTTTGGAGCTTGTATAATTCACTCATTTTAAGATTCTAACAATACTCCTTTATATATTCACCAAAATATGGAAGTGCAAGTGAGATATAGCCCTGTCTGGAATTTAATATCCCTCTTTTTATAAGACGATCCCTGTACATAGAGTAGCTTCCTGACTTCTCTCCCATAAGCTTAAGCACTTCTTCACGCTTGTATTCTTCCTTTTCTGTCAAAAGTCCTGCAAGAAACCTGTCCATTTCAGTCATCTCTTCCCATATTTTTTCATAAGAATATGCAAACAATTCAGCTTTGAGTTTTGGTAAAATATCTTCTAACAACTCATCCAACTTTTTCTTAAAATACAACACTCCCAATTCCTGAAATGCATATGCGTATCCTTTTGTAATTTTCGCCATTTCACGAGCCTCATTACTGTCAATATCCAGCTTACTCTTATACATTTCAGTCATTCGTATCATATTAAGAGGCTCCGTTTTAACTGTTGCCGCTCTTCTGAAAAATGTAAGATTTTTGACATTGCTCAATTCCTGTATATTTTCATACAAGCCTGTACACACAAAATAAACCGGATACCCTGCTCTGAGCCATCTGCCATATTCAGACGCAAATTTTATCATCTCTTCGGACTTTGAAACCTCATCTATTCCTATAAGTATCTTCTTCCCCTTTTTCTGTGCAGCCTGTATCATTGTCTCAACTTCTACACCGATATCAAAGAAATTATTATTGTTTTCTGCCGTATAGCCGATTCCACCACCTGTTCCCATCACTGTTGCAGAGAGGTTTATCCCTGTTGTTTTCTTATCCTGTGAACCAAAACCGGCCTTTACAAGCATTGCCGCTATCTGTCCCAGTATATCTCTTGCAGGATTTACATCAAAAACAAGCCAGTTTATATATCTGCTTTCATTGGTTCTTAATTCTTCCTCCACCTTTGCAAGTATAACGGTTTTACCGGAGCCTCTGACACCGGTTATCTTATATACCGACTCCGACGGATTATCGTAAATAAAGTTTTCCAGTATCTCCTCTGTTTTCTCTGTATGGATATATGTGTATTCCGGAGTCTTACTGAAGGTTGTAGTAAATGGATTCTGCATAAATTCACCTCAATTTATTATATGAAATTCAAAACTATTTATATTTTTTTATACTTTATATTGTTCTTTATAGTTTTTTATAAATTTTTATACTTTTTCTTTTATTTTATACTTTTTTATACTTTTTTGCAATAGTTCTTCCGACCTGTATATACCGTTAAAGGAATCACCTCTTTTTGCACCCTTGACAAACCCCTTCTTAAACGGCTATAATATCGTCAATTGAAGCACAATTACATTTCAACAGGCTTTGATGGGAACAAGTACATTTCTGCAATACTTACAGAGAGCTGCCGGCAGGTGAGAGGCGCAAGGAAACAGATCTGGAATACATCCCGGAGCTTTGCACCGAACGTCATACCGGATGATTAAATATCCCCGGTTCGATTAATAAGCCGCAACGTATTGGCACACGTTATAGTGCCGGAGTGTTAGCAGAATCGGCTATTTTCACTATATAATATATGTCGAATAATGTGTGACAACTCACGGAGGCATTCCTGTGCGAGCAGGATGCAAATTAAGGTGGTAACGCGAGAAATCCCTCTCGTCCTTAAATGGATGAGGGGGATATTTTATTTTCAGAATACAAATTCAATCTATCAGGAGGAAAATCATGACAATTTATGACGAATTAGTTGCCCGCGGTCTTATCGCGCAGGTAACAGACGAAAAAGAAATCAAAGAGCTTATAAACAACGGAAAGGCTACCTTCTACATCGGCTTTGATCCTACAGCAGACAGCCTTCACGTTGGACATTTCATGGCTCTTTGCCTTATGAAGAGACTTCAGATGGCCGGAAACAAGCCTATCGTACTTATCGGTGGAGGTACCGCACAGATCGGTGATCCATCAGGACGTACAGATATGCGCCAGATGATGACAACAGAGACTATCAACCACAACGTAGAGTGCTTCAAAAAACAGATGAGCCGCTTCATCGACTTTGGCGAGGGAAAGGCTATCATGGTAAACAACGCTGACTGGCTGATGGACTTAAACTACGTGGATGTGCTCCGCGAGGTTGGTGCTCATTTCTCAGTAAACCGTATGCTTACAGCTGAGTGCTACAAGCAGCGTATGGAAAAAGGTCTTTCCTTCCTTGAGTTTAACTACATGATCATGCAGAGCTACGATTTCTACACACTTTTCCAGAAATACGGCTGCAACATGGAGTTCGGTGGAGATGACCAGTGGAGCAACATGCTCGGTGGAACAGAGCTCATCAGACGTAAGCTTGGAAAAGATGCATACGCTATGACAATCAATCTGCTCCTAAACTCTGAGGGCAAGAAGATGGGCAAGACACAGTCAGGTGCAGTATGGCTTGATCCTAACAAGACAACACCTTTCGAGTTCTTCCAGTACTGGAGAAACGTTTCTGATGCCGATGTCCTTAAATGTATCAGAATGCTCACCTTCCTTCCTCTCGAGGAAATTGACAAGATGGAAAGCTGGGAGGGCGCACAGCTCAATGAAGCTAAAGAAATCCTGGCATTCGAGCTTACAAAGCTTGTTCACGGTGAGGAGGAAGCCACAAAGGCTAAAGAGGCAAGCCATGCACTTTTCGCAGGCGGAGCCAACAATGCAAATATGCCTACAGTTACCGTTACAGCTGAGGACTTCCCTGACGGAGAGCTTGATATCATCTCTGTTCTCGTAAAAGCAGGACTTTGCGATTCAAGAGGAGACGGCCGCAGAAATATCCAACAGGGCGGTGTTTCCGTTGCAGATGAGAAGGTAACTGATATCTCTACAAAATACACTCTCGACGATTTCAAGGGTGAGGGTCTCATTATCAGACGTGGTAAAAAGAAATTTGCCAAGGTTGTAGCTGAATAGACATAGAATCCCCGGTAGTTACTACCGGGGATTTTTACTTTCAGCCATATTTTATTTTGAAAATACATTTGCAGGAAATTCATATGGCACAAATTTACTGCTGCATATAACTGTATACTCTGTTTCTCCCGAAACCGTTTTTTGTTCTGTGCCAACACCCTCTCCACAAATCCAGTATGAACCATCATTTTTTTCTATTACGGTATTCATCATTTCGGCAGGATATTCCCCATCAAACCCGGCAAGGCTGTACTTGTCCGAATTATATTGTAATCTGCCGGTCCATACCATTATTACATCAGATGCAACCTTAGTCGGTGTCTTTACGACAAGACTGTCTGCTATTCCACAGTTGTCAGCCGGATTATATCCCCAGGTCCATACTGTTCCATCATTTAACAGTGCCGCATGAAATGTACCACCTGTTACCAAAACAGCATTATCAAGGATTTTTTCCGGCTTCTTTATAAATGACACCGCATAATTCTCAAATGTCATGCTCTCATTTGTAGTGCCCCATGACCATACAGAACCATCATTTTTGATAGCAATAATGTCAAATTTACCGCACCTTGCATACCTCACATCTTCCATGATAAGACGTGGTGTGTCCACATAATAATTATTATCAAAAAGCTTCGCTGTCTTATCATAGCCATATTTCTTACTGAATTCCTCAGTACCTTTTCCTGCATGTCCAAATGCATATAGCTTATTATCCTTTGTAAGATAAATCGCAAACCCCTCTCTGGAATAATCTACATGCACAATATTTTCTGCAATCTTTACCTTTTCACTATGTACATCATAATCACGATTTCCCTGTGCAAGCTGTCCCCAGTCATTGTTTCCACATCCCCACAAAACATTGTTTTCATCTATGGTGTACAGATTTCCCGGATCACCCGTATTCGTAATATAATGATCTGCAATATTGATAGATATATCCTTAAGTTTTTCTGTATGATTTTGCTCTGTCTCAGCAACAACCTTATTATTTACATCCGGACTATCTTTAATATTACTTTTAAAATACATAACACAACTGATTGCAGCAATACATATAACCACAAACAAACTAACTAAAATTTTCTGGATATATTTGTTCTTCAGCATGAAATTCTCCCTTCTTATTAATGTTGAGATAATTCTAAGTTCGCAACCTCCACTTCAAGTGGTGGTTTAATTTTAGCCCTCCAAAGGGCATACATTACTGCTTCGTCCAAATCTTAAATTGATATTATTTATCTCTTATTGCTTTTAAGAACATCCTCAAGCGCATCAAATGCCTTTTTCGCAAAATTAATTTTAGTATCGGATATTAATTTACCATTTTCTGATATTTTTATTTCTGCTATAATCAGATCGTTATCCTCGGTTTTTTCTGTACCACCACCTATATTCGTCCATACAATATCTATATCACTTGAATCCACATTACCTTGTGTTTCTACCTCATACCGTACTCCATCAAAAAATGCTGCTTCCGATTCTGCACTTACAATTAGTGCATTATTAAGCTGATATACCACTACCGAATTATAGCCCGCCTTAGAACTCGCTAACACAACCTCACTCTCTATCGAGTTCTGAGTATATTTTTTGCTATTTTCTGCATTCTGTTTATAAAAAAATATCACACTTTCCAAAATCGCCAGTACTACAATGGTTATAATAATTAATTTTTTATTCATCATATAATAAATATAGTTGATATTATGACCAGCTCTCTTCTCCATGTAAAAAATACGGTTTTAGATGTATTTTTTCCCTTAATATAGTAATATCTGTACCTTAAACATACTATTATCCGTTGAAATATTCATTGCACCATTATATTTACTAACAGCATTTTTTACAGAGCATAAGCCCATTCCATGATTTTCTTTATCTGCTCATCGGTGTATCCAATGGACTTCAAGGTTTCCTCATTGAGATCGCCAGTGAACTTCTGAAGAGTTTCAGTCAGAATAGATGAAGTCAGCCATCCCTTGGATAAGGTCTCACGGAAGGAACCTTCCTTTTTATCATGCTATCAATGGCAATACCATGCACACGAGCGGTTTCTTTCAAGGCATCTTGAAACACCTGACCGCCCATACCAGCATTGACTACGGAGTTCCAATCCTGTAATTTCACAGTACCGGATGCGAGTGCCTGTGAGAGCTGATACATGGCTGTACTAGCCTGCTGGCTGGTCGAGCCAGATACAGCTGCAAGGTTTGCAATACCCTTAATAGCTGAAACGGAAGTATTCAAATCAACGCCTGCCGCTGTAAACGTACCAATGTTACGGGTCATTTCCGTAAAATTGTAAATCGTCAGGTCGGCATAGTGATTCAGCTCATCCAGTGCAGCATTGACTTGGTCCAACGTAGTGCCTTTGCTTGATGTATTGGCCAGAATCGTCTGAACTGCATTGATCTGCGTTTCATACTCCTGAAAGCCACTGATAATAGGATCAAGCGATAATGCTTTGACAAGCCGTTCACCAGCATCAACTGCCTGATTTGTAATCCGCATCAGCGCAGTTACGCCAATCACCTCGACAGCCGAGAATTTTTGGCTCAGATTGTCCAGAGCATTCAACAATGCATTGAATTTTACCTTCTCTGATGAATCTGAGACTTTCTCAAAGCCTTTTTCCGCTCCTTTGAACATCAGTTTTTCGTTGAGTGCCGCCAAACTCCGCATTGTCTGCTGAACCTTGCTTTCAAACAATGCGTTATTGAACCGCATCTCTACGACGCGTTCATCTACTTCTTTACTCAAAGATTTCGCACCTCCTTCCACAATTCATCGGCCAGAGCAGAAAAAATCGGAGCCAAGGCAGGGTTAATGGTAATCTACTCCCTGCACATAGGCTCCGTTTCTTGTGCCATGTCCGTATTGTAAGATCACCGCAATGGGCACTCCGTCCACAATGTTGCCGTTCTTCCAGCAAAGTGTGGCCCCGCTCTTATCCATTTTGATTTCGTAGCTCCAGCTTGCCGCCGTCTTTCCGGTGGCTTTCGGGGTGGCATCCGCAAGCCGTTCTACACCCAGCTTTCCGTATTTCTCAAGGATCGGTCGCACACTCCAGCTCTTGATGTGGCTGAAAAAGGTCAGGCTTTTCTTAAAGTCGCCTTTCTGCCGGATCTCAATTACCTTGCTCAAAAGCTCTTACCCCCTCGAGTGAAACTTTGCCCTGCGCTGTGCATTCAGCGCCCGGATGTGCGCCGCCTGCTCGTGTCTACCCATCTTCTCGGGCGGCAGGTTCTCTTCACCGCAGGCCCGGATCAGCGCCAAAAGCCGGTTCAGGTGCCACTTTTCGCACTCGAATGGGATGCCGTAGCTTGCCATGGCGGCATAAAACAGGTCTGCCGTCTGGTAGCGTGCGCGCTTCTTGCCGCCTTTGCGGTCTTTAAAGGTCGCGGCCGTCATCGGGTCGCTCATATATCGTTGAATGGCCAGCCAGTCTTCCCGCCGCAGTCTTGTGTATACGGTCGGGTCCACGCCCTTTGTCAGAGTCATGCATCGGACGAAATCAAGCGTTTCTTCGCGTGTTTTCTTCACATTTTCGTCCAAGTACGGCTTGTGCCACTTGCTTTCCCATTTAGACAGGGAGAGCAGGCTGTACTCCAGTCGAAGCGCCACCGGTTTATCGTATGCAAACTGGTTGATTCGTTCATCCCAGCGTTCTCCACCGGGAATATGCAGCTCCAGCATTCTTTCACTCTCCCTGTACTCTTAAATGTGCTCCTTTAAAAGGCTCCCTCTTAGAGGGGCTGGCGCGTCAGCGCCTGAAGGAGTAAAAAAATAAAGACTGCCCGGAAATTTCCCGGCGCAGCCTCTCTCCGCCAAAGCGGAAAAATATCAGAGCTTATCAGCCCTGTTCCGATACCACGCTCAGTGCAGGCGCAGCGCTTGCGGTTGCGGCCATCTCCATAGCCGGGTTCTGATTGCGCAGGTCAGCAGGCATCAGGCCATTGATGAAATTTGCCGCCTTCTGCGCATCGGACATCAGCTCCATGTAAATTGCGCTGAAAGCCGGACTTGCCTCGAATTCTGCACGAATGGCATCATTCTTGAGGAACAGACGGCCATCGTCGCTCTTCTTACCGTAGGTCAGCAGCAGAACGTCCTTGAACAGTTTCATCAGCGCAGTCTGGTCATTGGCTGCCATAATGCGCTGGATGTAGCCCCTCATACCGCCTTCCACGCCCATCTGCATCTCTGTCAATTCGGCCATGGACAGGTTGAAGTAGAAGTCCTCGGTGCGCTGGTTGCCGTCATAGTCGGTATAGGAAATGGTCTTTTTCAGCATCTTAATCTCTCCTTATCGGTTCATTTTGATTTTTTCCTCTCAACAAAGCTCGCCCTTCGGGAGAGCTGCAGCAGCGCGGAAAACGCCGGACTGCGCGCTGAGAGGGTGTTTTTACACAGCAGCCTTACTGCAGCAATCAGCTCGTCCGGGTGGGAAGCTTTGCATCCTCGCTGTCGGTGCCATACAGCAGGTCTTCCACAGCCTTCATCTGGGCAGCCGTCAGCACAGTGCTGTCAAACTCCATCACGGCGACATCCTTATAGCCGGTCACGTTCACGGGCACGGTGTCGCACTCCCAGCTGAAGGTCTCGGCATCCGGGCTGTCGTTCATGGTCTCGTGGCTCTTCTCACTGGGCTGTGCGGTAGCGTTCCACACCACATGGATGATATAGCCCTTGTCGGCATCCTCGTCGGTGCCCACCTTGGTCTGCCAGCTGAAGCCGAAGGCCTTGCGCTTCTGCTGACCGATGCGGATGCCCTTCACCGGGGCAGCCAGACCGTCGCAGGGCTCAAACTCCTCCGGATACATGTAGGCCTCAATAGTAAAGCCGTAGTCCTCGCCAGAGATCAGGCGGGCATACTTCATGTTGTCGGCCCACAGGTCAGTGGGTTCTGCGCCGCTGGGGCTCTCGGTCACGCCGGTCAGGCCATTCCATGCAGCGCCATTAGCCGTGCCTTCGTCTGCCTTGGGGTATACCATACCGTGGGAAACACCGGCATGGAACTTGCGGGTGCCGTCCACATCCCATTTTGCTCTTGCCATAGGTTTTGTCCTCCTTTATAAATAGGTATCAGTACCACACGCTGAATACGTCGTGGTATAAGTTGTCCGAAATAAAATGGCGGTCATGAGAAGCCTTTGCAAGCAAACCCATGGCCGCCGTCATTTCGCTGTCCGGTTTCGTGTCAATCACGGTAACAGAATAATGGAAGGTCTGGCGGTATACGCGGTCGTCAGCCTTCGGACTGCGGATCTTTTCCAGCTTGTAGCAGATACAAGGGTATTTCATCCGCAGGTTTGCAGGCGGCTGGTAGTACACGTTTTCACTGCCACACCGCTGTTTCACGATGCTGCGCAAAAGCGCATCCAGCGCGGAGCGTCTTTCACTCAGTTTCGTTGCCATGCCATAACCCTCCCAGCGTCAGCACGATGCGCGGGTACTCCACGCTCGCGTCCGTCACCTTCCATTTTCCGCCGTAAAGCGTCACATACCGGAGATTGCAAAAGTGCTCCTGAACATACGGGTCAGCGATGACACTTAACGTGTTCGCAAGGCTGATATCATCGTTCACCTTGTCGCCGGACTGTAACCTGCGCATGTTCCGTGTCAGGTCGCCGTAACAGTCACGCTCTGTCACGATCTCCGAGTGCACACTCAGCTCTGTCTCCTTGGTCTCCACGAAACCAAGCTTCCCAAACCACTTGCTCATAGCACTTTCACTCCATTTTGAATTTTCTGCTTACTTTTCGGCAGAAGCAGCCCATGCCTGGGTCTTCACGGTCTCACCGGTCACAACGGTGATCGCACCGGTCGCACCAAAGGCCACAGGCACCA